>PPYE01321239.1_pt1 | contig 11169 bp, 10 predicted proteins | sample 1559881 | NCBI WGS metagenome assembly PPYE01 (sample SAMN08240022, study PRJNA423297) | Human gut metagenome, whole genome shotgun sequencing project.
TGGAAGTGCAGTAATGTATGTAGCTGACCAGTACTAATCGGTCGAGGGCTTATCCTGAAAGAAGCAGGTTTTGGAGAGAAAAGAGATTAGATTCAATGTTCGGTTTTGAGGGTATGGATTTTATATGATAGAAATAATTGCCTTATCTGAAATTCAGATAAGGTTTTTTTGTTGATATTTGCAGACATCAAAGATTAAGATATATGAATTGTTACGAAAGAAATTCTTAATAAAAAAGCAATTAGGGAAAGTATATTGCGTTTCCCGGCTAAATATTATATGATAAATTTATATTATTGTTGCTTTATGTAGATTAATGATGATATCTATGGAGGGATGGTTATGAAGAAGGACAGAATAATTAAGCTATGTATGACTATCTGCCTGATACTTGGAATATCCGTAATGCCGATAAATCAGCTTGAGGTCAAGGCGAATGAGATTATTGCAACGGTGCAGGGAACTATTTCATCGGGGACAACCTCTGATTTGCTCAGGCTCTCCACACCGCAGGGCAATATGGAAATAAAGCTCGACAGCGATACGGATGCCAGTGCCTGCAAGATATTGCTGCCCGGCAAGAAAATAAGCGTTTCCGTATCCCGTGGTTCGGACAGCTATCTTCATGCTGTTAAGATTACCAGCGAAACGCAGACTTCGTCAACCACACTTGACGCATCCACTACCGTTACGGTAAAGGGGACATTGAGTGATAAAACCAAGGATGATATTCTGTATCTGAATACAAGCGCCGGCGAAATGCAGATTAAGCTGGATTCGAATACGGGTATGAGCGGATGCTCTTATCTTGTGGCGGGAAATACTTATTTTATTTCCTGTGCCAGAGGTTCTGATGCTTATATGCATGCCATCAGTATTTCAGATACCGCAGGAGGAGCGAAAGGCAATTCAGCTACAGGAGTTACCGGTACGGTAGGTGACAGCACAAAGGATAATCTTCTGTATTTGTCTACCAAAGAAGGTGAAATGCAGTTTGTAATCGACAATGATACGGATACCAGCAAAGGTATGATTCTTACACCCGGCAATACGGTGACGGTTTCTTTTTACCGCGGCTCGGATGCCTATCTTCATGCTTCCGCCATTGTGGCTTCAAAGAACAATCCCTCGGCAGTCCAGCTTGATACCTCGTCTATTGTAACCGTAAAAGGTACTGTGGAACGTGAATCGAATGAGAATCTGCTTTATCTGAGCACTGCGCAGGGTAAAATGGAACTGAAACTGGATGTGCTGTTCACGCTCAGCAATTGTAAGGCACTGGTCAGCGGGAAAAAGGTTGCAGTTACCTGTGTACGAGGTTCTGATGCTTATATGCATGCAATTAATATTGTTGCAGAGTAAAAAATATATAAAGAGTATTTCCAGGCAGTGTTCTGTTGTTTTCACAGGATGCTGCCTTTTTATTGGCTTAAAATCAAAAAAAGGAAATCACATTGCGCTTTGTGGATCCATTCAAGATGTGGCTTCCCGGAAGGAGGCCGCCAGGAAGAGGAAAAGGAATAGATTTATATAGGAAGAAAAGGGAGGGATTTTCATTACTTGATGCGATGTAAACATTATGATACTATTAACAGGAATAAGTTTTGCAGTTTTACAATAGGGAGTTATCCTGCATAAGTAGAAATGCGGTGAAAAGGTAGAAAAGAGGAAGCGGATTATGACGAAAGAATTGCTCGCTGAGATAGCGGATGCCCAGATGGTTCTGGTGGGTATTGGAAAAGAGATGGAAGAAACGTATAAGAAAATGGAAAATGACAGTTTTTATTCATCTTTGATGGCCCAGGCGGAGAAAGAGGAGGACGCAGCTGCAATATTGCAGTATCTGCAATGTTATTATAGAGAAAAGAACCCGGATTCCGGAAAAATAGATGCTTACAACAGGCTGGCGGACTTGCTGGAAGGAAAAAATTATTTTGTGGTATCTCTTTGTACGGATGATTATATTTATTCGTCAAAGCTGGATGCCGGCCGTATTGTTACCCCCTGCGGTGGTTTCCGGGCGCTTCAGTGCCATTCGGAATGCAGTACGGATCAGGAGCCGCTTGTCTGGGATAAACAGGTGACAGCTCAGGTCATGGAGGAAATAAGGCAGTGCGAGGGACAGCTTTCAAAGGTAGATTTCCCTGTATGTGCGGAATGCTGTTCTATAATGTATTTCAACAGAATAGATACACCTGGTTATAAAGAAGAGGGGTATCTTCCCCAATGGGAAAAATATACGAAGTGGCTTCAGGGAACCTTAAACAGAAAGCTTTGTATATTGGAGCTGGGCGCCGGTATGGAATATCCTACGGTAATCCGTTTCCCTTTTGAAAAGGTTGCCTATTTCAATCAGAAAGCCCGCTTTTACAGAGTGCACAGCAGGTTATATCAGATGACTGCGGAGCTGAAGGAAAAGGGTGTTTCCATCCAGGCAAATCCAGAGGAGTTTTTGAAAAATTGAATGGACTGAGGATTGCAGGTTCAGAACAAGTATGCTACACTACGGTAATGAGATAAAGCGCCGGAAAATGAAAGTGTTGAAATTGTAAGTGATGAAATTGTAAGTGCCCCAAAATGAAATTGCTGAAAAATAAAAGTGCAGGGAGGAAAGCATGATAGCGTTAATAGATTATGATGCGGGAAACATCAGAAGTGTGGAGAAAGCACTTGCGGCTTTGGGAGAAGAAACGGAGGTAACCAGGGATGCAGAGCGCATCCTGGCAGCCGACAGGGTGATTCTTCCCGGGGTAGGTTCTTTTGGCGATGCCATGGGTAAGCTTCATTCCTTCCAGCTTGTGGATGTGATAAAGGAGACAATCCGCCGCAAAACCCCTTTTCTGGGAATCTGCCTGGGGCTGCAGCTTTTGTTTGAAAGAAGCGAAGAGAGCCCGGGAGTGGAGGGCCTTGGGATTTTAAAAGGGGAAATCCTGCGTATTCCGGAGAAAGATGGCCTTAAAATACCACATATCGGCTGGAATTCGCTGACGTTTCCTAATCCGGGCAGGCTTTTTGAAGGAATAGAAGAAAATCCCTATGTGTATTTTGTCCATTCCTATTATCTGAAAGCGGCGGAGCCTTCTATTGTAACTGCGGAGACGGAATACGGAACTTTGATACATGCATCCGTGGAGAAGGATAATGTATTTGCATGTCAGTTCCATCCGGAAAAAAGTTCCTCTGTCGGGCTTTCAATTCTGAAGAATTTTATTTCTCTCACATGATAAGGAGATAGGCGGATGCATACGAAAAGAATTATCCCCTGCCTGGATGTAAAAAACGGCAGGGTGGTTAAGGGAGTTAATTTTGTAAACCTTCAGGATGCGGGTGATCCTGTGGAGATAGGAGAGGCCTATGATAAGGCCGGTGCAGACGAACTTGTATTTCTGGATATAACAGCCTCTTCGGATGACAGAAAAACCGTTGTGGATATGGTGCGCAGGGTGGCTGAGAAGGTTTTTATCCCTTTTACGGTAGGAGGAGGAATCCGTACCGTGGAGGACTTCAGGGTGCTGCTCCGTGAAGGTGCGGATAAAATATCAATCAATTCCTCCGCTATCAACAGGCCGGAGCTGATAAGCGAGGCTGCGGATAAGTTTGGAAGCCAGTGTGTTGTAGTGGCTATTGACGCTAAGCGCAGGGCCGATGGAAGCGGCTGGAATATTTATAAAAACGGCGGCAGAATTGATATGGGGATTGATGCGCTTGCCTGGGCGGAAAAGGTAACAAGGATGGGTGCGGGAGAGATTCTGCTTACAAGCATGGACTGCGATGGTACGAAGGCGGGATATGACATTGAACTGACCCGGCGCGTTGCGGATCTGGTTCCGGTTCCGGTGATAGCATCCGGCGGCGCGGGAAGGCTGGAGCATTTTTACGACGCACTGACAGACGGAGGCGCAGAGGCGGTTCTGGCGGCGTCCTTATTTCATTATAAGGAACTGGAAATCAGGGAAGTAAAAGAATACTTAAATGAGAAAGGCGTATCTGTACGGCTGTAAAGCCAGGCGGATGCGCGGAAGACGGGAGATAAAAGAATGGGAATGATACAGAATGACTGGCTGGAGGAAATCAGCGATGAGTTCAGGAAGCCATATTATGCGCAGCTGTTCCAGTTTGTGAAAAAGGAGTATTCCACGTATGTGGTCTATCCGCCTGCGGAAGATATTTTTAATGCATTTCATTTTACCCCTCTGAGCAAGGTGAAGGTGGTTATTCTGGGGCAGGATCCCTATCATAATGTGAATCAGGCACATGGACTCAGTTTTTCCGTAAAACCGGATCAAAAGGAGATTCCGCCGTCATTGGTGAATATATATCAGGAGCTGCATGATGATTTGGGTTGCTACATACCAAACAACGGGTATTTGAAAAAATGGGCGGACCAGGGTGTGCTGATGCTCAATACGGTGCTTACGGTCAGGGCACATCAGGCAAATTCTCATCAGGGAAGAGGCTGGGAGCAGTTTACGGATGCTGTGATTGAAGCGGTTAATCGGCAGGACAGGCCTGTGGTATATATGCTTTGGGGGCGTCCTGCGCAGAGTAAAATTCCGATGCTGACCAACCCGAAGCATTTGATACTAAAGGCATCCCACCCCAGTCCGTTGTCGGCCTTCAGGGGATTTTTCGGATGCAGGCATTTCAGCCAGGCCAATGATTTCCTGAAGAGCCATGGCGTGGAACCAATAGACTGGCAAATTGAAAATATCTGATAAAACTGCTGCAAATATCTGATATAACCAGATGCGAACAGGGAGGAAAGATGTCTGATAAAATATGGAGTTCCAAAAAGGATTTTCAGGAGCTTCTGTTATCCATTGTGGAGCCGCTGAAACCTTATTACAGTGAAGAAAAAGCCCGGTTGTTACTTGGCGTTACGGCAACGAACTACGACAGGAAAGCGGAAACTATGGAGGCCTTTTCCAGACCATTGTGGGGACTGGTGCCTTTTTGGGCAGGAGGAGGTACGGAAGCTGGGTTTGAAGAAATCTACAGATTAGGACTGGTGGCCGGAACCGATCCTACAGGAGACGAATTTTGGGGTGGTTTTCATGCTTTTGACCAGAAATTCGTGGAGATGGCGGCTATTTCCTATGGTCTGATATTAACGCCCGGGAAGCTGTGGGATCCTCTTTCCGACAGGGAAAAGGAACGGCTTGCGGACTGGCTGTACGGCATCAATCAATATGAGCTTCCGGTCTGCAACTGGATCCTTTTTGCTGTGCTTGTGAATGTGGCGCTGATGAAGCTGGGAAGAAAATATGATGCTGGGAAGCTTGAAAAGTATCTGCAGGGTGTGGAGGAATTTTATCTGGGAGACGGATGGTATCAGGATGGGGATTCCGGGCAGAAGGATTATTATGTTTCTTTTGCCATACATTTTTACTGCCTTTTTTATGCGCGGGTCATGGGAGAAGAGGATCCGGAAAGATGCCGAATCTACAAGGAACGCGCCATGCTTTTTGGAAAAACCTTCATTTACTGGTTTGATGAAGACGGGGCGGCGCTGCCCTTCGGCAGATCCCTTACCTATCGTTTTGCCCAGGTGAGCTTCTGGTCTGCCTGCCTGATGGTGGGGGTGTATCCGTATCCTGTGGAGGTCATTAAGGGGCTTATTGTGCGCCATATGCAAGATTGGCTGAAAAAGCCTGTTTTTGACAGAAATCATATTTTAACGATTGGATATGCATATCCGGATTTGGTGATGGGAGAGCGTTATAATGGTCCGGGATCGCCTTATTGGAGTTTGAAAACCTTTGCTTTTTTGATGCTGCCGGATGATCATATCTTCTGGAGTGCAAAGCCGGCGCCTATGCCTGCGCTGGAAAAGGTAAAGCTTATTCCTTATGCAGATATGCTTATGTCAGTTTATGATGGCCATAATACCGCCTATGTGCCCGGCAGATACAGTCCGGCGGGCCATGGGCAGAGTCAGGCTAAATACGGGAAATTTGCTTATGATACGAGATTCGGGTTTCATGTGGCGCGTTCGTGTTTTGAACTGCATGAGGCGGCACCGGACAGTATGCTGGCCTTCTGCATTAACGGCTATACCTATGTGCGGAGAATATGTGAGGATTTCACCGTTTCTGAGGATAAAGTGATTTCCAGTTGGTCCCCGTATCCGGATATCCAGGTGGAAACCACGGTGATTCCGGAAAGCTGGGGACACCGGAGAATCCACAGGATTGTTAGTAATGTGGAATGTGAAGCCTATGACTGTGGCTTCGGCATTGCGTCAGATCCGGACGACGGTTATGAAGCCGGGACGGAGGAAGGGGCCGCATGGGCCAAAAACCGTTATGCATCCTGTGAGGTGACGGGAGAATATATGGATGATGCAGGGGAATGGCTTTTGGAGCCGGGCGTTGTTATTGACGCGGATCCCAATACCAATCTGCTTTATCCCAAGGCAGTGATTCCTGCAGTAAAATACAGGATTATGGAAGGGGTAACGGTAATAGAAACCTGCGTAAGGGCACAATGGAACCGACTGGATTATTGGAAGGCCTTGACAAATAGAATATGACAGTCTATAGTGTTCCTGTAAGGAACTACTAAAGAAGGGGCGGGAAAGAGGATACTTATGGATGAGATGAGTTTTATCGAAAAGCTGATGGTATTCGGTCTGACGAGGCAGGAGGCTTCTATTTATCTGTGTCTGTACAGAAATGGTATATTGACAGGCTATGAGGCGGCGAAGCTCACCGGGATTTCCCGTTCCAATGTCTATAATGCGCTGGCCGGGCTGGCTGAAAAGGGCGCCGCTTATCTTCTGGAAGGAAACAGCAGTAAATACATGGCTGTGCCGGTGGAAGAATTCTGCGATAATAAACTGCGTATGATGGAAAATACTAAGAAGTGGCTGAAGGAGAATATGCCTGCGGCCGATGAGCCAAGCGACGGCTACATCACTATTGTGGGAGAGCAGCAGATCCTGGACAAAATGCATCATATGATGGAGCAGGCGGAAAAAAGAATTTACCTTTCGGCATCCGGGGCCAGGCTTTCCGGGATGGAAAGCGATATTGCAGCGTTGCTGCAGCGCAGGATTAAGGTGGTCCTGCTCACGGATAAGGTGCCTGAGAAGCTGAAGGGCGCGGTCAGCTATAAAACAGAGGGAAAGGAAGAACAGGTGCGCCTGATTTCCGATTCCAGGTATGTGTTGACGGGGGAACTGACCGGCAGTCCCAGGGACATCTGCCTCTATTCCGGGCAGAGGGTATTTGTGGATGCGCTGAAGGAAGCGATGCGCAATGAGATAAAGCTGATTGAACTTACCGGAAAGAAAAAGAAAGCAAAAGGAGAAGCATAAAATGAACAAAGTACCATTCGTAACGAAAGCACAGGTGGAGGAGATTGCAAAAACTTATCCCACCCCCTTTCATATATACGATGAGAAAGGAATCCGTGAAAATGCCGCAAGGCTGAAAGAGGCATTCTCATGGAACAAAGGATATAAAGAATTTTTCGCGGTAAAAGCCACGCCCAATCCGTTTCTGATAGATATTTTAAGAGATTATGGCTGCGGCTGTGACTGTTCTTCCCTGACGGAGCTGATGCTGAGCGAAGCGATGGGGGTGACCGGTGAAAATATCATGTTTTCCTCCAATGATACGCCTGCGGAGGAGTTCGCCTATGCCGCTAAGCTGGGCGCTACCATCAATCTGGATGATATTACGCATATAGAATTTCTGGAGGATATTTTGGGCAGACTTCCGGAAATGATGAGCTGCCGTTATAACCCGGGCGGTGTTTTTAAAATAAGCAACAGTATCATGGATAATCCGGGAGATGCGAAATACGGTTTTACCACGGAGCAGATGTTTGAAGGCTTCCGTATGCTGAAGGAAAAAGGCGTGAAGCATTTCGGAATCCATGCTTTTCTTGCAAGCAATACGGTGACGAATGAATATTATCCCATGCTGGCAAAGGAAATGTTTGAGCTGGCAGTCAGGCTGGAGAAGGAAACCGGCGCGGATATTCGTTTTATTAATCTGTCCGGAGGGATAGGGATCCCTTATCTTCCTGAACAGGCTGAAAATGATATTCTGGCCATTGGAGAAGGTGTGAGAAAGGTATTTGAAGAGGTTCTTGTGCCTGCTGGGATGGGAGATGTGGCTATTTATACGGAGCTGGGAAGATTTATGATGGCGCCTTACGGACATCTGGTAACGCAGGCGATCCATGAAAAGCATACACACAAGGAATATATCGGCTGTGACGCCTGTGCCGTAAATCTCATGCGCCCTGCCATGTACGGCGCATATCACCATATTACGGTACTTGGAAAAGAAGACCTTCCCTGTGACTGCAAATATGATGTGACGGGGTCGCTTTGTGAAAATAATGATAAATTTGCCATAGACAGAATGCTTCCCAGGATTGATATGGGAGATTACCTTGTAATCCATGATACGGGGGCCCATGGTTTTGCCATGGGATATAATTATAACGGCAAGCTGAAATCCGCGGAGCTGCTTCTGAAGGAAAACGGAGAGGTACAGCTGATACGGAGAGCGGAGACGCCAAAGGATTATTTTGCTACCTTTGACTGTTTTGATATTTATAAGAAATTTGATTTTCAGGAATAAAACTCTTGTCATAAATGGCCAGATATGGTATTATAAATTTCGGCTGAATTGGAATTCCAATCAGCCGATGCGCCGGCGTGTCGGAATGGCAGACGAGGCAGACTCAAAATCTGTTGTGGGCAACCACGTGCGGGTTCAAGTCCCGCCGCCGGCAGTGTATAAAAAGCCGGAACCATGTAAAACCAATGGTTCCGGTTTTTTTGTACGTAAATATTTTTTATTCAGGATTACTATTCTAACGAGTGGGCAATATGTTAATTTGCACAGACAGAGAATTTACTGCCGTTTCCACTTGTCCAGCTTATAACCAGCCTGCTCCAGGCGGCTGCGCACGCTTTCAAGAAAGTCAAGGAACGCCTCCCGCTCCTCTTTCTGGACCATGTTGGCAATACCATACATTGTCTTGCTGCCGATGTCTTCAATAGTCAATATTTCTCCATAACTGCTGTATCCCTTTTTGTAGATTAGGCAGGCCTGAACCTGCTTGGGGTTATAATATACGTTTACAACGGCATCCATATCCACGAAAAACGCGTCACTGTGCCGGGTCAGTTCGCGGTCTGTCTGCACCAGGACAATTTTGCAGTCGCTTTTTCTATATCCCAGGATATAGTAGTAGAAAGTTGTGGTATTTGTGTTGAATACAAAGCCCTTTTCAAACTTGGAACTTGTTTCTGTGGCATGGAGGATTTCATAGGTGTCCCCGTCAGCTACCGCTTCATTAAACAATTCGCGCATGCGGGTTTTCTTATTTACACAGTCTGCTGTGTCATACTCCAGTTCTTTTGGCTTTTTTGAAAATAATCCCATTTGTGTTGCCTCCTGATTCTGAATTTTTTATCTGGTTCTGCATACTTAATGCGAACATTTTCCTTCTTTTTAATTTAAATGCATATGTATGTTTTGTCAAGATATCTCATGGATACACCAAAATATATCTCTTGGATGCAGAAAAAAATAAGTCCGGCATGAATCTATCATTCCGGACTTATTTCTGTGTAAGGTCAATGAGTTAAACGGTTGTCAGGGCGGAGAACTCAGAAATTCAGGCGTTCAGCGTTGCTTCAATCAGGCTCTTGTGATTTCCCTTAGCAAGCTCAAGAACCTTTCCCATATCAAGGCCCATAGCTGCGGTGATCCGCTCTCCGTAGGCAGGATCCGCCCAGTAGCAGTGAACTGCATGGCGATATTTGATGTTTTCAGTTACAGGTTCAATGTTGCGTGCCGTGTTCTCAATGAGCAGATCTTTCTGCTCGTCTGTCATTATACGCCACAGGTCGCCGCCTGCACGGAAACAGTCATCTGTGGGATCATCCTGGGGATCATAGGCATACATTGCGCCTGCCAGATCCAACGGCGGTTCCATAACTTCCGGCTGGGCTGCCCACTCTCCCTGGCTGTTGGGCGAATAAGCCGGTAATCCTCCATAATTTCCGTCGGTGCGCATTAATCCGTCACGGTGGAAGTCATGAACTTCTGTTTTAGGGCGGTTTACAGGAATTTGATTGTAGTTAACGCCCAGGCGGTACCGCTGCGCATCACCGTAAACAAAAAGCCGGCCCTGCAGGAATTTGTCCGGGGAAAAACCGATACCGGGTACTACGTGGGCAGGGGTGAAGGCCGCCTGTTCAACTTCCGCAAAAAAGTTCTCCGGGTTTCTGTTAAGTTCCAGAACGCCGACTTCATGGAGCGGATACTCGCTATGCCTCCAGATTTTTGTGATGTCGAACGGATTTTCGTAGTGTTTGAGGGCCTGTTCTTCTGTCATGATCTGTACATACATTGTCCAGCGCGGATAATCGCCTCGTTCAATCGCTTCATACAAATCTCTGCCATGGCTTTCCCTGTCTTTGGCGATGAGGGCTTCCGCTTCCGCATCCGTAAGGTTTTTGATTCCCTGCTGGGTTTTAAAGTGGAACTTGCACCATACACGTTCATTTTTATCATTGTAGAAGGAGAAGGTATGTTCTCCATAAAAATGCATATGCCTGAAAGAAGCGGGAATACCCCGATCTGACATGACAACAGTAGTCTGGTGGAAGGTTTCCGGAAGCAGAGTCCAGAAATCCCAGTTATTTTGGGCGGAACGTATGCCTGTCCGGGGATCGCGTTTTACGGCACGGTTCAAATCCGGGAAATTATGTACGTCACGCAGGAAGAAGGTCGGTGTATTGTTGCCTACCAAATCCCAGTTCCCCTCTTCAGTGTAGAACTTCACAGCTACACCGCGGATATCTCTTTCTGCGTCAGCGGCGCCGCGTTCACCGGCTACCGTTGAAAAACGAATAAACAAATCTGTCTTGGCCCCTGGCTGGAGAACCTTGGCTTTTGTCCATTGTGAAATGTCATGGGTAACGGTAAGCGTTCCGTAGGCTCCCCAGCCTTTGGCATGCATACGGCGTTCAGGAATGACTTCTCTGTCAAAGTGAGCCAGTTTTTCAAGCAGCCAGACATCCTGAAGCATGACTGGGCCACGGGGACCTGCTGTCAGCGAATGCTCATTTTCTGCTACCGGTGCCCCTGCCTCATTAGTCAGTTTCTTATTTTCCATAAATACACCCCTTTCTTATAT
>PPYE01644207.1_pt1 | contig 11169 bp, 12 predicted proteins | sample 1559881 | NCBI WGS metagenome assembly PPYE01 (sample SAMN08240022, study PRJNA423297) | Human gut metagenome, whole genome shotgun sequencing project.
TAATTGTTTTGTGCACAGTATTAATAATGCTATTTTCAGAAAGAATAATTGAAATAGTTGTAAGAGTATTAGGTATTCAAAGGTTTACAGACTATTTAGTTAATGTATCAAGTTCAGGATTTAGAATTAATGCATTTATCATTCGAGCAATCTTTCTACTGCCATTCGCATTATATTGGAAAAGGTTCACACAAACTATTAAAGACTCATACTTTTGGAGTTTGATTTTGATACTTGAAATTATAATTTTCCAACTATCTATAATTAATCAGGTGTTTTATAGATTTTCAATTTATTTTAGTGTTTTCAAGATAATTACTTATTCAATGATTTATCAGTTACCTAGCAAAATATTTGATCAAAAAGTATTTAAAATAGGAATAATTGTCTTATTGGTGGTGCTTTGGATTTACCAAAATGTTTATGCTGGCGGGAATGAAATATTTCCATACAAATTTTTCTGGAATACGTAATAGAGGTGATCAAAATTTATAAGTTATCAATAATTATACCTATGTATAATATTGCAGATTACATTGGTAGAACATTGGAAAGTATTAATTTGGAGTATAATAGAAATATTGAAGTTATTGTTGTAAATGATGGTTCGACTGATAATAGTTTAGATAAACTCAATGTATTCAAAAAATATGCTAATTTTTTTATTATTAATCAGGTTAACAAAGGTGTATCAGAAGCTAGAAATTTAGGAATTGAAGTTGCTCGAGGAGAGTATTTACTTTTTCTGGATGGAGATGACATATTGGATCCAGATTTTTTTGTTTGTTTGAATAAAGACTCTTGGACAGCAGATTTAATTATTGGAAATAGATATCATTTAAATGGACAGAAATCAATAAGCGTATCAAATTATACTGAAAAAAAATATTCATCAACTGATTTCTTGGAATTTTCAATAAAAAATCAAATTGTTTATTGGAACATTGGAGGATATGTTGTCAAAAAGGAAGTTTTGAATAAAGAAAGTATTAGATTTTCAAAAAAATATGTATCCGCTGAAGATCTAGATTTTTTCATGACTATTCTTTCCAATGTAGATATAATTCAAACAAGTAAAAGAGATTTTTTCCATTATAGAGTTTCAAGAGACGGGTCTACTGACAATACCTTTGATTTAAAAAAAATTGAGAACCAAATTACAGTTTATAAAAAATGGAAAGATAAATATTTGCATAATCAGTCTATTAGAAATTTTTTCGAAAGATCATATATAAAAGTTATTCCACAAATTAGTTTCATACCTCATTCAGACCGAGTAAAAGTGTCAAAGCAAATTGACATTAATCAACTACAGCTTTTTTTAGATAGAAAAACTACGGTCTATATAGTATTATGGAAAATATTTGGCTTGCATAAAGGCAATCTGCTAATTAACCGACTAAAAGAATGGAAGCGAGTTTGAATGAATAAATTACAAAACGAAATATTGAATAATTTCAAAGAATTTAGTCGAATATGTAATCTTTATAATTTAAAATATTATGCTATAGGTGGGACTTGCATAGGTGCGATTAGACATAAAGGTTTTATTCCATGGGATGATGATCTTGATGTTGCGATGCCTAGAGATGATTATGATAAATTAAAAATGGTAGTTTCGGAAGCCATAAATACTCCTTATGAGTTCAGAGATGAAAAAGATTTTTATCATAATGAGTGTCACTTTTCAAAAATACATAATATAGAAACTACATTTATACATGAAGAAATGAAGCGTTTTAAAGATAGAAATTCGGGTGTTTATATAGATATAATGCCGCTAGATGGATTGCCAAGCAGTCAAATGAGACGTAAATTACATCTTAAGAAGATAAAGCTATTGATGAAACTTAATGTTTGGCAAAAGCAAATAGTAATTACTAATAATCCAATAAAAAAAATAATTATGGCTTGTTTAAAAATTTTTCCAAAAAATATGTTTTTAAATATCTATTTACAAAGTGTAAAAAAATATGAATTTTCTTCAAGTGAATTATCTTGTTTTGCTTGGTCTCAACGCTGTGAAGAACTAATTTTGACTGTAGATGATTTCAAAGAAGCTATACTAGTTGAGTTTGAAGATACAAAAATTGCTTGTCCAAAAGGGTATAAGAATTATCTTAAAAGTCATTTTGGTAATTATATGAGTCTTCCAAAGGTTCAAGATAGAGTTAACCATCATGGAATAATTGATTTAGAAAATTCATTCAAAAACTTTGGGGGAGCAAGTAATGAATAGAAAAAGTACAATTGGATATACGTCTGGAGTATACGATTTATTTCACATTGGTCATCTCAATCTTTTAAAGAATGCTAGGGGAATGTGTGATAAGTTAGTTGTTGGGGTTACGGTTGATGAATTAGTGACCTATAAGGGAAAGCATGCTTTTATTCCTTTTGAAGATAGAGCGGAGATTGTGAGGAATATCAAATGGGTTGATGCAGTCGTTCCACAGTATGATATGGACAAAGTGGAAATGTGTAAAAAACTACAAGCAGATTTTCTATTTGTAGGAGATGATTGGTATGGAACAGAAAAATGGAAAAATTATGAAGAAGAACTGAGCAAATATGGTATTAAAGTCATCTATTTTCCATATACAAAAGGAGTATCTTCAACAAAGATTACACAAGCTTTGAATGCTGTAAGAGAGGGAGATTAGTTATGAAGGTTGATAAAGAATTTTGTAATAGTTCCTATTTAACTTATAGATATATTGTAGATAGCGAATTTTCTTTTGATAAAAAAATTGTTCCAAAGGTTTTTTCAGAGTATCCAAGGATTTCTGTCTACAACACTGAAGATACACTTCATTTGCTTAAAAAGACTATTGATAAGCTTTTTATTAATGAACAGCAGGTGGCTTTGATGTTGAGTGGAGGGATAGACTCTGCCATATTAGCTGCTTTAGTACCGAAAGGAACAAAAGCTTTTACATTTAAACCTGATGCACCAGGCGCACTAAACGAAGTAGAGTTTGCAAAAAAATATGCTGATATAAATCAACTAGATCATGAAGTTATTGAAGTGAGTTGGCAAGACTATGATAACGTAATGGATAAATTAATGCTAAGAAAAGGCGCACCAATTCATTCGATAGAGCCTCAGATTTTTATAGCGGCGCAGTTTGCGAAGAAACAGGGATACTCTACATTGTTATTTGGAGAGGCAGCAGATGCTGTTTTTGGTGGATTGAGTGGATTACTATCAAAAGATATGAATTTAGAAGAATTCTACAAAAGATTTTCTTTTGTTGATCCTAGAGAAGTGTTGAAAGATCCATTGAAAATAATCCAACCAATAATTCCTTTTGTCAAAGAGGATGGGACAGTTGATGTTCATAAATTTCTTAATAATATTTTTTTTAAGGAAAGTAATGGTTCATATGAGAATGCGTGTGAATTAGCTGAAATAAACTTTATTAGTCCTTATAATCAAATGATTTTGGAGTCAAATCTGGATATTGAAAGAATTAGAGCAGGAGAAAATAAATATATATTAAGAGAGATTTTTTCTAAGCTCTATCCTGATTTAGAGAATCGAAAAAAAATTCCCATGCCAAGAGCTGTGGATCAATGGTTTGAAAATTGGGATGGTCCAAACAGAAAGGAATTTCTCCAACAAATTGATATAGGTTCACTATCTGGCGATCAGAAGTGGATGGTATATTGTTTAGAAAGATTTTTAAACTTGATTGATAAAAAGGTGTCATAAATGGCTGTAAAGACTAGGACACAATTAGCAGCCAAAAATACTACGATAAACATTTTGTTTAAACTGATTAGCATGTTGGCATCTTTTGTGATTAAAACCGCTATGATCAAAAGCATGGGGATTCAATATACTGGGGTTTCTAGCTTATTTACAGATATATTAACCTTACTTTCCTTAGCTGAATTGGGTATTGGAACCGCAATAACTTATTCTTTATATAAGCCATTGGCTGAAAAGAATTATAAAGAAATAGCAAAGTACATGAATTTTTATAGAAGAGCGTACTCAGTAATAGGTATTAGTGTTTTTATCGTTGGTCTTCTAGTAATTCCCTTTATGCCATTTTTGGTTACCAATGTTCCAGATGTAAAAGAAAGCATAACAACGTTGTATCTCTTGTATTTAATAAATACATCGTTGTCATATTTTTTAGTCTATAAATCTTCGCTGCTGATTGCAAACCAAGAAAACTATAAGGTTACATATATTCAGTCTCTGTTCACTCTAGTTAAGGTTGTTATTCAAACTATTATTCTTATTTCATCAAAAAACTTTTATCTGTTTCTAATTTTCGATATAGTAATAACTTTTATTCAAAATATAGTAATTAGTAACAAAGCAGACAAAGATTTTAATGAGATAAAAAAATATTCCAATTTGCACATTGAGGATTCTGAAAGAAAAAAACTTTTCAGTAACGTTATGGCATTAGCGATGTATCAGGTATCTGGAGTAATCGTCAACAGTACAGACAGTATAATAGTATCTGCTTTTCTAGGAACTGGAATAGTTGCTTTCATGAGCAATTACCGTTTGATCATTCGTAGTGTTGATGGCTTTATCGTTCAAATAACCGCATCCCTAACTCCTAGTATTGGAAATTATGTTGCCTCTAACGAATTAAATGATAAACAGGTAGTTATTTTCAGAAAAGTATCTTTCATTAGTTTCTGTATAACTTTACTTTCGTCAATGATGCTTCTATTTCTAACGAATCCATTTATATCGATTTGGTTAGGAAAAGAATATGTTCTAAATAACAGTATATTAGTTTTATTTGTTATTGATTACATTCTCGTAAACCTTGTTAGACCAGTAGCGACATTTAGAAATGCGAATGGTCTTTTTGTTCAAGGAAAGTGGAGACCAATGGTGATGGCTATAATGAATATCGTACTTTCGTTATTGCTCGTGAATAGATTTGGAATTACAGGAGTACTTTTAGGAACAATAATATCTAGATTATTAACTCAAACATGGTTTGATCCACTAATACTATATAAATATGCATTTAATAGGTCTCTAAAAAGCTATATTTCTTTGTTTGGAAAATATATTTTTTGTTTTTTTATAAGTGTTATTTTAATTGGTGCTGTAGAACGCATGATCCTTAGATTGATTTTTAGTAACGTTGTTATTCTATTTTTGAACTTTTTTCTTTCCACTATGATTCCTTTGGGTGTCATAATTTTTCTTTACAAGAAATCGCCTGAATTAGAATATTTAATGAGTATGTTTAAAGAAATTGGTTCTAAGTGTTTAAAAAAATTCCATTAATAATTTCATGATATTTATGACAGTAATTAGAAATAACTTTGTTGTTTTTGCGAAAATATTTCTTGGAAAAGATATTCTTTTGCAATAGAAGGTAAAAAATACTTGATCTGTGACATTTACATTATAATACTATTCTCGTAACTTTTGTGTCATAAGCTATCTCCAAACCTTGATTGATTACAAATTTTCTTGTTAAATATGCCTGAAAAAATACTAAAGATAAAAAGAATCGGATATTTTAAGTATATGGACTGAAATAAGGTGCTCTCTCATTTCTAAGAGCCTTAGTGATACTCTAGGACCATTAAGGATAAAATGAAACAAAACTATCAATCAACCAGAGACATAGCCTCTGGTTTTTCTTTAAGCTTTTCTTGGGAATCCACCCACTCTAATGAATGCTTTTGATTTTTTCGCTATAATTATCTGCTATAGGGACAACGAGGTGGAGATCAAATGAAGAAAATCATTGCAGGCATTCTGTCTTTCATACTGAGTTACGGGATGGTTTATTACTTGGTCATGCCGACTTTGCAGAATTATCCCCGGTTGAGTTCGATGGCGCAGCGCTTTGAGTTTACGGATGAGGTGTTGTGGGCGTTTATCTTCTTGAGTTTATGGTTGTTTTATTGGCAGTGGGAGCAGCGGAAGCTGTGGAATATTTATATGTATTTGTTTTATAGCTGCTACTTCTTATTATTGTTCATTATGCTCTTTACGAAGGCGCGGGCGTATCATTCGTTTAATTTGAATCCGTTTGAACTGTATTTGAATAATGGGCAGCAAATCACGGAACTAATTTTGAACACCGGCTATTTTATCCCGTTAGGTTGTCTATATGGAATGCGGGCGAAGCCGCTGGAGGCGGCGGTGATCGCATTGGTTACGATTATTGGAATTGAGACGATCCAGTATGTCTTTTACATTGGAACGTTTGATATTTGGGATATCATCACCAATTTCACCGGTTGTGTAATTGGCTATCTAATGTGTATTCAAATAAAGAAAAGAATGGTTTAAATATCTGAAAGCTTATCAAGCATCCAGCAAGGTACGGATGTTTGGTAGGCTTTTTTCATTTTTGCTCTTTTCTTTCTTCAGTATAGAGCGGTAATTATTGATCAAGTCTTCTCTCAATCAATGCAAAGGGAATGATTGAAAAAAATAGCCAATAAATGGAGCGCTTTCTTTATTAGTTAACAAAGTCTCTATTTTAATAAAAAGCTAGGGGTACAAAGTATAAAATTGATTAATTCTGTAAATTTTCTGGCCTATGAACTTAACAGCATTGTTCTTCTAATATAAATATAAGTAAAGTGCTCTTATCTTTATATTTATCATTTTTGATAATGGTTTTTGTGCAAAAATATTAAAAATGAATTCTATTGTTTTTGTTTGTGTTAATAAGTATACTAATATCATTAAAAAGATTATTTTTTTACAGAGTTTGAACAAATTGTAAAGGGGATTTGTAGGTGAAGAGAAATGGCGGTGTATTTACTTCTGTATATGTGTCTTTGGGATTAAGCATTTTTACGGAGGAAGAAATTATTATTACTAAGGAATATTTAGGATTAATTCATCAAAGTATTCAAGCGGCTTATTTAACGTGCATAAGGACAAAGCAAGTAAATACGCAATATTTGTCTGAGCCTGCCCACTTTATTAACAAATTGTCGATTCTATTTACAGACAATCAGGCAGGAGGTAAGAAAATTGCGTAGTTCCTCGAGGCTAAAAAGAATTGGTATGGTGATTCTCATTCCGATGATTTTTTTAATTTGCGGCTATTCTTTGATCTATCTTATTGGAAGGCCGGTGATCCAATTTGTTACTTCTTCTATTCAATTGTTTTTATTGACGGATACGCCAACCTTTGAGGCGGCGGAGCAATCGTTCAAGCCGGTAGATAACGACAAGCTTGCGACGAATGCTAAAAAAGAACTGCCCTCAGCGAAAATTGATTATCCGGTGGGTGGTCAGCTTTTTGGAAAGGTAAAGATAAACAGTATCAAATTGTCGGTTCCCTTATATTTCGGGGATACCGAGAAGATATTACGGCAGGGAGCGGGTCAGTTCATGGGCTCTGTTTATCCAGGTGAGATGGGGACGTCATTGATTGGTGGACACAATGTCGATGATTTCGGCAAACTTGGTGCGGTGCCGATTGGCGATACGATCGAGGTTCAAACGAGCTATGGAAATTATACTTATCGGGTCACGCAATTAGAGGTTAAGAATAAAAAAGATCAGGCGATTGATCAAATGATCTATCAGCGAAATGATCGGCGCATCATTCTTTATACTTGTTATCCCCTCGACAGCATGGGATTAACCGATCAGCGATTATTTGTCATTGGAGAATATGCGTCTGGTCCAGTGATCAATGGAAATGAGTAGGGGGGAGGGACAAGGATGAATCAGATAGGGCGAAATATTTCTCGGTGGATCTTAGCTTTTATTGGCTCGCTGCTCCTGTTTGCTATCTGTGCGCTGGTTTGTATTCGCATGACGTTGTTCAATCAGAAGTTTATGATCCAGCAAATTCATCAAGCGGGGTACATTGAGACGATCCGTAACGATGTGACAGAAAGTATTCAAGACCTAGGGCGCGGAAGTAATATCCCGCCGGAGGTTTTAGCGGATGTTGTTTCGGAAAAGATAGTCGCGACCAATGTGGAAAATTATGTTCGCGGAATCTATCAAGAGATTCCCTTTGAGCTGCAGGGCGAGGATCAGATTAAAGAGAATATTTTGACTAGTACCACGCAATATGCAGAACAAAAAAATATACCGATCGATGAGGAGACACAAAAAAATGTGGAGAATCTCGCGAATTCGGCGACTAAAAATTTCTCCGCCTTTATTGAGATTCCGTATCTATTAAGCTACGGGCAAAAGGTCATGGCCTTCAAATCCTCGTTGTCCTTGATTATGTTTGTGGTAGCAGCGGGCTTTTTATTAATATTTTTGGGCTTACTGCTGATGATTAAGCTGAAGCATCAGAGAGTTCGATGGAGTAGTATTATTTTTTTGGGTGCTGGCTTGATGCTGGTTGTTTTACCAACAATCATCTATTTTAGCGGGGTGATCAAACGACTGGGGATTACTTCGGAAGGCTTATATCGATTTGTCACCACCTATGTGACTACGTTTGATTTGAGCTTTGTCTTTGTGGGGCTGGGATCGATCGTGATAGCCGTGGTGTTGATCGTTATCAGTGAACGAATGCGGGATAAAAAAATATTTAATATTCAATAGTGGGAGGAAAAGATGGAAGAGACACTCAGACTAGAGGATTTGGTTCAGATTTTAAAAAAGAAGGCTGCTTGGATTGTTCTGACAACGGTCGCAGGGATTGGTCTTGCAGCAGGTGTGACGTTTTTCTTGATCACACCCAAATACGATTCAACGGCACAGCTGATTGCACAAAATCAGGAAGCGGAAGGCTCTAGCGGCAATCTGCAAAATGATATCAATGGGAACGTTCTGATGATTAACACGTATAAGGATATGATCAAGAGCGATCTGGTGATTGATGCGGTCCAAAAAAAATTACAGGATGAGTACCAATATGTCTACAGTAATAGCGGGCTAAAGAATAGCCTTGAGGTCGAGCAGGCGCAAAACTCGCAAATGTTTCAAATTACGGCCACTTCGTCTGAACCGCGAAAGGCGGCACTGATCGCCAATATTACGGCTATCACGTTCCAAGAAAAGGCGGAGGAAGTCTTAGCGGTCAGTAAAGTAACCATCACTTCCGAAGCGGGTGTTTCAGCAAAGGCAGTTTTTCCGAATAATCAATTGAATTTATTGATTGGTACAGTGGTTGGAATGCTGATCGGTGTTGGCCTTGCTTTCTTGATTGAGCTAGTCGATAAGACGATGAAGGATGAACGCTTCATTGTGGAAACCTTGGAACTACCTGTTTTAGGGCAGGTTTCTGAGATCAATCCGAAAGAATTGATTCGCAGCCGCAGAATTGTCGTGACTACTCGAGAGGATAATAAGCCTACTTGGGAGCTTCAAAGATCCACAAGAAAAAGGAGACGGATCTGATTAAAAAATAGAAATGGGTAGAAGTGGATGGTAACTTTCTCGAAATGAAAAAATCGGACGAGTTTTACCATTTATCAGTATCAACAAACATTTAAAAAGCATTAGGAAATCATTCCTTAAATAAAATTCATGAAATTTATCAAGTATTAGAAACAAATCCTCAGAATTTAAGTCTGAACTTTAAAAGATTTAGACTTTAGAATTTCTTTGTTTGAACTACAGAGAGTAAAGACAATGCACAAGTTGACTAATCATTTTGATTTTTTGGTAAAAAAGTCATTGGAGGATTATTTATGGAAAGAGAGAAAGTTTTTTTAGATATAACCAGTTCAATGAACGATGTTAATGAAGAAGAATTACGGTTTGATAAGCCTTTATTAGATATAAAAGATATTGAAAGGAAGAAAAGTTATGAGATTTTCAAACGAATTATTGACTTCTTTTTAGCTTGCATCGGAATTATTTTTTGTTCACCTGTGTTAGTATGGATTGCCTATAGAATACATAAAGATGAGCCAAGTTGTTCGGTGATTTTCTCACAAAAACGTGTAGGGCGAAACGGCAAACCTTTTACGATGTACAAGTTTCGTTCTATGTGTGTGGATGCTGAAGAGCAGTTGACAGAGCTTCTTGATAAAAATGAAATCAAGGGGGCGATGTTCAAGATCAAGGAAGATCCACGAATCACAGAGTTTGGCAAATTCATTCGACGGACTAGTTTAGATGAACTCCCGCAATTACTCAATGTGATCAAAGGAGACATGAGCTTGATTGGTCCGCGACCGCCTTTGCAGAGGGAAGTCGCTGAATATACGCAGTATGACATGCAGCGTTTGTTGGTAAAACCAGGCTGATCTGGCGTATGGCAGGTCAGCGGGCGAAATGATGTCCATTTCGATGAGATGGTGATCTTCGATATTGAGTATATCAAAACCCGCAGCACGAGAAATGATTTGTCTCTGATTATCAAAACGATCAAGGTGATGCTCAAATCAAGTGGAGCATATTGATCCTGACATAAGTGATGCGTTAAACTCCGACCAAAGGGTGATTCCTTTGGTTTTTTCTTTAAGCTTTTCTTGTGACCTTCCCCTTTTTAATGAAGTTTTTGAGAAGTTTCGCTATAATTAGTTGCTATAGGAATCACAGATAAAGTGATCGAGGAGGGGATTGTATGAAGAAAATCATCGCAGGTATCGTATCTTTTGTGGCAAGCTATGGAATGATCTACTATCTGGTCATGCCAACCTTGCAGAATTATCCCCGCTTGGACAGGATGGCGCAGCGATTTGAATATACGGATGAAGCTCTGTGGCTGTTCATCTTTTTGAGTTTATGGCTGTTCTATTGGCAGTGGGAGCAGCGCAAGCTATGGAACATATATTTGTATCTTTTTTATAGCTGCTACTTTTTATTGTTGTTTATCATGCTCTTTACGAAGGCGCGAGCATATCACTCGTTTAACTTGAATCCCTTTGAGCTGTATTTAAACAATGGACAGCAGATCATTGAACTGATTTTGAATACTGCTTATTTTATCCCTTTAGGTTGTTTGTACGGACTGCGAGCGAAGCCGGTGGAGGCAGCGTTAATTGCCTTGATTACGATTATTGGGATTGAGACGATTCAATATGTTTTCTATATTGGTACGTTTGATATTTGGGATATCTTTACGAATTTTACTGGATGTATGATAGGTTATATATTTTGTAAACGAATTATTAATAGAATGGTATAAATAAACAATAGCAGATCGAGCATCCAGCTACTCAAGGATGATCGATCTGCTATTATTTTTTAGAAAAGAATTATTCTCTAAATACTGGATTATTTATTAG
>PPYE01002784.1_pt1 | contig 11168 bp, 7 predicted proteins | sample 1559881 | NCBI WGS metagenome assembly PPYE01 (sample SAMN08240022, study PRJNA423297) | Human gut metagenome, whole genome shotgun sequencing project.
GTTTTTGACGGACGATACCATGCATCATTACGTTGCAACGTTCTATGCACACTTCGATAAACAGTTTACGGACGAGATGTACAAGGAACTGGAAAAGCAGGAGCTGACCCTGCCCGAGGTCATTACACTGGCCTCTTTTGTGCAAGAGGAAGCGGGCAACGATCAGGATTCCAATGTGGCGCAGGTGTTCCGCAACCGTCTGGCTGAGGGTTCGCCCTACCCCAAGCTCCAGAGCAACACCTCCAGCTATGTCCAGAGCGATGCGGACAACAACTACCTCTGGAACTGGGTGGCTCCGTATTATGGCGGCTGGGAGGATATCCCCGAGAACATCCGGAATGCCTACGATACCTACACCTGCACCGGCCTGCCCGCCGGGCCCATCTCGAACCCGGGCCTTGCCGCGATCCAGGCTGCTCTGGCACCTCAGTGCGATGAGGAAGTCCGGGACTGCTATTTCTTTGTTACGGACCTTTCCGGTCACTACTATTACGCCAAGACCTATGCTGAACATCAGGCCAACTGCCGGAAAGCGGCTGAGGTCAATCAGAGTTTGAAGAAGTAAGTCCCTCTCAGTCCGCTATGCTGAAAGCTCTCCCAAAGGGGAGTGCCAATTGCGGCTCCGGAGTCAGGTTTGCAGAAACCGATCCGATGAGGCGGCATCGCGTCAGCGATGATAGAGAGGGTGTTAAAAAGAGAGGACGATTTTATGTTACAGATCCCGGAACTGCTGGCCCCGGCAGGCGACTTGGAGCGCCTGCGTTATGCCATCAACTATGGAGCAGACGCTGTTTATTGCAGCCTGCCGGAGTTCGGTATGCGGTCGGCACCTGCCAATTTTACGCCGGAGCAGCTGGCCGAGGGTGTGATCTATGCCCATGCCCGTGGCCGCAAGGTCTATCTGACCATGAACACGCTGCCCACCAATGAGGAAGCTGACCGTCTGCCCGAAGCCATCAAGGCTGCTGCCACCGCCGGTGTGGATGCCTTTATCGTGGCCGATCTGGGCGTGCTGGAAGCCTGTAAGCAGTTCGCCCCGGAGATCGATGTCCACATGTCCACCCAGACCGGCATCACCAACTGGGCCGCTGCGCGTGCCGCTTACAACATGGGTGCAAAGCGTGTGGTGCTTGCTCGTGAGATGAGCCTGCAGGATATCGCCACCCTGCGCGATAAGACCCCGCCGGAGCTGGAGATCGAGGCGTTTGTCCATGGAGCCATGTGCATGAGCATTTCGGGCCGGTGCCTGCTCTCCAATTACATGGCAGGCCGGGATGCCAACCGGGGCCAGTGCGCCCAGCCCTGCCGCTGGAAGTATTACCTGAGCGAGGAGACCCGCCCGGGCCAGCTGTATGAGATCGGCGAAAATGAGAACGGCAGCTATATCCTCAATGCAAACGATCTGTGCACCGCCCCCTTCATCGACCTCATCTGCAAGGCAGGTGTGGACAGCCTGAAGATCGAGGGCCGCGCCAAGACGTTCTACTATGTCGCCAGCGTCACCGCCGCCTACCGCAAGGCTTTGGATCAGTATCTGGCCGACCCGCTCAACGATAACTTTGAGCTGAGCGATGATGTTCTGGCCGAGCTGACCCGTACCAGCCACCGGCACTACTCCCCGGGCTTTTACTTTGGCCGCGACCAGGCCCGTCAGGCAACCGACAGCGCTACTTATATCCGTGAGTGGGAGTTTGTGGGCACTGTGGAAAGCTGGGAGAATGGTGTTGCCTCCTGCCAGCAGCGCGGCAAATGGAGCCTTGGGGATACGTTGGAGGTGCTCTGCCCGGATGGGCGCAGCATCCCGCTGCACCCGGAGTGGATCAAAAACGAGGCAGGGGAGAGCGTGGAATCCACCCCCCACGCCATGGAAAAGTACACCATCCCCACCCCGGAGCTGTCCCCCATGAGTCTGCTTCGCCGGAAGGTAGAAACTCTTGACAAATGATTCCAGAAGCAGTAAAATAATAAAGTCAAAATGAACGATATCCTCTGGCTCTAGTGGTCAGAGGACAGTTGAGGGCTCGTAGCTCAGTTGGGATGAGCGTTCGGTTCGCATCCGAAAGGTCGAGGGTTCGACTCCCTTCGAGTCCATACAATAGAAAACCGCTCTGTCGCAGCAATACGGCAGGGCGGTTTTCTTGTTTGTAGTTCTATGAGACGGTGAAGATTATTCTGGCAGATCTGGAGCCGGTTCAAAGGTGGAAAATTACTGCTCTTCAAACCTTGAAAGTGCTAGAAATCAAGGCTTCATGCGGGTTAATGCCGTGACACACTCGCAATGGCTTGAGGGTTGCGTTTGTTACATCGTTTTGGTATAACAACTCACAACCTCCACGTGACTTCCATTGTCCAAACACAAATCCGCGCCATTTTCGATGATAGGCAGTCGGAATTTGATGGACTTGAGCCACTGGCCGTTGGGCTGACGCTCCGGGTAGATCTGAATTTCGGAAATCAGGTGCTCCATCAGCTTTTTGCGTTCGACAGGATTCATCACATTGTAGAGCTTTTCAAAGCAGACGAGAACCTTGTAAATGTTGTCGCCGGTGATTTTGTCTGCTTCGATGGCCTGTTTCTTGGCACGAGCCGTCACAAGCTGATTCTCGGTACCCTCGATTTTATCGTACATCTTGTAGAGCCGTTCGTCAAGGTCGGATTTGCGCATGATGTAGTGCCGGTCATCCGGGTCAAGGGTGTCGATTTCATCCATGAGTTTGGATTTGACGGAGTAATACTGGCGCAGTTGCTTTTCGGCGGCTGCGATTTCCTGTTCAATGGCAGTGGTGTCTACTTTGCTGTTGATCTTTTCCTGCATCATGGCGGCAAACTTTGGATTGCTGACCAGTTTGATGATAACCTCCACCACGGCGTTGTCCAGAACTTCTTCCTGAATTTGCTTGTTGAAATCGCATTTTTGCCCACGCTGCATCTTGCGATGCTTGCAACTGTAATAAGAGAAAGATTTATAGGGTGTGCCATCTTTCTTTCGTTTGGTGCATTTGTTGCTGTACATTCCAGCACCGCAAATGGGGCACTTGATAAGGGCGGATAATAAATGCGCCTGTTCCGTCTTGCTGCGGTTGACTGGTTCGTATCGTTTAGACTGCGCCAACAGCTTGACCTGTGCGGCGTTCCACAATTCTTCTGATACGATGCCCTTGTGCAGGCCGTCCACCAGCAAATAATTCTCCTGTGGAACCTGATGATATTCGTTCCGGGTGCCGTGGATCTTTTCGAGTTTGCGGCGACCAAAGGCGATTTTTCCGCAGTAGACGGGGTTCTTCAGGATGGCACGAATCAATGTTGCACTGAAAAGGGGAGAGGTGCCATTTTGACGAGCAAGTTTCTGAAAGCCGTGGGTCTCCAGATATTTGGAAAGACCATTTGCACCTGTGTCCGTGTTTACATATTGCTCAAAAATCGTGCGAATGGCAGGGGATTCATCCTCATTGATTTGCAGCACACCGTCAACCAAACGATAGCCATAAGGCGCAAAACCGCCGTTCCAGCGACCTTCCCGTGCCTTCTGAATGCGGCCTTCCATGGTTTGGACACGGATGTTCTCACGTTCGATTTCAGCGACAGCGGACAGAACGGAGATCATCAGTTTGCCAGCGTCTTTAGAAGAATCAATGCCGTCCTCCACGCAAATCAGGTTCACACCAAAATCCTGCATTACCTGCAAGGTAGACAGTACATCGGCAGTATTGCGGCCAAACCGGGAGAGCTTGAACACCAGCACATAGGCAACACCATCCTTGCCGGATTTGATGTCATCCATCATCTTGCAAAAGGAAGCACGGCCTTCAATAGATTTTCCCGATTTGCCTGCATCCTCATATTCGCCAACGATCTGGTAATTGTTGAAGTCTGCATAGGCTTTCATGCGAGCTTTCTGTGCATCCAGCGAATAGTCATCGATTTGCATGGTGGTAGATACACGAGTGTAAATATAAACTTTTGTCTTTCCCTGTGACATAAGAAATCCTCACGGCTACCGTTATTTCTTGTCGATTTTCTGCTCTAAGAACTGGATGGAATCCAGGTAGTCTTGTTCCACGTCGCTGAGCGTTTTAGCCTTGTATTTCCGATATTCAGTGGTGGCTTTGTCCACGGCCTGCTTGTGCGTCACAGTGCCGTTTCCGACAAGCAACTGCTCACCGCTCATTGTCAGAATGCGGTCAAGGTGATTGGCCCAATCCTGCATGGTCATGGGCTGTTCGCGCTCTGCCTGACGCTCTGCGAAATCCAGATAACCGGAAACAAGCTGTCCCATGGCGCGAAGCTCTTTCTCGTTCAGATAGTTTTTGGCAATGGTAGCTTCTCGTAAGGTGGGCTGATTTCCTGCAAAAGTAGTCAGACCCATAAATTCCTTTTCGGCATCTGCACGGTTGTAAATGACCTCGGCGGCAGTCTGACCGTGGATGGCATAATGAATTTTATTCTGGACTTTTTTGAAGAACTGGACGGAGATTTCTGCTTTTGGGTCGTAGTCAATGCTGGTTGCATAGATTTCCAGAACCTGACGATAAAACACTTTTTCGGAAGCACGGATGTCACGGATGCGTTCTAACAGCTCTTTGAAATATCCACCGCCGCCCAGATTTTTCAGGCGTTCGTCATCCAGCGCAAATCCCTTGCTCATATATTCCTTCAGGATGCCAGTTGCCCAGATACGGAACTGTGTGCCTCGTTTGGATTTGACACGATAACCAACAGAAATAATGACGTCAAGATTGTAGAATTCGACCTGATAGGTCTTTCCGTCTGCGGCAGTTGTTGCAAATTTTGCAACAACTGAATCTCGTTCAAGCTCACCCTCTGCAAAAATGTTTTTGATGTGACGGGAAATTGTGGATTTGTCACGTTGGAACAACTCAGCCATCTGGTCAATGGAAAGCCAGACAGTGTCACCGTCAAAGGTAGTATCGATTTTGGTCAGTCCATCTTCCGTGGTGTAAATGAGGATGGAATTTTTAGGAGAGTCATCTGGACGATTCATTTTCGTACCTCGTTCAAAATATGGAACATGGTGAGAGAATCTCACCATGTGTTTGGACAGCAATTACAAGAACATTATATCATGCTGCAAGAAGTTCATCAACAGCAATTTGCCCGGTTTCGATTTCTGGGATTAAAATTTCTGCATATTTTTCGATCATATCGGCCAGAAAGCTCGCCAAGGCACTCCATTCATCAAAGTTGGATGTGCAGGCGGAAACAGGAAAGATATCTTTTTCGCTAGCAGGATATTTTTTCAATAGGCGGCTCTATTTCCTTGTAGCTGGACAGTGTGTACCAGCGATTTTATCAAACTTCCTTTCAAACTCATCCAATCAATTCTTTCAGCCGTTCCAGCTTCTCCTGTGCGGTTTCTTTGCGGAAACTTACGCCAATGCATGAAATCGGAACGCACATTTCTAACAGGCGGTCATAGATTCGGGCATGCGCGGTATCCACCTCATTCCGCCCGGAAAAGCTGTTGTTCAGCTCGTTCAGGATGTGTGCGAAGTTCGTCATGCGCACAGGCACTTCCTGAGCTATCGGAGCGTTCGCAATACACCCGGCAAGGAAACTCTTGCCTGTGCCGACACCGCCCCAGAACAGAAGCCCAATGTTCTCTGAGCGCATGGTCTGCCACTGCTCTACATAGCGGTGTGCATGGTGCATCTGTGGGCTGCGTCCGTTGTCGTTTGCAAATGTCCAGTCCAGCAGAGCGGAATCAGAAAAGCCGTCTGCTTTCAGCCGCCGCACAAGGTCGAGGTGTTTCTGCGCCTTAATAGCTGCTTCCTGCTGCTCCCGTTCGGCTTTATGGCAGGCACATTCTACCGGATGCTTGTTCTTCCCCATCAGGACAAGACCCTTGGCAAAGAAGGCTTCTTTTGGGGTTCTGCACTTGCCGCAATAGAGCAGGCCATTCTCACCGGGATAGTCCGCTGCATTTTCGGGAATACTGGAAACGGATTGTTCCAGAACTTTTTTGATCGTCTTTATAGGCTTTCTCCTTCCTTGAAGGTGTAGTCCGGGATGCCCGGCGTCGATTTTCGTTCTGTTTTCTGCCGCTTTGCCCAGATACGCAGGGTGGCGGCATGGTCGGCGTACTTCTTATCTGTGGACTGGATATAAGCCGAAAGCTGTTCGATTAGATCATCCAGCCCGGAGAAATCAGCTTTGAGTCGCCTGTACTCCTTTGCTGTTAAAAAGACATTTTGATATTCTCCAAAGGTCAAATGAGCGTCTGTTGTTCTTATCAGGTGGCTATCTTTCAGGTTGCTCTTATTACGTTGGTTAGGTGTGCATTTCTGCGCAATCATACTACTCGTTTCTGCACAGTCATCCTTGGCATTTTTGTATACTGTGACTGCGCAATTCTGCGTAGTATGCGGAACCTTGAGCAGAATACGGCTGGGCTTGGAAAATCCACTGCGGATACGTTCCACGAGCTGTGCGTTTTCCAGCTCGGAGAAAGAGCGCGTTACACTGGAAATGCTGCATCTCAAGTCTTTTGACAGATGAGAAAGCGGATAGACTACATAAATGCGATCCTGTGCATCGATCCAGTTGTTCTTTTGAGAAAGCGTTGCTCGGTCAAGCAGCAGGGTGTAGAGTAGTTTTGCTGTGTGGCTCAGGTTGGTATCCAGCAGAAAGCGGGGATAGGGTAGATATTGTGGCAGGGGCGTAGTGACAGTCAGGTAGTCGGAAATAGAATTCACCTCCAGTGTCTTTTCATCAAACAAATTTTTGGAAAGCATTTTACTGGCTGTTGGTAGTCTTCAGAAGATGCTGCCGATGCTGCTCTTTCAGATGCACAATATAGCTTTCTGCCTTTTGCAAAGCAGCAATAACTTTTGCTTCAATCTCTACATTTGTCAGAAAGTCGGGATACAGAGCAAAGCATTGTTCGAGACGGAAAATAAAGCTATCAGAGGCACTGTTGATTTCACTGAACATTCCTTCGGCATCGGCGACATGATCAACCGTTGCCATCTTTTCTCCTAGCTCACGAATGGTCTGGAGTTCGGTGCTGCGCTTTCCCGATGAAATAAAAGGTCGATTCTCTGAGAGTGGATCAGCCGTTTGGATCTTCGATGTGGCAGCACTAGAGAAATTGCGTTCGGTGACCTTGGAAAGCAATTCTAAATTTTCATAGGTGTCTGCACTATCGTCTGGTTTACCGTTTAACTTTTCCTCTCGCCACGTTGATACCACGGTGGGCAATGCTTCTGTGGGAGTTCCACGGATAATGGTAGCCTCTCGCTGGGATAGCTTAAGTTTGCCGGATAAGATTTCTTCCTGAATGCCGGGGCAGTATTTTTCCATCAGCTCAACGGTTTTCATGAACTGCTCGGCACGAATTACAAAAGAGGGACTTACATTATTTTCTTTGGCGATTCGTTCGGTCGTGTTTTCTACCGATGGCAAATTGTCAATTTGACAGTTTGCCACCTGCGTGTACTGATTGCCATGGTTTCCCCCACGAGTGGATTTTTCAGAGTGATACTGCTTTCCAATCAGGAACTTTTTCTGTTCGGGTGTCAGATTCCGACGACCCAGCTGATGTTTGCAGATCCATGCCAGAACATCTTCACGGGTTTCGCAGGTACAGGAAATCGAACGGGTGGTATAAGGAATTTCCGGGTGCTGCTGGAGAATCTTATAGCGATTGTGGCCATCAACAAGAATGTTGCCCCAGACGATCAGGGGAGACAGGACTTCGCCCTCTGAAAGGATGTTTTCTTCCAGTTGCTGAAATTCTTCATCGGTCAATGCAGGAATCTGAGATTGAAATTCAGAATCAATGATAAATTCAAACTTGTTTTTCTTCATAGGCAAAATCTCCTTTCAAAAATCTATTGGTATTTCTGCCGTTCTCCCTGCATGGGTTTCCTGCCCCCTTCCGGCGGCGTTTTCCGGCTCGATCTTGCGAGGTCATGGCCGGGTATCACATGCAGACGGTCATGCGGTTTTCAAGGTTCGATGAAGGCTTGTAGAAAGCATATCACAATGAAGCAGAAATATTTAGGAAGCATTCCTTCCGGTTTTCAGTGGATTTTAGGAGGATCCCAAGGAAAAACCGGAAGGAATGCTTCCGCTTCTTGGAAAATGTTCTGGATAGAGCATACCATAAAGGCACTCGATTTTTTAGGACCTATTACTTCCGCTTTTTACCTTCAAAACCGGAAGTAATAGGTCAGGTTTGATGTGATATTGGATGAATCAACGCTGATTTTTCCGAAACGAATTTTTCTCCAAGAAATTTGCTTATTCAGCGTCCGTTAAGGTGCGGAACTAGCGTATTCTTGTGCTGAACATCGGGTTTGGGCGAAGCCCAACAAGTGTTTTGAAGCTGGATTTGTAAAATCGGATTCAAAAATTGCAAGTTGGTACTAACTCGCCCTACTTGCTGCGGTTGCAAACTCGAAAATTTTTGTGTAGAAAAATAACCGTCCGCTTCAAGTTGAACTTGAAAGCAGACGGTCCTGATTGCAAAATGATTTTCAAATTTGAAAAGCACCTTGAGAGGCTTCATAGCACCCGCAAGCAATGCAGACGTATATACATCTGCGAACTTGTCGGGGCGAGGCACCTCCATCTGCTGTCGCAGACCATTCTGTCGCTTAAAAGCCCCACTGGGGCTTTCATTGCTGCGCTGCGCTCCGCAAACGCGAATTTTGCTCTGCAAAATACTTGTTGGGGACACCCAAACCCGTGAACTGCATCCGTTGGATGCAGGCTTGGCGTCTCCAAATGAGAAAGTCTATGGTTCTAACACATTGTCAGCCATTGGTAAAACAACTTTTTCCAGTCAAAAAAGAAAATAGCGATGATTAAAGATGAACATTGCAGAAAAATGTGATACAATAGAAAATGAAAATCCAAACAACAGGAGGAATCCCCTCGTGGCCAACAACGTGAACGTCAAAAAACTGGAAGCTGACCTGTGGGAGTCGGCAGATCTACTGCGTGCAGGCTCTAAACTCACCTCAAACCAATACTGTATGCCGGTGTTGGGACTGATTTTTCTGCGGTATGCGTACAGCCGCTTCAAACTGGTAGAGCAGGAGATCCTGAAAGACCGTCCCGTGCGCGGCGGTCGGGTGCTGCCGGTGGAGCAAAGCAACTTTGCCGAAAAGAGTGCACTGTTTCTGCCCAAGGAGGCGCAGTACAATTACTTAGTCAATTTGCCTGCCAACATCCCGGAGCAGGGGCTGACCGGCATTGAGGGCAATCCTCTGAACAGTCTGGGCGAAGTGGTGAACAACGCCATGGAACTGGTGGAGCAGCAGAGCGAGCAGCTGCAGGGCGTTCTGCCGAAGGACTACACCATCTTCTCGGATGAGCTGCTGGGGGAACTGCTGCGCATCTTCAACAATGATGCGTTGGACGATGTGGGCGGCGATGTGATCGGCCGTATCTACGAGTACTTTTTGAATAAGTTTGCCAAGAATGTGGCACAGGACGACGGCGTGTTCTTTACGCCGAAATCGCTGGTGAAGATGATCGTCAATGTGCTGGAGCCTGCCCACGGCGTTCTGTTGGACCCGGCTTGCGGCAGCGGCGGTATGTTTGTGCAGACCGGCGACTTTGTAAACCATGCGGGCATGATCGCCAACAACACCATGACCTTCTACGGACAGGAAAAGGTGGAGTACAACGCCAAGCTCTGCCTGATGAATATGGCCGTGCATGGTCTGACCGGCGTGATCAAGTCCGGCGATGAAGCCAATACCTTCTATCACGATGCCCACAACCTGAACGGCTGTTGCGACTATGTGATGGCAAATCCGCCGTTTAACGTGGACAAGGTCAAGTCGGAGTCGGCGCAGAGTGCCGGGCGGTTGCCCTTTGGCCTGCCCGGTGTGAACAAGGCCAAGGAGATCGGCAACGCAAATTATCTGTGGGTGTCCTATTTCTACTCCTACCTGAACGAGCATGGCCGTGCGGGTTTTGTGATGGCGTCCTCGGCTACCGACAGTCAGGGCAAAGACAAGGACATCCGTGAAAAACTTATCCAGACCGGCCATGTAGACGTGATGATGAGCGTGGGCAACAACTTCTTCTACACCAAGAGCCTGCCCTGTTCGCTGTGGTTTTTGGATAAGGGCAAGCCGGAACATCTGCTGGACACCGTACTGTTCATCGACGCCCGCAACTATTATACTGTGGTGGACCGCACTCAGAACGAGTGGAGCGACTGGCAGCTGAAGAACCTCAACGCCATTGTCTGGCTCTATCGTGGCGAGGTGGACAAGTACAAGGTGCTTCTGGCGGAGTATCACGCAGAACTGGCGGACGACCGCCCCTTTGCAGAGATTCAGGCCGCACTGGAACAAAACGTGCAGGCCAAGCGGGAAGAAGCCAAAGCCGCTGTGGAGGCAGCACCCCGCAAGGAGCGCAAGACCACGCAGGAAAAGTTCGACAAGGAGCTGGAAGCCCTCAACGAGAAGCTGACCGTTGCCAAGGAGGCCGTCTGGCTCACCGAAAAGTTTGGCGAGGGCGCTTATCAGGATATCCCCGGTCTGTGCAAGGTGGCTAGCCGCGACACCATCCTCAACGAGAAAGGCGCATCCCTGACGCCAGGTGCCTATGTGGGCGTTGCACCCGTGGAGGATGACGGCGTGGATTTTGCCCAGCGGATGAAGGAGATCCACAAGGAACTGCTGGAATTGCAGGCAGAGTCCAACCGCCTGATGGAAACCATCTCGAAGAATCTGGAGGAGATGGGGGTATGAAGTGGGAAAAGGTGAGACTTGAAGATTGCTGTTATAGTATCTCAGATGGAGACCATCAACCTCCACCGAAGGCACAACAGGGCATTCCATTTGTGACGATTTCAAATATAAATTCAATGAATCAGCTGGATTTCTCTGACACGATGTTTGTTCCAAAAGAATATTATCAGTCTTTGGATGAAAAGAGAAAAGTTCGTAAAGGAGACGTACTTTATTCTGTGGTCGGTTCATTTGGAATTCCTGTTCTGATAAAGGAAGAAAGACCATTTGTTTTTCAGCGACATATTGCGATTTTACGTCCAAAAGAAGATATTGTTGACAGTGGATTCCTGTTTTATACAATGTTGAGCAGAGACTTTTATGCAAAAGCTGACGCAGTTGCAATTGGAGCTGCTCAGCGTACAGTAAGTTTAGGTTCATTGAGAAATATAAAAA
>PPYE01598417.1_pt1 | contig 11162 bp, 12 predicted proteins | sample 1559881 | NCBI WGS metagenome assembly PPYE01 (sample SAMN08240022, study PRJNA423297) | Human gut metagenome, whole genome shotgun sequencing project.
GAAAATAACAATGAAAATTATTGTATGTATAAAACAGGTTCCCGATACATCGGAAGTAAAACTTGATCCTAAGACAAATACACTTATAAGAGACGGCGTTCCCAGCATCATCAACCCTGATGACAAGTCAGGTATCGAAGCTGCTTTAAGAATCAAAGAGCAGGTTGGCGGTACAGTTACAGTTGTATGTATGGGACCCCCTCAGGCAGACGTTGCTATAAGAGAAGCACTTGCTATGGGTTGTGATGACGGTATCCTTATCTCCGGCAGAGAGTTCGGTGGATCAGATACACTTGCTACATCAACAATCATCGCTGCTGGTGTTAAGACACTTGACTATGATCTCATCATCACAGGCCGTCAGGCTATCGACGGAGACACAGCTCAGGTTGGTCCTCAGATTGCTGAGCACCTTGGACTTCCTCAGGTATCATATGCTGAAGATATCCAGGTTGAAAGCGAAAACAGCATCATCGTTAAGAGACAGTATGAAGACAGATACCAGAAGGTTAGAATTAAAACTCCTTGCGTAATCACAGCTCTTACAGAGCTTGCTGAGCCTAGATACATGTCTGTAGCTGGTACAGTTGAAGCTTACGCTAAAGAAATCAAAGTTCTTGGTTTTGAAGAACTTAAAGATAAACTTAACCCTGAGCACATCGGTCTTAAGGGTTCACCCACAAACGTTGTTCAGTCATTCACAAAACAGGCTAAAGGCGCTGGTACAGTTCTTAAAGATGCTTCTGCTGACGAAGCTGTTAAAGCTATCATCGCTAAACTTGAAGAGAAATATATTATTTGATGAGGGGTGAGCTTAAGATGAGTAAAGATGTATATGTAATCGCAGAACAGAGAGACGGAAAAATCCAGAAAGTCGGAGTTGAGCTTATTGGTGAGGCTACAAAGCTTGCTAAAGATTTAGGCGAGCAGGTTGTTGCTGTACTCCTTGGCTCAAACGTTGCAGATAGAGCACAGGAACTTATCCACTATGGTGCTGACAAAGTAGTTGTAGTTGAAGATCCTATGCTTGAGAAATACGCTACAGAGCCTTATGCAAAGGCTATCACAGCTGTTATCAAGGAATTCGAGCCTGAAATCGTACTCTACGGAGCTACATCAATCGGCCGTGACCTTGCTCCCCGTGTATCAGCTAGAGTACACACAGGTCTTACAGCTGACTGTACAAAACTTGCTATCAACGAAGAAACAAAACTTCTTCATATGACACGTCCTGCATTCGGTGGTAACATCATGGCTACTATCGTATGTAAGAACCATAGACCTCAGATGGCTACAGTTCGTCCTGGCGTTATGGCTGCTCTTGCTAAAGATGAAACAAGAACAGGCGAAGTTGTTAACTTCAAGGTTGACTTCGTACCCGCTGATATGAACGTAGAAATCATCGAGGAAGTTAAAGAAACAAAGAAAACAGTTGATATCACAGAAGCTAAGATCCTTGTATCAGGCGGACGTGGAATCGGTTCAGCTGAATTCGTTAACACACTTCAGGAAGCTGCTGACGTACTTGGCGGTGTAGTTACAGGTTCAAGACCTGTTATCGAAAATGGCTGGCTCAGCAAAGAGCGCCAGGTTGGACAGACAGGTAAGACAGTTAGACCTGACCTCTACCTTGCTTGTGGTATTTCAGGCGCTATCCAGCACGTTGCTGGTATGGAAAGCTCAGAAGTTGTTATCTCAATCAACAAAGATGACAACGCAGCTATCTTCAGCGTATCAGACCTTGGTGTAGTAGGAGACGTTAAAGTTATCCTTCCTAAACTTATTGAGGCGCTCAAGAAAGTTAAAGAAGAAAAAATGAACTAAAATTCATTATAAACCCACCTATTTAAAAGAGATAAAACCTCAAGTATAATGCCCAAAATAACGGACAGTATAAATATGCCTCCCCATATAGCCCAGCCATAGTGGCTTTGGTCTAAGCTGGCACCATCAGGATTGGGGCCGAAAATGATACCCAATATAAGTCCAAGAATAAATCCCCAAAAGCTTATGGCAGGGAAATATTTCTTTCCCAACAGGGCAGGCAGAGCGGATATGACCAAGGATACCCAAAAAAGTCCGCTGCTTAAAAGCCAGCCGTAGAGATAGCTGTTTTCGCCCTCGGGCGTTGAAGCCCATAGCAGTCCTGTTAAAGAAGAATCTGCCCTGCACCATATAAGCCTGCCGATAATGTATACGGCCATATATGCAACAATGACCGTTAAAGCAAAAATAATGTTTTTTCTTGTCCTTTGTTTTTTCTCTTTGTTTTTCCGCTCTTCTTCAGCTTTAAAAACCCTGTAAAATTCTTCGGCTTGGGACAGGCCTGTTTTTGTTTCGTCTGATTTTTCCTCTGCGCCTGTATCTTTTGCAGTGTCATCGGCAAGGAGAAATGCGGTGGTTGTATTCAGTATTTCAGCCAGCTTGAAAAGATTGGCGGTTGAAGGCGCAGACTGGCCGTTTTCCCACTTGGCTACTGCCTGACGGCTTATGCCCATAAGCTCGGCGAGTTTTTCCTGGGACATGCCCAGTCCTTTTCTCAAACTTTTTATTTTTTCGCCTAAAGTCATAATTAACGCCTCCTTATGTTTAAATCATACCTTTAAATGATATACTTAGCAACCAACTAAAGGGCAACTATAGGGCAACCGAATGGTGAATGCATTGTGCTAAGGAAAAAATCAGATTTTAGTCTCCAATTTTATAAAAACAAAAAAGGATTTATTTCAAATTCTTTTTTGTTTTTACTACTATATATTTGTTTTTGAATGATATAAAATTTTGTTCTTCAAGCTCAGCCAGTTTTTTGGTAACAGTGCTTCTTGTGGAGTTTATCATGCAGGCGAGATTTTCGTGTGTGAAGCGCATATTTATTCTGATGCCGTCTTCAGCCGGAGTACCTATCTGTATAGACAATCTTTCGAGCAGATTCCTTAGGCGCAGAGAAACATCAAGAAAAGATGAGTCATGGAGCTGAGCCATAAGGATCTTGAATTTATTGGATATCAAAACGGAAACATAGTAATAATATTCCGGATTATCTTTTAAAACAGATAAAAATACTTCAGAAGATATTTTTGACAGAAACGTATTTTCGAAAGTCTGAGTTATAACCATATCGGTATCGTTGTGAAGAAGAGTTACCTCGCCAAATATATCGCCCTTTGACAGTATGAGTATAGTTTTCAGAGTACCTTCATGGTCAATGAACGACTGGCTCACGCATCCGCTTTTTATTAGATAAACATATTCAGAAGGACAGCCTCCATGCTCTATGACAGACTTGTTCTTATGAAAAACTGAAGTGCCATATTGGTTAAATAATTCATACATTTTGTTACGGCATACAGCAGCGGATATTATTTCCTCTCGACTTCCTGGAAGCATAAAAATCCCTCCTCATAGCTTTTTGTTAAATATATTATATATGTTTTTATACCGACAATTCAATGAATTAAAGCTATAAATTTAAAAAATGTGTTGCAAAACACATTTTTTGAGCATGTATTTTTATAAAATCAAAATGTAGTTATATTTTATAGTTTTGTTTATTGAAAGGGTGAAAAAAATATGTTTGTAAATCTTGAAAAAAACAGTTGGCAGGAAGCTAAGGAACTTTTTGAAGCAAGCAAGGGAGTAGCTATACTGCCCGTAGGAAGCATCGAACAGCATGGATACCATCTTCCCGTAGGTACAGACAGTTATGTTGCCATAACGCTGACAGAGGAAGCTGCCAAAAAGACAAACGCAGTTGCTGTACCTCCTGTATGGTTTGGATGGAGCCCGCATCATATGGTTTTACCCGGAACAATAACTATAAGCCCGGAAGTGCTTATAGGGCTTGTGTATGATATAGCTGCATCTTTAAAACACCACGGAATAAATAAGCTTATAATGATAAACGGCCACAGAATAGTAAATATAATATGGATGCAAATGGCAGCAGAAAAAATACAGAGACAGCTCGGTATGACTGTAAAAATATTTGATCCTGCCTATATGTCAAAGGACATAGTAGCAGAGCTTGGATTTGGAGCAGTAGGTCATGCCGAAGAGGTTGAGACATCACATATGATGTACAGATATCCTGATCTTGTGCATATTGAAAAAGCTGTTGACAATCCGATAAAAGAGCAGGAGCTTTATTCTGTTGATCCTGCTTATATGCATGATACACTCTGCTATGTTCCAAGCAGTTATGAACATGCTGAGGCCAATGCAAAAATTGCAGGTGGAACAAGCGGTGAGCCTACAAAGGCAGACTCAGATAAGGGAAAAATATACCATGACCACCTTGTTGAAAATCTCGTAAAGATAGTAAAGTCTCTTCAGGATGCTTAATCAAAGGAGTGTAAGCGTATGAAACTTTCAAAAGGAGAAAAAATTGTATATCTGATTTTTGTTATAGTTTTAATAATGGTTAATCCGCCGGTATTAAATATAGTGAATGACTATGCCGTAAACAATCCTATCACATTCGGAAACCCCACACTTCTTGTATGGCTTAATGTATGGTATGTTATAGCAATTATAGACTTTTTGATCGGCGTAATAAAAATTAAATCTTGGAAAAAAGACTATGATGATGCAGCGTAAGGAGGAAATTATATGAATGTAGGACTTGTTATTCTTTTTATTTATATGCTTTCTCTTATAGGCATTGCTCTGTATGCTTCAAAGCAAGATAAAAAGAACATAAAAGATTTTGCGACTGCTGGAAGCTCACTTGGAGTTTTTGTGCTTACATTGACATTCAGCGCTACCTATCATAGCTCATACGCATTTATGGGAGCGGCAGGTTTCTGTTATAATAACGGCGTAGGCTGGTGGGTGAACGGAATATGGACAGTATTTCCCGGAGTTCTTTTCTGGATAATCGGCAGACGTTTCTGGCTTCTTGGAAAAAGAAGAGGATACATATCAATGGCTCAGTACATAAGCGATGTATATCAGTGCAAAACACTGGGACTGCTTGTCACAGTAATTACAATGATATTTACAGTGCCTTATGTAGCTATGCAGGCTATTGGTTCAGGCTATATTTTTGAGACAATAAGTGGTGGACAGTTAAGCTATGCTGTTGGCACGATAATATTCTTTGCCATAATGATAGTCCTTGTATGGATGGGCGGAATGAAAGGCGTAGCGATTACCGATGCGGCTCAGGGCGTATTTATGTGGATAGGAATGGTAATAGGTTCATATTGGATACTGAAGATAAATTTTGGTTCCGTGAATGCGGCTTATGAACAGGTATTTGAAAATATCCCTGCACTTTTAACACTTCCCGGACCTACAGGTCTTGTTACAACAGGAGACTGGATCTCCAGATGGGTAATGATAACATTCGGAATGATGATGTTCCCTCACGTAACACTCAGATTCTTCTCCGGAAAATCTCTTAAGGTACTCAAATGGTCATCGGTATTCTCATCAATATACCTTACATCAATATATGTTTTCACACCTGCTATAGGTATGGCAGGACGAGTTCTTATGCCGGATATTGCATCACCTGATACGATATTCCCTGAACTCCTTTTAAAATACACACCGATAGTATTTGCAGCGCTTGTAATATCAGGAGCTCTTGCGGCATCTATGTCAACAGGAGACTCACAGCTCCATGCGGTAAGTACAATGGTGTCAACTGACGTTTATAAAACTTATATCAATAAAGATGCCAGCGAATATAAACAGTATATGGTTGCTAAAATGGCGACACTTATTTTCGGAGCGATATCTGTTGTTGTAGCTCTTATGAAACCGGGACTTATAGGAGATATACTAGCTCTTGCAAACGGCGGAGTTGCCGCTCTTGCACCTGCAATGATCGGCGGAGTGTACTGGAAGAGAGCGACAAAACAGGCTGCTGTGAGCAGTATCCTCATTGGAGAGGCTGTTATGCTCCTTACAACATTCGTAGTAAAGAGCCCGCTTGGATTTATGGCAGGATTCTGGGGACTTGTTGTAGCTCTCATAGTTTATGTTGTTGTAAGCCTTGCTACAAAACCTGAGAAAAAGACCGGCGAGATAGTAGACGAAATAAATACTTTCTTTGCGGCAGAATGATATTAAAAAAGAGTCTTTCACTTCAATGTGAAAGACTCTTTTGGATTTATAGATTGATTGCAGCATTTTACAGATAGTTTGCGAATACAGGCGTAACTATCTTTTTTCATATATAAGGTCAACAATACCGTTGTATTTTTTTACATCTGTAAGTTTTAAAGACAGTGCGTGATCAAGCCCCTCAAATAGTTTTATTCCATGTCCGACTATGCATGGTATAACGGAAAGATGAAACCTGTCTATCAGATTTGCTTTCATCAGCTGAGAGACAATAGATGCGCCTCCGCATATCCATATATTTTTTCCATCTTCTGATTTTAACTTTGAGATGAGCTCTGTCAGGTCAGAGTTTATAAAACATATATTATCTTTGTTCTTCTGAGGCTTATGAGTTATAATATATGACATTTTATCCTTATATGGCCAGTCATCCGGTGAAAGTTCTCCGACAATCTGGTCATAGGTATTTCGCCCCATTATAACAGTATCAATTGTTTCATAAAATCCTCTGTAGCTTCCTGCATTTTCGGGTTCGCTCCCGTCTCCTTCAAGCCAGCTGACGCCGCCGTTTTTATCTGATATATATCCGTCAAGGCTGACAGCTATAAATAAAATAACTTTTTTCATTGTTTTTCTCCGATGTTCCTTTTGAATTGTGTTTTTATTGATAGTGCATTTATTTTATACTATATTTTGTCTCGGACTCAATAACTTATTAAAAAATAATATTCATATTTTGGCGATACGGCATAGGAAGTAAAGTAATCATCAGATTGAATGACACATTTTTATATGATATAATAAAGCATTAAGGAGTGTTTAAGATGAGGGGAAAATTTATTACAATAGAAGGAACCGACGGTTCGGGTAAAAGTACGCAGATAGAGCTTCTTATGGATTATCTCAGAAAAAAAGGTGCAGATGTTATTTTTACAAGAGAACCCGGCGGAACGCAGATAAGCGAAAAAATAAGGGAAATAATACTTGATGTGGACAATTCAGAAATGACTGGTATTACCGAAGCGCTTCTTTATGCTGCTGCTAGAAGTCAGCATGTTGAGGAAAAGATAATACCTGCCTTACAAGAGGGAAAAATAATTATATGTGACAGGTTCGTGGATTCAAGTATTGCCTACCAGGGAGCTGCAAGAGGACTCGGCGCCGAAAAGATAATGGCGATAAACGAAGCTGCCCTCCATGGCATAATGCCTGATATGACGCTGTTTTTCGACCTTTCTCCTGAAAAGGGGATATTAAGAAAGAGAAACGAGAGAGCTTTGGACAGGCTGGAAAAGGAAAAAATGGATTTCCATGAAAAAGTCTATGAAGGCTATAAAAACCTGTATATGAAATATCCCGACAGAATCAAGCCGATTGATGCTGACAGAAGCATTGAAGATGTACATGCGGAAGTTATTGAGGTAATAGACGAACTGCTTAAGGGAAAATATTATGAATAATTTCAGAGATATAAGCGGAAATGAACAGATAATAAAAAGTATGCAGAGCGCCGTAAGGAACTCTATGGTGTCCCATGCTTATATAATAAGCGGCACTGAAGGAAGCGGAAAAAAACTTTTGGCTTCGGCACTGGCAAAAACGCTTTTGTGTGAAAATGGTGGAGAGGACGCCTGTGGAGAATGTGTATCATGCAGAACTTTTGATGCCGGAAACAATCCTGATGTAATATATGTATACCCTAAGAAAACCAAGGCGCTTTCTGTAGATGACGTCAGGGAGCAGATAACATCGGATGTTAATATAAAACCATATAACCATAAATATAAAATATATATAATACCCAAGGCGGACACTCTTACAAACCAGGCACAGAACGCTCTTTTAAAAACACTCGAGGAACCTCCGCACTATGCTGTATTGATACTGCTTGCACAAAATACGGGAGCTTTTCTTGAGACTATACTTTCAAGATGCGTTTTATTTAATATAAAACCTCTGCCTGATGAAAAAGTAAAAAACTATCTTTTGCTAAATAATAAAGCTGATGAGGAAAATGCGGAGATATTTGCTGAGTATTCCGAAGGAAGCATAGGAAAGGCGCTTGTATTTGCGCAGTCTGAGGAGTTTTCAAAACTCAGGGACAGTCTGAGAGAGATTTTAAAAAATATATCAAAGATGAGCTGGTTTGACCTGACAGCCTCAGCTGCTGAGCTTGAGGAATATAAAGACCTGGCTGATATTACTGATATGATATATTTGTGGTATAGAGATGTACTTGCATATAAGACAACAGGCAAAGAGGAACTTATAATAGAAAAGGACCTGATACCAGCCATAAAAAATGAGGCAGAGAGGGCATCTTTTGAAGCACTTTATAAAATACCCGATTTCATAAATGAGACAAAGAAACAGATAAGGCAGAATGTAAACTTTGTTTTTGCCTTTGAGATGCTGTTTATAAATATAAAAGGAGAGTTAACTTAATGATAGAAGATAGTTGAGACCGTCAGAGGCATTGAGTACGGTACAGTAATAAAGGGAAACACAATGGTTGATGACAGTGAAGTCATTCAGCCGCTCAAAAAAGTGATAAGACAGGCAACTCCTGAAGATGACGCCTGCGAAGAAGAAAACAGACAGAAGGAAAAAGAAGCTTTCGGAATATGTGAAGAAAAAATAGCGAAGCATGGTCTTGATATGAAGCTTATAGATGTTGAGATAACTTTTGACCATAATAAGCTCATATTCTATTTCACATCAGATGAGCGTGTGGATTTCCGTGAACTTGTAAAAGAACTGGCATCTGTTTTCAGAACAAGAATAGAATTAAGACAGATAGGCGTAAGAGATGAAGCCAAGATGATGAACGGCATAGGTATATGCGGACGTTCGCTCTGTTGTGCTACATTTTTAGGAGACTTCCAGCCTGTAAGCATAAAGATGGCTAAGGAGCAGAGCCTTTCCCTCAACCCTACAAAGATTTCCGGAATATGCGGAAGACTTATGTGCTGTCTTAAATATGAAGAGGATGTATATGAAGAACTTAATAAGAAGATGCCAAATGTCGGAGACATTATAAGCACAGTTGATGGCACAGGTGAGATACTTTCAACTAATGTCCTTATGCAGGTAGTAAAAGCCGCTGTAAGGAAAAAGGAAAACGATCCGCCTACAATAGATTTCTACTCAATTAATGAGATAAAGGTCATCAAGTCCAAGAGACATAAGAAACAGGACGAAGAAGTGCTTGATACAAGTCTTGATGATTGATATATGAGGGAGCATTAAAGGGTGGTTTTATGGGCTATAGAATGGTTGATTTAGTAGATGATGTTCTTAATGATGCTGAACAACCTCTTACAGCCAGAGAAATTTGGGACGAGGCTGTAAAGGCTGGGCTGGATAAAAAGCTTGCATCTTCAGGAAAAACACCAGAAGCTTCAGCAAGAGCATTCCTTTATAGGAGTACATTAAATAATCCAGATAGTAAATATATAGTAGTTGGAGAAAAGCCGTATAGATTTTTTTTAAAGACCAAGAAACTAACTAATGAAAAGAATGTTAGCATTAAAGAAAAAAGAATAAAAAAAGAACATGATAAAGAAAAAGTCTATAACGAAAGAGTTTTACATAAACTTCTTGCTACTTATGTATTTGGTGACCAGCATTTTAAATGCAGGACAAAAACTATATATCACGAAAAATCTAAAAGGGAAGAAAAGGGAAAGAATAAATGGCTTCATCCCGATATGGTAGGAATATACTACCCTTTTGGGGAATATGAAAATGAAACACTGGAATTATACTCTGTTGTTGAGGAAAATCCATATAAAATATTTTCATTTGAGTTAAAGAAGGAAATAGATTTTTCAAACATAAGAGAATGTTATTTCCAAGCAGTATCAAATTCCAGCTGGGCTAGTGAAGGTTATCTAGTAGTAGAAAAAATGAATGAAGATGCAGAATTTATAGATGAACTAAGACGGCTTAACAATGCTTTTGGTATAGGTGTAATAAAACTGGAGCCTGCTAATATAAGCCAGAGCGAAATAATTTTCAGGTCAGAAATCAGACATAATTTAGATTGGGATACAATAAATACCCTAATACGAGAAAATGCTGATTTTAAGCAATTTATAAAAGACATAAAGCTGGATTCATCAGATACTGATGAGAGACTTAGAGGAAAATATGACGATGTTTTTGAAGATGACGATGATGCTAGAGAATATGCACTTAGAAACGGCATATTAACGGAGAAAGAGCAAATATTATGAACGTAGAGATAAAGGATTATGAGCGTGTAGATGACCTGCACCGCAAGGGATATGTGATAATACAGGATCCCAAAAGATTTTGTTTTGGTATTGATGCGGTTATACTCAGCGGATTTGCCGAAGTTAAAAAAGGTGAAAAAGTTATGGATCTCTGCACGGGCACGGGCATAATACCTATACTTTTGGAGGCAAAGACTGAAGGAAGCCATTTTACTGGGCTTGAAATACAGGAAGAAAGCGCCGAGATGGCAAAAAGATCGGTACTTCTTAATGACCTCAGTGAGAAAGTGACCATTGACTGCGGAGATTTAAAAAATGTTGATGAGCTTTACAAGCCGGCGTCATTTAATGTTGTGACGGTAAACCCTCCGTATATGAATGACGGAGGCGGACTTAAAAACGGATTTTCTCCTAAAACAATAGCCAGACATGAGGTTCTATGTTCGCTTGAGGATGTTGTAAGGGCGGCAAGAAGGATTCTGATGCCACAAGGCAGATTGTATATGGTACATAGGCCGCATAGACTTACAGATATAATAGTGACATTGAGAAAATATCGTCTCGAACCAAAAAAGATCAGGTTTGTGCATTCTTTTTATGACAGGGAACCGTCGATGGTGCTTATAGAGGCAGCATCAAACGGCAAGCCAATGGTCAAAGTAATGCCGCCGCTTATAGTTTATAATAACGATAACAGCTATACAGATGAAATAATGAAGATATATTACGAATAGGATGAGTGTTTTGAGCGGAACATTATATTTATGCGCAACACCCATAGGAAACCTTGGGGATATAACTCTCAGAGTAATAGAGATACTTAAAAGCGTGGATCTTATTGCTGCTGAGGAT
>PPYE01276030.1_pt1 | contig 11161 bp, 8 predicted proteins | sample 1559881 | NCBI WGS metagenome assembly PPYE01 (sample SAMN08240022, study PRJNA423297) | Human gut metagenome, whole genome shotgun sequencing project.
GTCTCGGGATCATCCCCGCATACGCGGGGAGCACACGGACCTCGCGAGGCTAGCGGGCATGCCGCATAGGATCATCCCCGCATACGCGGGGAGCACTTTTCGTGCCTACTCTACGGGATGCACGACCTCGGGATCATCCCCGCATACGCGGGGAGCACTGCCCACGAAGAGCGTTGCAAAGGTCTCGATGCGGGATCATCCCCGCATACGCGGGGAGCACCAGCGTCGTGGCATCCAGCCCCATCTGCGGCACGGGATCATCCCCGCATACGCGGGGAGCACCAGCATCCCAGAGCCGCCCTCCACGCCATCGTTGGGATCATCCCCGCATACGCGGGGAGCACTCGGTCTGCGGGTTGTAGCTCATCTTGAACTGCGGGATCATCCCCGCATACGCGGGGAGCACCGGGTTCGACACGGCGAACGCCGAGGCGATGGCGGGATCATCCCCGCATACGCGGGGAGCACGGGCTAGGGGGCATGCGGATGGACCCACTTACAGGATCATCCCCGCATACGCGGGGAGCACCATGTCGTACGTGTAGTTCACGCAGTTGTACATGGGATCATCCCCGCATACGCGGGGAGCACGTCCATGTTACCCTCCAATTGCAAACATGCCTATGGATCATCCCCGCATACGCGGGGAGCACCGCTCCATGCATTCGTACTCAGCCATCGTCACCGGGATCATCCCCGCATACGCGGGGAGCACCGATGAAGGCCGTGATAGACCGCATCGACGGAAGGATCATCCCCGCATACGCGGGGAGCACATCTGGTTATCATCTGGTTATCATCTGGTATAGGGGATCATCCCCGCATACGCGGGGAGCACTCGCTTCAAGTAGTCCGTAGCAGCCCGTGCAAGGGATCATCCCCGCATACGCGGGGAGCACACTTAACGACCTGCGTAACTATACTGCATTCTCCTGCATTGGATTCACTTGTCAGGGTGCAGTGGTGTATCAGCACGCGTCCTCCGCCGAGAACCTATCCTCCAAACTTCCTCGCTGCTCGGTACTTGCTGGCATTGCTCCAACCCTTTTGAGGTGCCCCAAGCATCGTTGCGTCATCAGTCCCCAGGGGTCTTTTCATTAGCTCAACTCCCTCGCAATCAATGGGCTGCCAGTCGGGCTGAAACGTTTTGAATGCAAGGTGTTGCTCGTTCTTTGCCGAATACACCATAATCGCCCTGCCGTTACGCACCATTGCAAGGACACGTGCCCAGAGCCCATCTCTCACCCTTGCGGACACGTCTCCCACAAACACTCCAGGAGAAATCTCGAGGAGCCACCGAGTCAAATCCCCTCGCAGCCCAATGGGACAGGCCGAAACCACGACCACAACCATGTCTATGCGCCTCCCCCATCCTCAGGCCCTGCATATGATTTCCCGGCAGCAACTTCCCCCTGCTTTTCATCCCAAAGCACAAGATGATTCATCTCGGGCGCAAGACCAGAAGCATCCTCAGCCGACTCTCCACTCAACAGCAAGCTCTTAATGTCAGACACCATTCTCGGCAGTATCGAGAGGTCATAGACTGCGTCTCTCATCTTGCGGCGTGTCTCAGCACCAATGTCCATGGGCTTCTCAGCGGCTGTCCGAAACGCCACTGGAATCGATATCTCTGCTTTGTAGAGGTCGGCAATATCATAGACAAACGACCTCTCATGACCCGTGTGAACAAATCCAAGGCCAGGGGAACATCCCATCGCAATGATTGCAGAGTGCGCGAGGGCATAAAGGCACACATGCGCTGCCGAAAGGGCCTTGTTGATTTCCGTTGCATCATCAAAGTCATCGGGATTATAGGTTCTACGGTCCCATGCTACTCCGGTCTTCTCTGACCATTCCTTATATACGCGACGCACGCGAACACCCTCACGCCCTCTAAGCTGTCCCATCGTGAGGTGACTCACGTCCTCGTCAGAAAACCTCATTCCATACATCTTCCGCGCAACATCAAGCCTAGTTCGCGTATTTGACACCAGTCTCGCCTGAGCCTGGAGAAGCATGTTCGAATGGGTTAGCGGCTTTCCGAAGGCATACATCCTGATGCCTCTCTCGCCTACCCAAACCACGGTTGCCCCGCACTCTCCTAGCATGGTCATAGCGTCATGTGTCATCGATGCACCGGGTCCAAGCATAAGCACACTCAGGGTGGCGGAAGGTACATAGGTGGTGCCCTCATCATCTCTAACGGTAATCGCGTTGTCCGCACGGTTTATCTTGCAGTGCTCGAAGTACAGGAATGAAATCCTATCTTCCACGCGCACGAGGTCAACGATATCTGGCGGAGGGGCACCCCTCCGATTCGACTTCCCTCCGCCGGCAATCGCATCGGACATGGTCGCCCCTCCTTGGACGAATTGTTACGAAGGCATGCTGCCCTACCTCACAGGCGAAATGGTCAAGAGACCACAGCCAAACCCCTTCGCCCTGCCCATTCCAAAACACAGCGTATGCCGTAGGAGATCCGGATTATTCACGGTGAGGACCCCATCGTACATAGCCGTGGAGATAGTGACTCTCTTTCCCTTCCGCTCGTATTTCTCCGTGTGCCTCTGAGAGACCGTGAGCAAAGGAAGGTTCTCACCACTGCAAGCCACTGCAAAACCATGCTTTTCGGCACGACTCAGGAGCCACTCTATCTGCTGAGCCATGGTTACACATCCTTGAATGGTCCCCACGACCTTTGGATTTGCATTATTGCCCTGGTCGACAAGGACCTTTCGAGCTGGGTTCGCCTTTAGTCTGAAGCACCACACCTGACCGGCTTCAAGCCTCCCAAGCACCGGTGAGTAATCTTTAGTCTCACCAGCATTGGTCGCAGGCCATCCGCATTGTTCAGCGATATGAGAGAAGTCAGGGCGGTCTGGGCTCGCAACATACAGCCAAGTCTCGTTATTGAGTGCTGGCGAGGAGTCAATTCGCCACAGAATTCTCCCCGCCTCTGACGTCCGGCAGGAGTCTGGTGGAAATGCATTCTCAACTGCAGCGTGCATACGATAGGGTGACGAGAGAAGCCGAATGGCCTCCGGACGCCGCACGTTAAGAGGGAGCCTGGAGATATACATGGTGGCACCTCCTTTCGTATCCTAGAAGAAGCTCATTGGATCATGATCCGGCAGCTCTGTGGCACTCGAACTGACCGTAGGAGCCCTTCCGCCACCAAGTTGACTGACGGGGATCCTGAACCTATACACACCTCTGCCTGCATACTTTCTACCGGCTCCGCTAAAGCTCAACGGAAGGTCAGCCTGGCTCTCCGCCACTTCCCCCGCGCGCGCGTCGCATGCCACCTCGAGCTCGGTGACCTGCTGGTGTCTGCGCCTGTAGCGTCTCGTGGCAAGCCAATGCTCAGACGAAAGGGCAGACCGTACGTCCTGATAGTCGTCTCGCACACCAAGCGACGGAGGGGTATCGGGCGGACAAGACCTTCTCCCCAGGAAGAGAGGCCAGCCAGGATGGCGAAGTGCTCCATCTAGCTCTTGCAGCCAAGTAGCATCTCCGGCAAGCGCAACCAGAAACTTGGCATCCGCAAGGTAGTACCTGTACGAGAGGGGCATAGCCTTGTTGGTGTCCCCAAGGGGACGCTCGGTCTGGAAGTCAACCAGCAAAGTACCGGGTTGATCGAGACGCACTCCATATTCGAGCGACGAGAGATCATCAAGCTTATCCTCTCTCAATCTGCCCAAAGCCGAAGCCAGCATCCCCACTACACCGCTCTTTGTTGGCTCCCAGCGAGTCCCCCTCTTCACATAGCGAGAGGAGTCACCCCAAGATTGAAGGGGACCCGAGAGCTCAAGAAGTAGGACAGCCATTACTCTTCACCCTTCGAGAGCGCATCAACGACGCTAGCGCTCACCTCATCGAGCATCTCAGGGAACGTGACCTGCGCGCCAATCTGCTTAAGAGAATCAGTTCCGCCGTCCACGGAGGTCCACCACACCTTGATGGGAGTATTGCCATATGTATTGGAAATCTGAAGGAGCCTGTTTGCAAGGCGATTTTCTGCCTGGTGTGAAATCGACACACCCTCCCTCGGCGAAACGGGAGACTCAAATGCAGAGACGCCGTTGATGGGCTGGTCATCCCTCAGGGCAACAAGCACAGTACTTGGCAGCGTCCTGTTTGCGAACGTGTTCTGCTTGCCAGTCGGCATTGACTCTACAAAAGCCTTGAGGAAGGCACGTGCGCCCTGAGCTGCAGCCTCGACATCTCCAAGCTGCTCCACCAGGGACGGCAGGCATACGGTTGCATATCGATACAGCGTTGAAGAGTTGAACCCTATGGTGTCGAGCATGGTAGCACCGGCGTTGTCCTCTGCAGAGCAGTCGTCCACGGCAGTGAAGTAATCGTACTCCTGCGAGACCTTGTTAACGGAAATAGCGTGCGCAACCTGAGCGCTAGCATCCGTGTTCAAGTCTGGAGCATCTGCGAGCATCCTTCCAAAGAGTGCGATGTCGAGCGCCTGAGTCCCATGGAATGCAGACGAGACGACCTTCTTTAGCTCCTTGGATGGCTTTGAAAGATCCTCGCCAGCTTCGTGGACATCAATGGCAATGCGCGCAAGCTTCTCGACCTCAGACCTAGCTATGAAGATGAGGTATTGAGAGACAGAGGTTCCCTCCTCTGATCCAGAACGCCTCGACGCCTCAACCTTCACCCCCGTGACCTTGAGGACATTGCTGGCAAGGTCTGCGGCCACATCCGCCAAGTCCGGCCTCTGACGAACAATGTCGTCTTCAATCAGGGCAACGGCATGCTTGGTTCTCACGCCCAACTTCGATGCATCCACCAAGCTTGGAAACATCTCTCTCATGGCATGCTTCCATGCCTGGCTTGATACACGCGAGCGCTGATAGCCGCCGTATATCGCAGTCTTTGGAGTGCCCGTGTCATCTCGGTTCATATCGCATGGCGGAACGTTCTGAATTACATGCAGGTCAAGGTACATCATTCGAATTCCCTCCGTTAGCTTCCGTCTGTTTCGGTACCCTGGTCATCTTGCTTAGGATTTGCCTTGTAGTAGTCACGCGCCCAGCGCATGAAGACATCTCCCCTCGTGTCTTCAAACTGGATCTCGAAAAGATCCGAAGCAAGCAGTCCAAAATCAAGCTGAATTGGGTTCTTCACCTTTGCATCGCGAATGAGCCTGACAAGCGAACGAACTCCGACCATGGCTCCGGAGAAATCCGTGGCCGCTTCAATCAAGGAGAGGCGACGCTTCACACCGGGTGCACCGTCGCCATTACTCGCTATGACATAGAGGCGACAAGCGTTTCCAAACGACCCCGTACCCCCACTGTCACCGGAAAACCTCGCGACAGGGTTTTTCCTCGACTGCTGGAGAATGGCGTAAAGCTGCAGCGCGGCACGTACGCTCTCTAACTCCTTGCGCTCTGACTCCTCGCCCAAATCGAATTCGGGAAGATTGGCAAAGAGCTCCTCACCCACACTCATCCAAGATGCCTCGCCAGCCGTGCCAAGGCGCCTGAGACGTGCGAGGCTCGCCCTCGACGAGGCTCGACCAGCAAGGTAGCCTGACTGCAGTGTGCTCACCTTGGAGTTAATGCATTGAGCGATTGCTCTGGACGCTTCTCTTATTGACATGGCCCGAATCACTCCCTTCCCTCTTCTGCCGTGGCATCCGCTGTGCCTTCAGTGGATTGGTTTGACTTTTCCGGCTTTCCGAGAGTCTCGGAGAGACCGGCCCTCAGGATTGCCATTGCCCTACCAACAGACATGCCATCGTGCTCCCCGAAGAACGACCGGTCACACGAATTTAAGTAGCGCGCGGCATACGTGAGAAGCCTTCGGCGAACCTCTTCTCTCCATTTCGCGCAGTATGCCTCAACGGCATCTACTTCATTTGGGAAATGAGCGAGCCGCATGCGACAGAGGGAATCAAGCTCCGCAAAGACCGACTCCCTCACTCGGCTTCTCTCCTGCGTCGCCACCGCTGTCGAGGCCTTGTCACCCGCCGCCCTCTGTGTGTTGGAGACAAAGTTCACAACCTTGCCCACCGCTTGATCGATGGAATCTATCGTTGCAAGAGCCCGATTGCAGGCACGCGAGTCGTGTTCGAATAGGGAGACGCTCAAATCGAACTTGTCATCAACGGCATCTGCAAACACGCTGTTTTGTGTTCCATATGCCATGCCTTGTGCATGAATCGCAACTACCGGGAACTCCTCCGACGATAGGACCTCCTCATAGCGAAGACGTTCTATCCAACGGACGACCCCCGGTCGGAGGTCCCCGTCCTGTCCAACCGAAACTATGGAAGCAAGACCACGCCAGATGGCACGCGAGGGATCATGCGCCTTTGGCAGACGAGGCACATACGAGAGACCCAGACTCTTCTGCTGAGTAGGGCTTGGCCTCCACGCAGTCATGGGTTCCGAGCCTTCCTTGTCCATGACAACGGGAATATCTCCATAGCAGCTGATTACCCCAATTGCTCGGTCGCCTTCATTGTTGGGGACCAAGCGCATGCGTCTGCTTTGCCATGTATAGCACTGGACAGGACCAAAGGGTTCGCCCGGATTGGGGATGCGATAGTCAGGAGTAGTTCCATCTTGTTCCCAGGAAGGCACATCCTCTTTGCAGCCTATGATGGGCTTCCCTTTGCGAACGTTGTCAAATAGTACCAGATTGAGCATGAGGGTCTGGAATAGGTTGACACCTTCAAGAAACATGCCGCCCTCAGCACCCAGCATGCCCGTACCAACAGCTCCCTTGGGAGGGTAGACTTTGCCGGACTTCACATGGGTATTTCCCTTGACTGGGGTCTTTATGCCGGCAGTTGCGTACGCCTGCTGGAAGATGAGCCATCTGCTTGCCTCGGCGAAGGACAGTCCGTCGATGCGATTCTTGCTCCTCAGTGAGAAGAGAAACTTGTCACTCTTTGGAACGTCTGCAACCAGCTCATCTACACCATCGGGGGCTTTTCCAGAATACCCAAGGTCTGCCACTTGGTAGAAGGGATGACTCGAGTCGAAGAGGTCAAACCTATCCTTGACGGATGTTAGATACGAAATGATTCCATCCAAGTCAAAGTGGCCGTTTTCCCACGTCTCCTCCCACCAGTCGAGTAGGGCATCCTCAGTTTTGATGCCCCTAAGCAAGAGCTGTCTATAGAGAATTGCCAGCAGCAGGCGAAGTATTGGCTCAACCTGTTGCGGTGAATCTCCGCTGATCTCTCTAATCTTCTTGGCATCTCGAAATGAAGTCTCTATCGACACCTCTCGACACGCTCCGTTTTGATAGATAACCAGCATCCATGGGTCGGTGGCTAGGTTGAAATGGGTTTCGACCGTTCCTCTTGCCATTGCTCCTCCTTTCCTAAAGACACGTTGCCACCCGCAAATCAGCCCCGCATTCGCGGGGAACACGAATCCCCCCTCCGCCTACTACGGATCACCCCCATTTAGATGGGGAACTAAGGGGTCGTCGAGATATAGAATAATTAAACTAGTAAGCGGATGTAACAAATTATCCGTCAGCGGTAGAAAAACCTTCACAATGGGTGTAGCGCAACCGCTTCCCCAGTAGTTCCGTCTCGAAAACCCCGGCTCTGGCTCATCCATGGGTAGCAACAGCCTTCCCGCAAGCCAAGGGGACTCCTGCCAGCAGCGAACATACATGCCGCAGCCGTTCTCCAGTTCCTCGATGCAGGCATCTATCTTCTGGAGAGAACAAACGGATAGCGGAAGTCTTACTGCACACTGAGCCAGTAGGACGGATTGATCCCTGCTCGGCTCGCAATCAGTTGGCAGCTCTTCCCCCCTTTTAACACCCCTACCACCAACCCATGGCAACAGCGAGATTCCACCCTCGGGTACTTTTCGAACAAGCAACACCTCAACGGTTTCCTGCGTATCGCGAACCGCCCTCTGGCCACGATCCGTATCCTGCGGATCGTCGGCAGCGGAATGCGTTTGGTCGCTCAGGTTTACGAGTGTCCATTTCTCCTCAATCGCACGCGTCAGCTCCACAAGAAGACATGTTTGGGCTCTTTGTACCTTCGAGGCAACCTTCTCCTCCCTCTTAGCTCTCTGGCGCGCATACTCTTCCGACCAAGAATCCGGAATGGATTGTTGGACATCATCCGAGTAGGCAGTCCTTACAAGCCGAGGGATGTCGTGTGGGAGCGCAATGGACGCCCTAGCGCCCCTGTCATAAAGTCCAAGAATGGCAAGGGACTCCGTGAGGGTTGCTTGGTCATACACGTTAGCAATGCCCTTGGCAAAATCAGGTCCCTTATCTCCAAACGAGGTAACCCCTCGCACATAGCACGTAGCGGCGCGCAACGAAGCTGGCCGGTCACATTCGCCCTCTCCACGATGGTGCCGATGCGTCCTTCCAAGCCTCTGAAGCACTAGGTCAACCGGAGCGATGTCCGTAACCAGGAGGTCGAAATCTATATCCAGCGACTGTTCTAGCACTTGGGTGCCAACAACAATCTTGAGCCTCGGCCGCTTCCCGTTGGTGACGGTCGACTCGGGACCAAGCAACTCCCTAAGCTCTTTCTCGTTCTCCATGCGATCGATGTCCATAAAACGAGAGTGGTCAAGCATGACCCCCTCGCTGCCAAAGCGCGCAGCAAGAGCACGCCCTACCTCTTGGGCACGGCCGACGGTGTCGCATATCACACCCTCACAGCCGCCATCGGAAAGACGGTCTTCGAGAAGGCTTACAAGCGTTTCGAGCTCATCGTCGATAAGGGACACACTCATGCTAACGGTGCGGCCAGACGGCTTGGTCTCTATGCACCTCGCGATATCTCCATTTGAATATGTAATGAGAGGATAGGCGTCGGCATTCGCTCCGAAACATGAGGGCACGTCCTTTTCGTCCCCAATCTCTTCCTTTTCTGCCGCAGAACTCAAGAGGCACCGTCCTTCGAGGTACTTGCCAACCATCTCCTTGCGCTGCGCAGTGGGCAGAGTTGCGGAAAGCAGAATGACCGGCACGCGCCAGTAGCCAAGCCACTGAAGGAGCACATTGAGATACTGCCTCATATAGAGGTCATAGGCGTGGCACTCGTCGATGATGACGACCTTGTTTGCCAACGCTAGTTGCCTGAGTGAAAGGTGCTTCATGTTCAGCGCACCCATAAGCACCTGGTCAACGGTACAGACAACAAAGTTCGCGAGCATTCCTCGCTTGCGACCAAACATCCAGTCGGAAACCAGGACATCATCCGAACCTGAGCGACCATCTTCGTCGTCGGTATCGATGCCAACTTCAAAGCGCAATGTCTGGCGGGAACGACGAATGAGACCTTGGAAATGTTCATTGAGCTGCGCCTTCCCATGAGCAAGATAGATGTCCTTGTCGGGGGCGGAACCTTCGTGGGGAAGGTACTCCAGCCATGATTCCACACGATCGAACATAGCGTCTGTGGTTGCCATGGTGGGGAGCGCCACACACACGCCGCTCAAGCCGCATCTCCATGCAAGAAGCTCTCCCGCGGCAAGGGCGGCTTCGGTCTTCCCCTCTCCCATGGGGGCCTCTATCACCATGATTCCAGGAGCGTCCAGCTCCCAAGCAACTCGAGCAGCAGCAACTTGGATGGGCCGGGGCTTTGCCGTCTGCGGGAGCGCAAACCTTTCGGCAAAGAACTGATCAAAAGGCACTACGTCCGGCTGCAACTCCGACCACGCCGGAAGGATGGAAGCGGCGTCCCATGCTTTGGAGCATCGAGCTGCAAGGCTAACGCGAGTAGCTTCATCCTCCCCAAGCAGGGAAACGAGCGGGAAGATATCCTGGTCGCTCGCAATCCAATCCGTCATGATAACCATGCCCGTAAGGATGCTCTCGGTCGCAATGGTGAGATTGTGTTTTGCAAAACGAGGAACGTCATCCTCTGACAGTCCAGCTAGGTGAAGGGAATAGGAAATCAGCTCATTTTGAACGCGAATCCAATCATCAGAACCCTCACCCGACTGTCCGAGGGCAATTCCATCTTCGTCTGCATGTACCAGACGCGTTGTTGAAGGAAACCTCCCGTGATGCGCACCTACAATGCATGAAATAGCGGATGCCTGTCTCTTGGCTTGTCTATTAACGCGATTTGATTGGCTGTTCCCAGCAAAGCCGCGATTCCTGAGGTATTCAGTAAGCAGTATTTCGCCAGCAATGGGGTGCGTTGGACACTTCCTCCCAGCGAGGTCATGACGAATGACCAACCCCGCGTGTTCCGGCTTCCACAGAATGCCGCCTTCTCCGCCCGACCTGAACGGCATGCCTTTAACCTGAAAGGCGGGAGTAGCCTTGCCTATATCGTGCACCGCAGCGAGAAACATAAAGACCGACTGCGCTAGCCTCTCGTCTCCGTCAAAGGCCCGCGCAACAATTGTCCTGGTAGAACGTGATACCCAGCTGTTCCACAAGCGTTCTGCCACCCCAGCAGAGTCAGCCATGTGAACATAGAGTGGCAGCCAGCTCTCCCCCACTCCATAGTCCGACTTCCCCCAGAGCGAACGCGCCTGGTCGGAGAGCGACACATCAAACTCTTCATCCGTTGCCATGCTGGCCCCCTTCGCGGGACAGGTCGGGAACCCTTTTAGGAACCTTATCCACACTTTGGCACAAGCGCGCGACATTAATAAGGGCATCGGGCGAGCGGAATCCCGAATGTACCCAAGGGCTTTCGTCCACGGCAGCATGGGATGTCGCGAAATCGGTAGCAACGGCTACCGTTGCGCTGGCCTAGGGTCGGCGAGCCGGCCTAGGGAGACGATGATTAAGTAGCCAATCCGGCCCTCAGGATCTCCGGATTTGCGATTTTTGATGGCCCGGCCCTCCATGCGGCTCCAGGAGCCGGCATGCAGGCTGTGGGGACGGCGACCCCGCCCCTCCCCGATGATGCCCTATGCGGGTGCTGCCGCTGCCCTGCCTGCCTCCCTCTCCGCCTTCCTCCGCGCCCTCTCCCTGAACCTTTCGAGCTTCGCCTCCTGGTTCGCGGCCGAGAGGGCGGCAGGCGGGCCGAACGGCCTGGGCCGCGCCGCGCTACGAGGGCTCCTGCAGCGGCGACGGCGGCGGCAAGGAAGCCCGGGTCCTTCGCGAGGCCCCCCAGGCGCGTCCGCCTGGTCCCGAAGGTGTCCTTCGGGATGTGGAAGGCATGCTCGACGGCGCGGCCCAGGCC
>PPYE01360469.1_pt1 | contig 11161 bp, 8 predicted proteins | sample 1559881 | NCBI WGS metagenome assembly PPYE01 (sample SAMN08240022, study PRJNA423297) | Human gut metagenome, whole genome shotgun sequencing project.
AAGATCTATCCTATTTCTTCAAAATTGTTTGCGGCCACAGCTACAGCAGAGGACTGGGCGGGAACCATCAAGTATGTAAATGAGAATGATATTCCTCAGAAGGAAGCTGCACTTGAGATTATCAACAGCAACATGCAGCCAGATGCCAAAGAGAAAGCATTGCTCAAGAAGGCTCCTCAGGCTTATCACTATCTCCTGCAGAATGTATGGCCATCACTTCGCCGTACCGACTATACGATAGAATATGATGTTCAGGCATTCAATGTAGAAAAGGCTAGAGAGGTTATCAAGACCCGTCCTCAGAAACTCTCTCTCCAGGAGATGTATCTGGTAGCCCAGACTTATCCTAAGGGTAGCGCCGAATTCAACAATGTTTTCGACATAGCTGTAAGAATGTTCCCTGAAGATAAGCTTGCCAATCTCAATGCAGCCTCAGCAGCCATCGAACGTGGCGACAAGGTGAGTGCAGAGAAATATCTCCTGAAAGCAGGCGACAGCGCCGAGGCAAACAATGCCCGCGGTTGTCTGGCTGCCATGAAGGAAGACTATCAGACAGCCAAGCAATACTTTGAGAAAGCTGTTGCCGGTGGTTTGAAGGAGGCGCAGGAAAACCTGGATAAGGTAAACCAGGCGCTTTAAAGTAAGTATGTACTTTCTAATTATATAAGTATAAGTTAAAAGATGATATTAAATACGATCTGTTTTCAGCGGATTGTGCCAATATGTGCGAAACTTAATTTTGAGAATAAGAATTAATTAAATATATTGTATAACTTTTTTGTATTAAGTAAAAAGATTATGAAAAAAATGAATTTGCTCGTAATGAGCTTGGTTTCAGCCGCAGCTTTGTCTTTCACTAGCTGCAGCAGTAATGATGATTTGGATGGTAACAAAGCAGGTCAGGCTAAGGTAGATCAGTTCTACATGACATTGACCATTCAGACTCCTAACAGCAATGGTACAAGAACTTCATTAAAAAATGATCTTGCCGCAACAGCTGCAGAGTCTGATGTAACAAGTGGTACATTCTACTTGGTTGATGCCAACAACGAGATTGTGTTCACTCACACTATCAGCAAAGATGAGTGGGCAGAAAAGAAGAATCCTACACAGGGCACAAATGGTAAGACTACACTTCAGGTTCCTGTAAAAAATGTAACTGCAGGTACAAAATATAGTGTATATTTCCTGGCTAACACAGCAAGTGAGTCACCACTTACAGATGTTTTTACTTCTAATAACAAGTTTGCTACAGAATACTCTAAAGCTAACAACTTCGCTATGTTCAACCAGAACGATGCAGACGTAAAGGGAAACAGCCATACTGTTGTTTTCACATCTGACAACAAGGATGCAAATTCTGCAGCAAAGGTTAGCAGCACTATCAATATCGAGCGTCTCACAGCACGTATTGATGAGCCAAAGTCTGAGGCATCTGCCATTAAGCCTTACGCTGTAGATGCTAATGCTAGCGATGAGGAAAAGAAAGCTAACGCAAATGCTGTCAAGGCAGTTAAGAGCTTAAAATTGACAAGTTATGCCATCTCAAATGTTGCCAACAAGACAAATGTTATGCAGCAGTGGGCTGATGCAACTACCCTTTCAATTCCAACTGGTATCACTTACTTCCAGCCAACAACAGAATTCGGTACAAAGACTTTGCTTCAGAACTATAACTACTTCAATGCTGTAACAACAGATAGATCACAAAAGGATTATATCTTCGAGAACAACTCTAGTGATGCTGCAACTTCTATGTACTTCGAGTACACAGTAGAGCTCAGTGATGACTATAAGACAAATGCAGACTTCGAGGATGGTACATTCTATCGTTACAACAAGGTTATTTATAGCAGAATCCAGGACATCATCGACGCTTACAAAGATCAAAAGGCTATCTTTAATGGCCAGACCAAAGATGCAGTTGTTGACGAATTGAAAGCTGCTAAAAATGACGCAACAGATCCAGAGGCTAAGCTGGATGAATTCCGCAAGAAGTATGATATCGAGGTCTTCAACGCTGGTAAGACATACTATGTTCAGAAGCCGAGAGTTTATCAACCAAACGTTCGTTCTGAAAAGAACGAAAACATTCTTAAAAGATAACTAACATTGCCGCCCATGTATAAAAGGCGGGAGATACAAAGACGTGCCGTCATACCCCCAACCCGAAAGACAGGCACTTTTCATCCTTAGATAATAACGATGCCGAAGGCAACGAAACAGAGAGCTGATAAAGCAAAGATATTCGCTACCTACGGCACTCTCTATATAAAATAAGTAAAAGTAAAAGATTATAAAAGATAAAGAATATGGCACATTTCCTCAACAACAAATGTTGCAAACTAGTTTGCATCTCAGCCATCGCACTCACTTCTCTTTCATCATGCATGAAAGATGATATCACGGGCTGCCCTACAGCTAAGTTGTCGCTCAAATTCGACTATACTTATAATGTGAAAGAGGCTGATGCTTTCTCTGCTGAGGTGAAGAACCTCAACGTTTATGTATTCGACAAGAACGGTAAGTTCGTAGATAACTATACCGAGTCGGCTGACAAGTTTGAAACAGGTCATAAGATGGAAATCACAGACCTGCAAGCAGGCAAGTATACCTTCGTCTGCCTGGCTCGTGACAAGCAGCCTGCTGCAATGGGAACAAGAGCCGAAGGTGATGATGAGACCGAGTTTAGGTTTACTAAACTAACCCCAGGTATCTCTACCATCAACGAACTGCAAGAGGAAATGGGCAAAAAAAACGAAGAAGAATCCGTAAACGACAAGCACTTCACCGCACTCTATACCGCACAGGACTCCCTCAACTTTGATGGAGAAAACGATGTGCAGGGAAAATTGAGTCTGATGAAGTGTACCAAGACATACCGAGTGGTGATGCTCCCATTCGAACCCGACCAGGAAGGATTCACAGCCGAAAACTTCGATGTAGAAATCAAAGGTTCCGCTGCCCTACTCGACTATAAGGGCGACAAGGTAAAGCCAAAGGCAATCACTTATCTTCCTTATGAGAAGAAACTGGTAGAAAACCACAGCGGCAAGACCGAGGTAGAAGGCGAAGACGTAGAAAAGGCGCTGGTTTACGACCTGTCATCATCACGTATGTTCGAAACCAAAGATGACAACAAGAGTCGCGCTTCCGACGGATCCAGCCAATATGATGACAAGCGCATCGTCATCACCGACAAGCGCATCAACAAAGTCATCTTCAACCACTCCCTGCCTTGGTTCCTCTCACTCTGCGCCAGCGACCGCTACGGCAAAGACTGGAGCGACCAGCAGTATCTGGACCGTCAGGACCATTACACTCTGGTATTCTACGTGCCAGCTCCAAGTTCTACCTACAGTATGGATGCAAGAATCAAGGTAAACAACTGGGTTCTGAATCTTCAGAATGCCGACCTGGGAAAATAAGAAAAGAAAGAAGTATAAGTAAAAGAAAGAAAACATGAAACGCTATCAATCTACTCTGACCAAGATGACACGCCCAGTGTGTATGGCACTCGCTGCTTTGCTCATGGTAGGCGCAATGGCATCCTGTTCAGAGAACGAAAATACAGAAACAGCTCCAGGCGACAATGCCTATCTGAGCCTCAGTTTCTCTACCGGCACCGGAAACTGTACCAGAGCCGGAGAAACTAGCGGAAAGACTCTTGCCGACAATGAGACTGATGCAAATCCTACTCAGGAGAACGACATCCATAATATCAAGGTATGGGTGTTCAAATCAAATACCGGCGATGAAGCCACTCCTATCTCTTATAAAGCAGAGACGCTGAGCGAAGTGAAGAACGGTAACTATACCCTGAGCCTCCGATTCCTGAGAAAGATTGGCGGCCAAGAAGTAAAGAACATCGACCTTTACATCCTGGCAAACTCTGAGAGCATCAACATGCTGGACCAGATGAAAGGCAAAGACCTCAGTTCTGTAACCCGCAAAGATCTGAAAGAAGTCTGCTTTACCTCACCTTTCGGTATCAATAGCGACGGAAATGCAGAAACAAAAGAAGTGCCAGCCGGAAAGGGACTCCCTATCTCCCGTGCCATCACCAAGATTTCTGTAGACAGTCATGTGGCTGATACAGAAGAAGGAGCCAAAGCCAAAGGTATCAGGATTCCTTTAGTGCGCGCCGTTTCGAAACTCCATTTTTACTTTGCCCGCAAATCGGGTTCTGATGCCAATACCAGTCAGGTAAAGGTAACAAAAATAGAGGTAGAAGGAAACACCATTCCTACTGCCAGCTATGTTTTTCCCGACGAAGCGACATATAACGAGAATGGTTACAACCAGAACGTAACCAGCCAGAAATACGACAACGCAGGTACAGATTACGTATCAAACGCTCTGAAACTGGCAGGTGTAGAGAACAAGGATATCAAGGAAGTGGATAATCCTGAGAGTTTCATCAAAAAGAGTAATCAGTCTGCCCAGGAATATCTGGATGCTTTTAAACAGGCAGGCATTGGTTCTCACAATCTCTGTTATCTCCGTGAGACCAACAAAGCCATCCGAGGCACCATCTACTATTCATTAGATGGAGGAAAAACCGAGAAGCACGAGACCTTCAATATTCCTTCTGAAGGAAATGCCATCAGAAACAGAGAACTGGTAGTTTATGGTTATTTCCTCAACGGACAGATGGGCAAGCTCACCGTTACTCCATCTATTCAGGAATGGCAGGATGGAGGAACATTCGATTTCATCGATGCCTCTACGAATGTTGAAATCCCTGACAGCGGAAAGACAGACTGGGGCTACAAGGTATATTACGGTTTCCCAAAACGCGGACCGATGATTACGCTCCAGGATATCGATACCAAAGGTAAGCCTTGGATTCTCCAGACAGACAACCCGATGTTCGGATTCGTAGAATGCGACGAAAATGGCTACTATCCAGAAGAAGAACCGGTTTACGATCCAATCATTACAGACCAAAACAATGGCAAGAATCCGGTAGGAAAAACCTACAAAATAGAGGATTTCATCATCAATCAAAGTGGTGAGAAGAAGACGCTCTACTTCTATGTCGTGCCAAAGAACAGACTAGATCTGGCAAAGCCACACAATGTAAAGGCGCAGGTGTTCCTGACCAAATATCCAAACGATAAGTTCGTCCTGAATCCAGGTTTCAAATATAAAGGATGTAAAGAGGGCAAATTCGCCGGTAAGGATATTCACTTTGAACAAGTATTATAAAGACTACAGAAAATAACATTCATCATGAAGAAGTTATATATAGACATAAGATTCGCAAAATGCATCTTGGCTCTTACGGTAGGATGGCTCATGGCAGGATGCTCAGCTGAAGACGAACTGGAAAACGGTTCGGCTACACAACAGTTGAGCATGACTCCCATGGTCAACGACCTGCAGACCACAAGAGTGAAGGAAGAAGAGAATCTTCATGAAAAAACTCTGTCTTCTCTTGACTTTAGTGAATAATACTTATCCTTACTATGCAGTAGCCAATGCAAAGGAAAATCTCAAGGGTAAGAATCTGAAAGAACTCCTTGCCAGTACCCAGCAGGATGATGACATCTGGAAGCCAGCTACCATGGAAAACGACAAGAAATTCCTGATGAGCAGCCAAGGTAAGTATACCATCACCCAAGATCCGGAACAGGATATTCCGGTAGAACTGGTGAGAGCGGCAGCCAAAATCAAGCTGAACATCTCTTCTACGGTGAAGGACTACAAAATAACAAAAGTAATGTGGAAGTTCATCAATTACAATACCAATACAGCTATCTTTGCCAATCAACCTGCTGATCAGAATATCAAAAAAAATATTCAGGAGAATAAGGCTACAGCAGAGAAAGACGAAAATGGTAATGATATTTATAAGATAACAACTTACAGCTATTCCACAACATGGAACGGGAAAGATGATATGCCACAGTTTGTTGCAGCTGTTACCTTCGAAAGTGCAGATGCAAAGACAACCATTATCAAGAATCTGGTTATCCCTGTGCGTGATCCACAAGGCGAAAAGAAGCTGGAGCGCAACTATATCTATACCGTCAATGCAGTCATCAAGTATCTGGATATCAATACAGATATTGATTACAACGGAAAGGAAGACTATCTGCAATGGGCGATTACCAAATGGACCGTAGGTGAAGATACCCACGTCAATGCGGATGGGGCAAGCTATCTGGTGGTATCTCCTACTGCCATAGATATAAAAGGTGGTGAAAGCAATGATTTTACAGATTACACGATACGTTGGTTTGCATCTTATGAATGTGACATTGAGAATCCAACTACTTATTATTTTGACAGATATGGTAATAAGCAGTCCGGACAGGATGGACAGATCAAGGCAAATTTCGAAGAGTCTACTGGAAATCGCTATAGAGGATGGATAGACGTACATGCTGGAGCTCCATCATACTGTACTATTCAATATTCCTATTTTAACATCAAAGTTAGAAACGCAGACAAAAAACAGGAAATAGCCGTAAGAAAGTATCCTTCGGTCTATTCAATGAATGTAAGAAGCGAAGGTACAAATGATTTTGAAGAGAAGAATCATCTGTACACGATACAGTTCTCCAGCAACAAGTATGCTACAGATTACACCATAGCCAAACCTGTAGTCAACAATGAGAATAAATCTGCAGACAATACGGTATCTCCTGCTTACATCCTTGCATCAACCGCAAAGGGTGAAAAAAGCGCCAAGGATAATCAGGCTGCAAGAGATTACTGTAAAAAGTATCAGGAAAAGGCTACGACTTATAAGAATGAGAGTCTCGAACTGAAAGGTTGGCGACTTCCTACAAAGGAAGAAATCAACAGAATCTATAAGTTAGGCAACGAAGATAAGGCTATAGGCAAACACCTGCTGAGAGGCGAATACTATTGGACGCTGGATGGAGACAAGACCGAAAGGAACGGCAATAATCCGCAGTACGGTACCTACGTTCGCTGCGTCCACGACCTGACTCAGGGAGAAATAGGACTGATAGAGAAACAAGGTGAAAAGTAAAGAAGGTAAATGACATGAAAGAAATAAAATTATATATCGGAATCATAGCAGTCCTGTTAACAGCAATGTTGACAGGCTGTTCTGACAGTATAGCCGACAGCGAACCTTCTAAAGACGAAACCGAAGAAGGTTACTACACAGCCAGTTTCAATGTATCCATCCCCAACTTCGAACAACAGGTAACCCGAAGCACCGTGTTCATGAATGAAGGAATTCAGAAAGACAGCATGAAACTCTTCTGCTTTGATAATGAAGGTCAGTTTATAGGTTTCGGCAAGGTTAAACAGTTTAAAGAAATCAAAGGATTCACAAGAGACAATAATGGTACAATTCATGATAATGGAGACATTCATCTGGATGGAAGCACAGAACCTCATAATTTCTTTGCAACCATACCAAACCAAACGTCCCGTATCCATCTGGTTGCCAACACTGGAAGCCAATACCAAACCATCAACTGGGGCAACCAGGCAAATTGGGTAGGTATGCATGAGAATATGCTCATGACTACATTTGAAACAGAACATGGTGAAAACCAGGCTGCCTATATACGCTATTGGGGATATATCAAGAAAGACTCTCCAGAAGAACTGAAAGAGTATCTGAAACCAGATAACAAAAAGAAAGATTATATCATTCATCTCATCAGAGACAGAGCGAAGATTTCTGCAGACTGGAGCGATTCGGTAAAGAAAGCAAATCCTGGTATAATAAACGACTTTAAAATGACAGTCATCAATGGTGTGGCTTACGGAACGCTGGCTCCCTTCAACAGAGACAGTCTGTTATTCAACCCTACTACAGGAGGTGATGAGTGGGAATGGAAGGTAAATTATGTTACCCCAGCCATCAACACCCGAAGACTGAAAGGTGATGTTGGTCAGATGTTCAACCCGACAGGTGCTTTCGAAGAGCACAATCTGCCAACAGATCCTGCTAAAGTGATTTTATGGCATGATGGCCTCTATTACCTGATTTACTTACAGGACAGCAATAATAAGCCATACGCCATCAAGCGTAATTATGAATATAAAATCATCATTGATAAGCTGGATAAGAGCTATGGCAATTCTAATTCTGAGGTAGCATTGAAAAGTGCACCGGCAAACAACCCTTGGATTAGAGTAGAACAGATTGTACCGGGCGTTACTGATGGAAATTACGAACTGGCTATCGTCGGAGGTACTTATAAGACTGTAAATACAGGTGAAAATACTGAGCAGACGGTACAGTTCACTTATAAGGGTAGCGATGCCGAAACGAAGCAACCTACCGATTTCGAGGCTTTATGGACTGAGAATCTGACATACGCAACTGCAGATGCCCCAGTGGTTACCAACTATACTTATAACAAAGCTTCAAAGACCGGTACCGGTACCATCACCTATAGGCTGGACAAGATAGACAAGACGTGGCGAGAGGGCATCATACACCTCATCGACAAAGTGCATGGACTCAACAGAAGCATCCATCTCTATAGTGTGAGTGAGGCTAATTATGACTTCAAAAATGCCGTTAATATAAGTGCAACATTGAACAGCGAAGGAGATTTCACCATCACCATTCCTAAGGATTATCCTGACGGACTGCTGCCTGTGAATTTCAAAATCGCATCCAATGATATCAATCCAGAAGACTGGAAGGTAGAAATAGGTGATACTCAAGCCGAAACGGAAGGCAACTGCAAAACAGGCAGCTGGTTTACCTATAAGGCTGAAGTAATCAGGAGGAATTCAGGAACTCTTCTGGAGGAAGGAGAAAGAACCTATATATATACCTTTAAGTTGAGGAATGTGCGCAGCAATGCCAAAAAAGATGACAAGGGATGCTTCTGGCTGAAGGCTGATAACTTCAACCAAGGAAAGGCCAAGAAGTTTGAATTCACCTATAAGTAGTAAGTCTTAGAAAAGTTTAGTTCATATATCTGTATCGGGGCGCATATCGTTTCAAAATTTAAATGCCCCCAAATATCAATGAAATAGGTAATAAAATAATTATCATTTACTATACAAATAATATGCGGGAACCAATAAATTAAACTAGACTGGTCGTTGGAACTGTAGTTGCCGAGGTGATCTCACCTTCTATAGTTCCGCGGCTTTTTTATATAAAAAACCTTGCCACTTTCAATTTTATTTTGTAATTTTGCACCCGTTAGTAATATCATTAATTCCAATATAAAGATGATGGCAAGATTCATATTCCTCAGTTTCTTCATGCTGGTTGGAGCCTTAGCCCCAACCAAGGCTCAGAACAATTTCCCATACCCTGCTCTGCCAGACAGTCTGCGCAGCGTAGAGCAACGCGCAACATACCTGAGTGAGCACTATTGGGACAACTTCAACTTTTCCGATACCCTGGAACTGGCAAACAAGGAGATGGCAGAACAGGGCTTTGTCAACTTCATCGATATTCTGGCACGTTTCGACCAGGAAATAGCCCAGAAGGGTATTGCAGCCTTTACAGCCAAAGCTTACCAGCAGAAACCATCTAAAGAGAAGTTTGAAAGCCTCATCGAGCATTATTATGAGAACCCTGAGTCGCCCATGCGCAACGACAGGGTATATGCCCTATTTCTGGAAGACATGGCTAATTCGCCATACTTCGATGAAACCGAGAAAGAAAGAATAGGATTTAAACTGAAACAGGCAAGAAAGAACTTGCCTGGCACACAGGCTACCAATATCAGTTTTATGCAGGAAGACGGCAAGCCTCATCAGTTGAGCGATTACCGGGAAAAGAAGGTTATCTTATATTTCTACGATCCTGACTGCGAGAACTGCCACAAGATATCTGCATGGCTAGACAAACAGACAATACCAGCCGGCTTCAGTCTGCTCCGCATCGTAGCAGATAACCGCTTGAGCACGATTTACGGGCTCAAAGCCATGCCAACCATTTACCTGTTGGATAAAGAGAATAAGGTGATATTAAAAGACTGTACACCTGAACAGCTCATGGAAGCATTACGGGGAAATGAAAACAGAAAGTAAAACTAGACTGGTCGAAAGAAGCGACATCTGTTATTGAATAAACATATCATTTACTATCATTTGTCTTAACTTCGTATATTATATATCAACATACCATTCATTATAATTGTAACTTCATATCATTTATTATATATCTGAATTGCATTTTACTATTTATATGTATCTTAATTAGCTCGGGAAGAGTCATACTTCAACTTGAACTCCTCACGGGCGTGATCATTGCGCATTACAACAATCACATAGTCACCATCCTTAACTGTTCCTACCTTGGCAACAAGCGTATAATAACCATACTGACCAGACTTTCCATAATCACCTGTTTCGGTAATGATTAACTTCTTGCCAACCAACTGAGTTGCAAACTTGATATTTGTACCTTGGTCGAAGATTACATTCTTATGAGTCAGCATCAACTGACCACCCGGAAGAACCTTGCAAACCAACTTCTCATCATTCTCAGCCTTACTGTTAGACTCCTCGCTTACGGCAGAGCCCGCAGTCATGGAATAGCTGAGCAAAGAGAAACCTGACTCATCGGTGGTAACGCGACTAACTGTTTCACCCATTTCATCGTCAGATGCACTGCAACTAACAAATCCTATTGTCATCATAGTCATAGCGATGACCATCATAAAATACTTCTTCATAGTTATACCATTTACTAATTGTTTTCATTATCATTTAAACCAGTCATCTTCAGATTCCAGCCTTTCGGCCATTACCATCCGATGCTTTTAAAAACAAACACCTTTCGGTTTAAATCATCTTTTACAATTACACAAATGATATGTTGGGAGGAGTGATATCATTTACTATTGGTTATCATTTACTATTGCTTATCATTTACTATAGGTTATCATTTACTATAGGGCTTATACCCCTCTTACATGTCCTGTTCTTTCGTTTGAACATTGCAAATATAGGAAAAAAGTCAATAGGATGCAAGTTCTCTTAGTTAAATAATGTAAAGATTTTCATGTTATCGTGCACAATACGCATTACATGCTGACAGATTGTATGATTGCGAGAAAAAAGGGGATAAAACAAAAGCGGGAACCCTTTCGGATTCCCGCTCATATCTTGTGTTGTAAAATCTCGAAGATTAGTCGAGGTTAGCCAACTTGTTGTCAGAATGAAGAACATCCTTGATCTTGTGGCTATA
>PPYE01627747.1_pt1 | contig 11161 bp, 10 predicted proteins | sample 1559881 | NCBI WGS metagenome assembly PPYE01 (sample SAMN08240022, study PRJNA423297) | Human gut metagenome, whole genome shotgun sequencing project.
ATCATTATGCAGACTGCATTAGCAGAAATTCTTAGTTTCCCGAACATTCCGGTCAGTGTTTCGTTAAATGAATATGTAGAGATTGCGAAGTTGTATAGCACAGCTAAAAGCGGTAGCTTTATCAACGGTACGCTGGATGGAATAGTTAATCAATTAAAAAAAGAAGGTAAGTTGACTAAAAACTGATACCTTTGTCCATATAGTAGAAACTAAAACAGATTATTTATGAACGTATTGACTGTATTATTGCAAGCTCCTGCCGGTGTTGCCGGAGGTGGAAGTATGATGTGGATCATGCTGATAGCTATGTTTGTTATCATGTATTTCTTTATGATCCGTCCTCAAAATAAGAAGCAGAAAGAAATAGCTAATTTCCGTAAATCTCTTCAGGTAAATCAGAATGTGATTACTGCAGGTGGTATCCACGGAACAATCAAGGAAATTACTGACGACTATATAGTACTTGAGATTGCTTCTAATGTAAAGATTAAAATAGACAAGAATTCTATATTCGCTGATGCTTCAGCGGCTAGCAATCAGTCTAAATAAATAGTTGGTAAATAAATGCCTATGTTTGATCGTAGGAATATAAAATATACATATTTAAAACTATCTAAGAAAATTAAGGATTTTCTGCTCAGTGATAAGAGCAGAGAGTTCTTAATTTTTTTATTTTTCTTCCTGATAGCCGGTGGATTCTGGTTGCTTCAGACGCTCAATAATGACTATGAAGCAGAGTTCTCTATCCCGGTGCGAATGAAAGATCTTCCTAACAATATAGTGTTGACTTCGGAACCTCCTTCCGAACTTCGTGTTCGAGTGAAAGATAAAGGAACAGTGCTTCTCAATTATATGTTGGGGAAAAGTTTCTTTCCGGTCAATCTAGGTTTTCTTGATTATAAAGGAAAAGATAATCATGTGAAAATTTATGCTTCCGACTTTGAGAAAAAAATATTAAGCCAACTGAATGTATCCTCCAAAATCCTATCGATCAAGCCGGATACATTAGAATATATCTATTCCGAAGGAAAGTCCAAGCTGGTTCCTGTTCGTTTTCAGGGGAAAGTGACAGCCGGACTTCAATATTATGTATCTGATACCATTTGTAAGCCGGACTCTGTATTGGTTTATGCTCCGGAAGGAATTTTGGATACTATAACAACTGCATATACTCAAAATATAACTTTGGAGAATATATCCGATACAACCCGGCGACGAGTTCCGCTGACTTTTGAAAGAGGAGTGAAGTTTGTTCCGGCTTCGGTAGAAATGACTTTCCCGGTGGATATTTATACGGAGAAAACGGTCGAAGTGCCATTACATGGAGTTAATTTTCCGGCAGATAAGGTGTTGCGCACTTTTCCTTCCAAAGTTCAGATTACTTTTCAAGTGGGGTTAAAACGGTTTCGCAGTATAAAAGCAAGCGATTTTATCATCAATATCTCTTATGAAGAATTGCTGAAGCTTGGCTCTGATAAATATACAGTTAAATTGAAATCGTTTCCAAGTGGAATAAATCAAATACGTATTGTTCCCGAGCAAGTGGACTTCCTGATAGAACAAATTACTTCTAATGGCGATTAAGATTGGCATAACCGGTGGCATTGGTAGTGGAAAAAGTGTTGTTTCCAGGCTACTCGAAATAATGGGAATACCTGTCTATATATCAGATATAGAAGCAAAGCGAATCACACAGACAGATCCGGTGATTCGCCGGGGGCTTTGTGATCTGGTTGGTCAGGATGTGTTTCAGGGTGGAGAGTTGAATCGTTCTTTGTTGGCTTCTTATATGTTCGGTCATCAGGAGCATGTGCGGAAAGTGAATGAGATTATTCATCCGCAAGTGAAAGAAGATTTCCGTCAATGGGCTGCCCGGTTGAAAAGTGAACTGCTGGTGGGTATGGAGTCTGCAATACTGGTGGAGGCTGGTTTTAAGGATGAAGTTGATTTTCTGGTTATGATATATGCGCCGTTGGAAGTGAGAGTGGAACGTGCTGTAAAGCGGGACTGTTCGTCAAGAGAACTGGTGATGAAGCGTATCGAAGCTCAAATGAGTGATGAAGTAAAGAGAAGCCATACCGATTTCGTGATAGTGAATGATGATGAAACACCGGTAATTCCACAGGTTTTGGAGCTTATTTCTTTGCTATCTAAAAATAATCATTACCTTTGCTCCGCAAAAAAATAATTAATAAATAAAAGGATATATACTATGTTGAAGACTATCTTGTCTATCTCAGGTAAACCGGGATTATACACCGAACAATTGCGTGAATACTTGGCTGAAGTATTACCTAATTTTGATCGTGAACGTGTATATGTAGCCGATATTAAGAAATTGGTTGCTTGGTATAACATCTTAATTTCTAATGGAATTACAGAATTCAAACCGGAAGGAGAGATTAAGGAAGAAGAAGTTGCAGAGTAATCTGTATAGTTTATTTGATAGGAATAAAGAACATGATAATCATTTAAGGTGGTTATCATGTTTTTTTTATATAAACACTTGTAGGTTTAGGAAAAAATTAGTATTATTTGGGTAATCTTTTGCAATAATAAATATCTTCTACTTATATTGTAAATAATGATGCTTTTTATGTATCTTTGTCGCTGTTCACCATTCTTGGGAATATAGCTCGTGGATGCTGAATAACGTTTTTTAATGTTGGGTATGGAGACAATAACAAATAAAGAAGTAAACGTCCGTTTGGACAATGAAAAAGGGACATTATGCCTGACAGGTTTGTTAGCAGGTACAATGGTATTCCTTTACGATTCACAGGGAGAACTAAGAGGCAAACATAAATTTGCTTTGCCTTCATTGACTATGGAAATACCCCAACCGGGCACTTATGTTTTGGTGATGAGTCATCCGAACTGCCAACCGGAAGTTCGGCGAATTACATATTTAGGAATATAAAAAAGGGGCTGCCTAACATGTTTCTTTTTAACGATTTCACCCCTATCAGAGTTCAAACAAACTCTGATAGGAGTGATTTTTAATTTTAGAGACTTGTTAGACAGTCCCATTCTATTTGAATGATGACTTTTAATTTCTGAATACCAATCCGTCTCCGTCAGCATCAACGATAATTGCTTTGCTTCGGTCGACTTCCTGTGATAGTAACTTCTTGGATAGATCATTCAGCAGATAGCGTTGAATAGCCCTCTTCACCGGACGAGCTCCAAATTCAGGATCATAACCCACTTGCGATAAGAAGTTCAATGCTCCTTCTGTCAATTGCAGTTCCACTCCGTTTTCGGCAAGCATTTTCTGTACTCCTTTAATTTGTAAAAGTACGATTTGCTTGATTTCTTTTTCGTTCAATGGTAAGAACATAATCGTTTCATCAATACGGTTCAGGAATTCCGGACGAATTGTCTTTTTCAACATATTCATAACTTCCTTCTTCGTTTCTTCGATTACTTCTTCCTTATTGGAACCATGCAACTTCTCCATCTGACTTTGTATATAAGAACTGCCCATATTTGAAGTCATGATGATAATGGTATTTTTGAAGTTGACCACCCTTCCTTTATTGTCAGTCAGTCGTCCGTCATCTAATACCTGTAACAGAATATTGAAGACATCCGGATGAGCCTTTTCTATTTCGTCAAACAAAACAACAGAGTAAGGTTTCCGTCGTATAGCTTCTGTCAACTGACCGCCCTCATCGTATCCAACATATCCCGGAGGCGCTCCGACCAGACGGGAGACACTATGCTTTTCCTGATACTCACTCATATCGATACGAGTCATCATCGTTTCGTCATCAAACAGGAACTCTGCCAATGCCTTTGCTAATTCGGTCTTACCTACGCCGGTGGTTCCCAGGAAGATAAATGACCCGATCGGACGTTTTGGATCTTGTAATCCGGCACGACTACGGCGCACAGCATCTGCCACCGCTTCAATCGCTTCGTCCTGACCAATTACACGTTGATGAAGTTCTTCTTCCAAGTGCAACAGTTTATCTTTTTCACTTTGCAGCATCTTGCTGACAGGAATACCAGTCCAGCGGGAAACAACATCAGCAATATCTTCAGCGTCTACCTCCTCTTTAATCATGGCTTTATCGCCTTGCATATCACGCAGTTGCTTTTGAGTATCTTCTATTTCTTTATCCAAAGCCTGAAGTTTACCATAACGGATTTCGGCTACTTTACCATAATCGCCTTCACGTTCGGCTTTTTCTGCTTCGAATTTAAGATTCTCTATCTCAACCTTGTTCTGCTGGATTTTATCCATCAGCGTTTTCTCACTTTGCCATTTAGCTTTAAAGGACTTTTCCTGTTCTTTGAGCTCGGCAAGTTCCTTACCGATAATTTCCAGTTTCGGTTTATCGTTTTCACGTTTGATAGCTTCACGCTCAATTTCCAGCTGCTTGATTTTACGGGAAATCTCATCCAGTTCTTCAGGAACGGAATCTACTTCCATACGCAGTTTGGCTGCGGCTTCATCCATCAGGTCAATGGCTTTATCCGGCAGGAAGCGGTCGGTGATGTAACGGCTACTCAATTCGACGGCTGCAATGATTGCGTCGTCTTTGATACGTACGTGATGATGGTTCTCGTAACGTTCTTTCAATCCGCGAAGGATGGAAATGGTACTCAAGTTATCCGGTTCGTCCACTTGCACGATTTGGAAACGACGCTCCAATGCTTTATCCTTTTCGAAGTATTTTTGATATTCGTCGAGAGTTGTTGCTCCGATGGAACGTAGTTCTCCACGAGCTAAGGCGGGCTTTAGAATGTTGGCGGCATCCATGGCACCTTCACCTTTTCCGGCACCTACCAGCGTGTGAATCTCATCAATGAACAGAATAATATCACCTTCTGATTTCTTCACCTCATTGACAACTGATTTCAATCGTTCTTCAAATTCACCTTTGTACTTTGCACCGGCAACCAGTGCTCCCATATCCAGTGAATAAACTTGTTTGTTCTTCAGGTTTTCGGGCACGTCTCCGCGAAGAATACGATGTGCCAAACCTTCTACAATAGCCGTTTTACCGGTACCCGGTTCACCAATCAGAATCGGGTTGTTCTTTGTACGGCGGCTCAATATCTGTAATACTCGGCGGATTTCTTCATCACGTCCGATTACGGGATCCAGTTTTCCGCTACGGGCAGCTTCGTTCAGGTTGATAGCATACTTTTCCAATGATTGATAAGTATCTTCACTGGATTGTGATGTAACCTTTTCTCCTTTTCTCAATTCGCTGATAGCGTTGCGCAATTCTTTTTCCGTCATACCGGCATCTTTCAAGATCGTGGAGACGGTACTCTTAACAGTCAGCAATGCCAGTATGATAGGCTCTAATGAAACAAACTCGTCGCCCATTTCTTTAGAATACTGTGTTGCTTTCTGCAATACTTCGTTGGATTCACGACTTAGATACGGTTCTCCGCCGGATACTTTCGGCAGGGAGTCGATTTGCTTGTCGACCACGAGAGCTACTTGCTGTCCATTCATACCAAGTTTTTGGAAGATGAAATTAGTGACGTTTTCGCCTACTTTCATTACTCCCTGCATGATGTGGACAGGTTCAATGGCTTGCTGTCCCCGGCTTTGTACCAGGTTTACGGCCTCCTGTACCGCTTCTTGAGATTTAATGGTAAAATTGTTAAAGTTCATATCTTTGTTCTCCTTTCTTATTTCACGCTTTTAATAACACCTAAAGGGGCTCAAAAGATTTGCCAAGTATAAAAATATGACAAAATAACATGAGTATTAAGGAGTTAAAGGACAAAATGACCTTTTTTATCTAGATATGACTGACGAATTTACCATATACTCCACAGAATAGGATGGGCTTCAGAATAAGATGGGTTTTCAATGAAGTTTACTATTCTGTGGAGAAACAATTGTTAGAAGATTCTTATCGGGAAGTCTCTAAGCTCTCTTTCTACTTTTTTCGCATTAAATTTGTGTGCGTTGAAATTCTTTCCCAACCATTCCCGATATTCTTTTGCAGCTTTTGAGTGTGGTTGTTTTAATGCCTCCAACATCTCTTGGTAACCATATATTCCTCCGCAATCTTCGGGTGGACATGCATTTGCTCCGTCTATGAGAAAGATGCCTTGTGTTTCGTCCTTTTTATATGCTTGTTGCGATTCCAGAGTAATCCGATGCACCCAACTATCTCCGAAATCATATTCATATTTAATATGTGAGCCTTTTCGGGTAAGGATCTCTCCTAAAGAGAGAGAGTAGGAGTTGATTGTATTATTGGGATCAAACAAAAGATCATCACCGTATTCATCGGCTGTATATATTGTTTTCCCTTTTTGAAACAGATGCAAGTGATAGCCTTCCCACCCCATTGCGGTATTTATGACATCCGCAAAATTTTCCAGACGGATGTTGGAAGGAACTTCCACTATACGATATATTTCCGGGTCGGAATTAATCAAAGAAATTTTTATATTGAGCTTTTTAGAGGTTTGTTCTTCAATGTAGAAAGATTCGTCGTATTCATCATCGTCAAACTCGTCATCGTATTCTTCATCAAATTCGTTATCATCAAATTCATTATTCCCATTGAAGGCAAAGAACTCATTCAATAAGTTCATTAGTTCTTCCATACTGTCCACTTCCAATCCCTTCAGTTCTGCGTGTGGCATTTCTTTTTTTATTTCTTTGATTCCTCTTCTCGTTAATGTATTGGGAATTTTGAATCGTTTATAGATTTTTTCCAATATAGGCAACGTTTCTATGGCACGGATATTCATCAACGTATTTGTGATATAGTCAATTATCGCGATATTATTATCTTCCCCACGCTCAAACCGATCGTAATAAGAATTCAATAATTGGCAGAACCAGTTAATAATTTCCAATCTTCGTTCAGGGTTGGTTATGGCAATTTGTGCGACAGCACTACAAATATCTTCTTTTCCGAAAGGAGCGATTCCGTCTTCATTCATGAAACTAAATAGCAAAGGCAATTGGTGCTGTCCGAGTTGGTAAATGATGGCAATGGTAGCTTCATCCTGTACGAGGTGGCAATAGGAAGCGAGGAAAGTCGGACTTTGCCGCATTATTTCCAAGATGATATTTAAAGAAGATTCCATTCGGTAATGTTCCATCGCCCAGTAGATATACCATAACTTAAAAGGTCTGTCTTCTTCTTTTGCGTTTTCGAGAGGTCCTTGATAATGGATGAATAGATGTAGGATAAAGTTGCGCAAATCTTTTTCTAATTCGGCAGCGGGTACTGTCGTGCAATCTTTTTTAAACTCGTCAAATGGGTAGTCTTTGCATGTCTGCATATCCCAAAGCCTTTGCAGGTAAGCTGCAATGGGGGTTGCTTCCGAGCTATAGTCCGGATGTTGATAGTGATAGAAAGCTTCTTCCATTTGTTGGTAGATTTTTTCTAATCCGTTATTGCTTAATATATCTATCACTTCCTGTTGTTCTTCAGGTGTAAACAAGTTTAATACTTCGGTCATAATCGCATCGAGATCAATCGAAGTTTGGTTCTTTTTTTTATTCATTATCGTGCCATTTAATAAATTTGTCAATTTTCTCCAAAGGTACGCCTCTTTATTGAGTAATAGCCTGATAATTTCTCTTTTTTTAAAATATTCTTTCCGGAGAAGATAAGAAAGTTTATCTTTGTCCTATAGTAGAGAGTAAATCTGTTTTCTAATTGATGACTAATGATATGAACGATAAACCACAAATAAAATTATCGGAGACAGTGGTGCTGATTGATGCCGCTTTCCTGAATTTTGTAATTACAGATATGAAGAGATACTTCGAAGAGACTTTGCAACGTTCTTTACAAGAGATAGATCTTTCGATGTTGACTACCTATCTGACTTTGGATGCTGGGATTGCGGAAGGAAAAAATGAAGTGCAGTTTCTTTTTGTTTATGATAAAGAGTCAGGTAATCTTGCGCATTGCCAGCCTTCTGACTTGGAGAAAGAGTTGAATGGAGTTGCTTTTCAAAGCCCTTATGGAGAATATTCGTTTGCCAGTGTTCCGTCGGAAGGGATGGTGTCGAGAGAGGACTTGTTTTTAGACTTATTATCCATTGTAGCCGATTCGGCCGATGTGAAAAAAATGATTCTGGTATCTTTCAATGAAGAATATGGAAAGAAAGTGACTGATGCTTTGAATGAAGTACAGGGCAAGGAGATTGTCCAATTCCGAATGAACGAACCGGATACTCCGGTAGCTTATAAATGGGATATGTTGGCTTTTCCTGTCATGCAGGCATTGGGAATCAGAGCTGATGAATTATAGCCATAGCTACCCATTTCAGTCATTAATCGCTAATCACTAATAAGTTAATCACTATTTTCCATGTCCGATTTTCGTTTAAAAGTATTTCAGAGCGTGGCGAAGAATTTAAGTTTCACGAAGGCTTCGCAAGAGCTGTTTGTCAGTCAGCCTGCTATCACTAAGCACATTCAGGAACTGGAAGCTTATTATCAGACTCGTTTGTTCGATCGTCAGGGCAGTAAGATCTCGTTGACTAAGTCCGGAGAACTATTATTGAAACATAGCGAAAAGATTTTGGACGATTATAAACAGTTGGAATATGAGATGCATTTGTTGCATAATGAATATATCGGCGAACTGAAACTGGGTGCCAGTACTACGATTGCGCAATATGTACTTCCTCCTTTGTTGGCGGATTTTATAGCCAAGTTTCCACAGATCAATCTTTCTTTGATTAATGGAAATTCCCGGGGAGTGGAAGCTGCTTTACAAGAACATCGGATTGATTTGGGATTGGTTGAAGGTATCTTCCGTTTGCCTAATCTGAAGTATACTCCATTTTTGCAAGACGAACTGGTTGCTGTGGTTCATACCCATAGTAAATTGGCTGTTTCGGATGAGATCGCTCCGGAAGATTTGCCAAATATCCCCTTAGTTTTGCGGGAGAGAGGTTCAGGAACGTTGGATGTGTTTGAACGTTCCCTGTTACGCCATAATTTGAAACTATCTTCTTTGAATGTATTGATGTATCTCGGTAGTACGGAGAGCATCAAGCTTTTTTTGGAACATACAGATTGTATGGGAATTGTTTCTATCCGTTCTGTTTATAAGGAACTGGTTGCCGGTAATTTTCGTGTGGTTGAGATAAAAGGAATGCCCATGCAGCGCGAGTTTAATTTTGTGCAACTGCAAGGGCAGGAGGGAGGTTTATCTCAAGCTTTCATGCGATTTGCCGGGCATCACAGTAAGAGTTTGTAATCAAACCTCTTCCATACGGACTAATTCCCAGCCGCAGAATTGCATAACAATGCAATGAAGTTGAGTTCCCTGACATAGTTGGCGAACTTTCGGACCGGCAGCATAACCATGAATTTGTTCAACGGCTTCCTGCCATTGTGCGGTGCCTTGGGTGTCGTATTTTTCTTTCGGCAGATATTTTAATTCCAAGATATAGCTATGCGCTACTTCTGCGTAACGTTGCAGATCGGGCATCAGAAACATATCGCAAAAGCCGTGATTCAGTTCTACTTCAGGCATTGTGAGGTAGTAGGCGTTCACGCTAAGGTAAGCGGTGAAGAATCCCTGAATGTTACGTTCGCCCTCAATGCTGCTGCGTACGGAAGTATTCTCCTTATAAGCTTGGGCTATGAATTCCAATGCCGGTCGCCATTGTCCGTCAAAAGCCATATCATTGAATAAAATCTCTATATCTATCAGGTTGATATAATGGTGATTCTGATATTCTTCCAGGATATATTCATAATATTGTTTACGGACATTCGTGTTGGGAATTCCCAGGATAGTCAGATTTCCACGTGTTCCGATGATAGTTAGCATACCATAATAAAATAATAGACTGGGGAATATTTCCGGATTCGTAATTTGATCGGCAGAAAAAGACTGGTATAGGTTAGTCATGATTTTCCCTTCTTCGGCAATTCGTTTGATAACACCTTTGCGGTTACCGTCAAGACGGTCAAGTTGAATCAGTTTTTTCATCTTATTGTAGTCCGTACGGGTATTAGGATCAATCATTTGTTTAGGCGATTTGTTTAGTTGGATGCGATTGCGTAGATAATAAAGCACCATATCACAATTGAACATCTTTGGATCTTTATCTAAGCTTTCTTCTGCAAAACAATAATTATCATACCATGGCTTCATCTCCTGAATCATTTCTTCAATGTCTCCTTGTAACTGCCCTGCTTCCTGATAATATCGGAGCATAGTACGTACGTCTTCTTCAGAAAATCCCAGCATTTGATTAAACAGTGGATTAGTGCTGATGTTCCAACCTATGTTATATCCGCTTGATAAGTCGTCCAAAGTTACGGGACTGACTCCAATCATGAATATACGGTCGAACATTCCTTTATAATTCTTGAAGGCATCTCTGTAGAATCCGCTGGCATGGGTGATGGCGTGGTATATCTCATTTCCTTTCTCGTTGAGTACGACATTTGTGAAATTGTCATACTCATCTATAATAAGGTATAGGGGATACCCTTGACGGCGTGCTTCATCGTCTAGTATATGCAGTTTATCAATCCCTTTTTCCGCTGTGCTGAAGCGTTCAATAAACTCATCCGTGTAGTATTCACGATAACGGTTCAGAAAGCCATCCAGTTGCACTGCGCTATACGAATCAAATCTTTGCGGCAGTTCATCAATGTTGCCGCCAATCTTGGAAAAGTCAAGATAAAGCATCTGATATTTGCCTTGAAGCGGAGTTGTATTCTGTCCGATCCAGAGATTCCCGAAAAGTTGCTGGAACTTATCTTTCTGTGAAAGGTCATAATATGAACGAAGCATGCTTAGTAGCAGGCTCTTGCCAAAGCGTCTCGGACGGATGAATATCAGATAGTTGGCTTGATCTTCCAACATGGGGATATACATTGTTTTATCCACATAATAGCGGTTTTGCGTGATTACATCCTCAAAATTGGACATACCATAAGGAATTCCTTTTATTGTTCCCATAACTTTTTCAGATTGTTTCTTCTTGTTTTCCAAACAATTAATTACCAAAGATAGTTTTTTTGAAATGGATATTCCATTCTTTTGCGCTTATTTTTTTATCTAATTATAAACGCAGTTTTTAACGTCATTGATTATCTTCTACTAAAGAAAAAAGGTTCTTCGTCAAATTTGGTGGTAATCTCTTTTTTATTTCGACGGTTTTCCTCTTCTTCTTTCTTAATCCTATA
>PPYE01001120.1_pt1 | contig 11160 bp, 7 predicted proteins | sample 1559881 | NCBI WGS metagenome assembly PPYE01 (sample SAMN08240022, study PRJNA423297) | Human gut metagenome, whole genome shotgun sequencing project.
TACTTGATCATGGTGAGGGCGTATACCTATACGATACAGACAAAAAAGCGTATCTGGATTTTGCAGCCGGAATCGCCGTGTGTGCGCTGGGCTACAGCAATGAAGCATACAAAAATGCGCTGAAGGATCAGGTGGATAAACTGCTGCATACGTCAAATCTTTATTACAATGTCCCGACCATTGAGGCGGCAAAGAAAGCACTAAAAGCCAGCGGAATGGATCGTATTTTCTTTACAAACAGCGGTACGGAGGCCATTGAGGGAGCCATCAAAGCTGCAAAAAAATATGCATATACCAGAGACGGACATGCCGGCCATGAAATCATTGCCATGAAACATTCTTTCCACGGAAGAAGTATCGGAGCACTTTCCGTAACCGGAAATGCCCATTATCAGGAACCGTTTGCTCCGCTCATGCCGGGTGTGAAATTTGCAGAGTATAACAATTTAGAAAGTGTAAAAGAACTGGTAACGGACAAGACCTGTGCGGTTATTATGGAGACGGTACAGGGAGAAGGCGGAATTTATCCGGCCGATCCTGCATTTATCGAGGGCGTGCGCAGGCTCTGTGATGAAAAGGATATTCTGTTAATCTTAGATGAGATTCAGTGTGGCATGGGACGTACCGGCGAGATGTTCGCATGGCAGAATTACGGAGTAAAACCGGATATCATGACCTGTGCAAAAGCACTCGGATGTGGAGTGCCGGTCGGTGCATTTTTCCTGACACAGCGTGTGGCAGACAAATCGCTGGCACCGGGAGACCACGGAACGACCTATGGTGGAAACCCATTTGTCGGAGCAGCCGTTTCGGCAGTATTTGATCAGTTTAAAGCCTGTGACATTTTAGGCCATGTAAAGGAAGTAGCGCCTTATCTGGAACAGAAACTGGATGAGCTGGTAGAAAAATATGACTTCCTTGTAACACGCAGAGGAAAAGGTCTGATGCAGGGTGTGGTTTGCAAGCTTCCAGTTGGAAAAGTGGCAGCCGCAGCACTTGAGCAGGGACTGATCGTGATTACAGCGGGAGCGGATGTCCTTCGTTTTGTTCCACCGCTTGTCATCGAAAAACAGCATGTGGATGAAATGATCGAAAAGCTGGAAAAAGCATTACTTTCTGTGCAGGAATAACTTACACTTGTAAAAGTAACAAAAAATCGTTAAAATAGAAATGCATTGAGACTCGTTTCGCCCCGGAAAGGGAGAAATGAGATGAAAAAACATTGGATAAAAAAGTGCTGTATGATTCTGACATGCCTGTATCTGACGGGATGTGGCAGGGAGGAAGTGCCATATCTGGATACCACCCAGACACAGGAGCAGACTGTGGAAGCGGAACGAACGGAACAAAAAGAAACATTAAAATCCGACCAGACGGTACAGGTATATGTATGCGGGGAGGTAGCAGCTCCCGGTGTCTATCAGCTGAAAGACGGTATGCGCATCTGCGATGCGGTGGAGGCGGCAGGAGGACTGACCAAAGCTGCCAGCCGCGAATACTGGAATCTTGCTGAGAAGCTTTCGGACGGACAGATGATTTATTTTCCCACAGAGGAAGAGGCAAGGGAGCGGAAAGCATCTGCAGAGGCAGCCGGTGCCTCTGTGCAGGAGGAATCGGACGGGCGGATTGATATCAATACGGCGGATGCCACGCAGCTTGTGACCATTCCGGGAATCGGAGAGATACGGGCGGCGGCAATTCTTGCATACCGGGAGAAAAACGGCCCGTTTGCGAAAGTGGAAGATATCATGCAGGTATCCGGAATCAAAAGCGCACTTTTTGAGAAAATGAAAGATTATATAACGATTCGTTGAGGTGTAATATGGCAAAGAAAGTTCTCGTAGTAGATGATGAGAAATTAATCGTAAAAGGAATCCGGTTCAGTCTTGAACAGGACGGGATGGAAGTGGATTGTGCATACGATGGAGAAGAAGCGCTGAATATGGCGAAAGCAAATGAGTATGATATGATCCTTCTGGACATCATGCTTCCGAAGATGGACGGATTCGAAGTATGTCAGGCGATTCGTGAATTTTCTGATATGCCGATTGTTATGCTGACAGCGAAGGGCGACGATATGGATAAGATTCTGGGACTCGATTATGGTGCCGATGACTATATCACAAAGCCGTTTAATATTCTTGAGGTGAAAGCGCGTATCAAAGCGATCATGCGTCGTACCGCAGGACCGAGAGAAAAGAAAGAAGTTTCTTCGATTGTGGAGAAAGGGGACCTGCGCCTGGACTGTGACAGCAGACGGCTGTTTATTTCAGGCAGGGAAGTAAACCTTACCGCAAAAGAATTTGATCTGCTGGAACTTCTTGTGAAAAATGAAAATAAAGTATACAGCAGGGAAAATCTGCTCGGACTGGTCTGGGGAAAAGATTATCCGGGAGATGTGCGTACAGTGGATGTGCATGTACGTCGTCTGCGTGAAAAGATCGAAACCAACCCAAGTGAACCGAAATACGTGCACACAAAATGGGGTGTGGGATATTATTATTACCAGAAATAGACGAGAAGGCAGAAAGGTTTTTCCATGCAGAAGAGTAAACAGTTTCTTCAGTTCTTAAAAAGTTTAAAATTTCGGCTGATTCTTTTGATCGTTGTGATTGCGGTCGTACCGAGTCTGATTCTTTCGGCAGCAGTTTTAAAATATTACGAAAAGCGTGCCGTTTCTATCCGGGAAAGTGAAATCTTAAGCCAGGCAAAAATTCTGGCAAATCAGATAGCGACAAGTGAATATATGAAGCTGGGGGCGGATGTATCGTCCAGCAATATTCAGACACAGATTGATATGCTCACGACCATCTATGATGGTCGTGTCATTGTTGTGGATGACAACTGCAAAGTTTATTATGACACGTATAATCTCGATGACCATAAGCTGATCATTGCAGAGGAGGTCATGCGCAGTTTCAAGGGCGAGGATATTGTGCATTATGATTCGGAGAACCATTACATTGAGATGACGATCCCGATCAGCGATCCTGATGATAAAAGTGAAACGGTGATCGGAGTTATGCTGATCAGTGTTTCTACGGACAATATTGTGATCAACCAGTCATATATGCGACAGGTGGCGGTGATCGTTATGGTCATGGTCGGAATTGCAATTGTGTTTTTTGCAATCCTTCTGCTTTTGTATTTCCTGAAGCCGTTGCAGAAGATCGAAGAGGGAATCGCTGCAATCAAAAACGGATACGGAGAGTACAATCTTCAGGTCAATGATTACACGGAGACGGCGGGAATCTGTGAGAAGATCAATCAGATGCTTGGCCGGATCAAAGTCATGGATGATTCCCGGCAGGAGTTTGTATCGAATGTGTCACATGAATTAAAGACACCGCTGACATCCATGAAGGTGCTGGCGGATTCGATCAATAGCATGCCGGATGCGCCGAAGGAACTGTATCAGGAATTTATGGAAGATATCACCAACGAGATTGAGCGTGAGACAAAGATCATCAACGATCTGCTTTCTCTGGTGAAGATGGATAAGTCTGCAGCAGGGCTGAATGTATCTTCCGTCAATATCAATGAACTTTTAGAGCAGATTTTAAAACGTCTGCAGCCGATTGCGGATAAGCAGAAAGTGGAACTTGTCCTTGAGAGTTTCCGCCCGGTTACCGCAGAAGTGGATGAGGTAAAAATCACGCTTGCGATCACAAATCTTGTGGAGAATGCAATCAAATATAACCGGAATGACGGAGAGGGCTGGGTACACGTATCGCTGAATGCGGATCACCAGTATTTCTACCTGAAAGTAGAAGATTCCGGAATCGGTATTCCGGAGGAGTCTCTGGATCATATTTACGAACGATTTTACCGGGTGGATAAATCCCATTCCCGTGAGATCGGAGGAACCGGACTAGGACTTGCGATTACAAGAAATTCCATACTGATGCATCGCGGCGCAATTAAAGTACATTCTGTGATGGGCGAGGGAACAACCTTTGATGTTCGTATTCCGCTCAACTATATTGCATAGGAGGAAAAAGATGAGAAAAAAAATAATTTCAATCATACTCCTTGTGGCAATGGTACTCACAATGGCTGCCGGATGTGGAAAAAAAGAAGATAAAAAAGACTATTTTGTATTTTATGTAAACAATGAGCTGACAAAGGTTGTTGCGAAAAAGATTACCCTGCAGCATACTTCATCCGGCAAAGCACAGGTGAAGGAACTGCTCAAAGATCTGCAGACACAGCCGGAGGATGCAACGCTTCGAAGAACCATTCCACGCAAAGTAAAAATCCAGAATATAGATCTGATCTCTTATCAGATTACGGTGGATTTCAGCAAGGAATATTACGATATGAAACCGACGGAAGAGATTCTGACCAGGGCTGCAATTGCAAAGACACTGTTGCAGCTGAGCCAGTATGTGACCTTTACTGTGGATGGAAAACCACTTGTGGATGCCTCGGGAGCAAATGTAGGTGCCATGAATCTGGACAGTTTTGTGGAAAATCCGGGAGAACAGATCAATTCCAGCCAGAAAGCAACACTGAAACTTTATTTTTCAAATAAGGCGGGTACCAGACTGGTTCCGGAAACCAGAGAGGTACATTACAGTTCCAACATTTCACTGGAAAAACTGGTGATGGAACAGCTGATTGAGGGACCAAGAAAAAGCGGACTCTTGGCAACGATTCCTTCGGAGACGAAACTGATTACGATCACAGTGGTGGATGGGGTCTGCTATGTCAATCTGGATGAAATGTTTTTGAATCAGAATCAGGAAATCTCAGAACCTGTTGTTTTATACTCTATCGTGGATTCCCTGACGGAACTGACGGGAATCGATAAAGTACAGATTTCCATCAACGGAGATACCAGTGGCAAATGCCGTTACACGTATAAACTATCAAAGATGTACAAGGCAGATGACCGTCTGGTCACAAAAGAAAGCGATGAGAAAGTAGAATCTACGGAATAGGAAAAGAAAGCGTGAGGAAAAGACCATTTCTTTTGCTTGCCACAGAGTTTCTGCTGGGGATTGTGTGTGTCAGAGAGCAGCTGCCGGCATGGGGTGCGCTGGCAGTTCTGTTACTGGTATATACCACTCCATGGAAGGAACGGGGGATGCGGAAAGTTCTGTTTGCGGCAGGACTTCCCGGTATGTTTCTTTTGGGGATGCTGCAGATGCAGCGACAGATCGATTTCAGGCAGCAGTACCTGCAGAAACTCACAGATGGCCAGGAGGTTCGCCTGGCGGGAAAGATTGATCGGATAGAACCGAAAACCAGATGCGTTTATTACTATTTAAAAGATTGTACGGTGGAAGCAGAATCGCAGACACTGCCATGCAATGATGTAATCGCATATGTTTCTTCTGCCAGCCATTCGGCTGGACAAATCCTGAATATTGAGGGTACAATTTCATTATTTACAGAAGCATCCAATGAAGGGATGTTTGATGCCCGGCAGTTTTACCAGAGTCAGAAAATTGATTTCGGCATATGGGTCACAAAGATCAGCCGGGTCTATGGAAAACCGGATCGTTACCGGTGCGCACTACAGAATATGAAAAAGCGTGCAAATGACGTGATCCGGCATTCTATCCGGGACGATGGCGTGCTTTCTGCGATGCTGTTAGGGGAAAAGGGGGCTCTGGATGCAGAGATAAAATCTTTGTATCAGAGAGCGGGGATCGCCCATGTGCTTGCTATTTCCGGACTTCATATTTCCCTTCTGGGGATGGGACTGTACCGCCTGCTGCGGAAACGACTGCATACCCAGTATGTGACAGCAGCGCTGGCAACGACCGTTTTTTTGATTTCCTATGCGGTTTTAAGCGGAAACGGGGTATCTACACAGCGGGCGGTGGGCATGTGTCTGATTTATTTGTTTGCGGATGTGACAGGATATGCCTATGACATGTTAAATGCGCTTGGAATTGTTGTGCTCGTACTTTTGTGGGAAAATCCGTTTCTGCTATCGTATTCCGGATTTGTGTTTTCCGTGATGGCGGTGATTGCCATCGGAGTGGGAGCCAATGTACTGCTGGAATGGGAACATTCATGGAAACGCAGACAGCAGGCCGGAGAGGAAACCATCAAAAAAACATTTTTCTCAAGACAAAAAGAAGGAATTCTGGTAAGTTTTGCAATCCAGTTGTTTACCATCCCGCTGGTCGCATATTCTTATTATGAAATTCCCGTGTACGCGATGCTGATAAACCTGTTTGTACTTGCGGTGGTCAACGGATTACTGGGGCTTACTGTGCTTGGGGTGATTGTGGGGATGGCGTTTTTGCCTGCGGGGCGTGTTCTGTTTGCGCCCTGTGGCTGGATGCTCGACAGTTACCGGTTTCTGTGTGAGGTTTCCTTAAAGATTCCGGGTGCGCAGAGGATCACAGGGAAACCTGCGCATATGCGGATCTTTTGGTATTACCTGGGGCTTGGAGTGTTTCTTCTGGCGATCTATGCCTGTGCACGCAGAAATGAAAAGCATAAAGACTGCAGGGAAACGGCAGATCTGTGTGTAAGCCGAAGAAAGAAACGACTGCAGGGCATAGTTTTTTCCTGTTTTATTGCGTTTCTTCTGCTTTTTCTTCTCTTTCCACAGAAGAAATCGTTTGAGATTGATTTCCTTGATGTGGGACAGGGAGACGGTATTTATCTGTGCACGGGCGGCGGGACTTCCATGTTTATCGATGGTGGGAGCACCGATGTGAAACAGGTGGGAAAGTACCGGATTCTGCCGTTTTTAAAGGCAAAAGGAGTGTCAGAGATTTCTTACTGGTTTGTCAGTCATACGGATACCGATCATGTGTCCGGTCTTAAGGAGGTTCTTGTGTCCGGATACCGTGTGGAGTATCTGGTGTTTGCAAAAGCAGTGGAAAAAGAAGCAAAGACAAAAGAGCTGGCAGAACTGGCCCGCAGCCATGGAACGAAAGTGCTTTATATGCAGGCGGGGGATACGGTAAGAAGCAAACGTGCAGCCATGCGCTGTCTGTATCCCAAAGCTTCGGATAAAGCGGAGGATGTCAATGATCTGTGTCTGGTACTGCAATTTGAAGAGGGGGATATCCGCGCCCTGTTTGGTGGAGATATCTCTACAGATGTGGAAGAGCAGCTGAGCCGCCGCGAAAAATGGGATAAGGTTTTGATTTTTAAGGCGGATCATCATGGATCGCGCTATGCGAACGCAGAAGCGTTATTGAAGTGTATCCGGCCGGAAATTACGGTTGCTTCAGCCGGAAAGGATAATCGTTACGGACATCCGAGCCCGGACGCCGTACAAAGGATCAAAGAGAGCGGCAGCAGATTTTTTTGCACCATCGAAGGTGGACGGATACGGGTGCGCGTCATCGAAAATAAGCTGGTGTGCGAAACTTATGTGAAATAGAGAAAATTATTTTCCGGCACTGTACTGTACCAGAAACAGTTCAACGGCCATCTGATCATTCATGTGTCCGGTTTTTACTGCAGTTTCGTATTCCACACCATCGCGGATCGCCTGTTTGAGCTGATCCATGGAAAAAGCACGGCTCTGCGACTGGTATTTGCGGACTGCCCACTCCGGGCAGCCGGCTTTTAAAGCAATTTCTTTGTTGCCAAATCCCTGATTGGTCATGGATTTGACAATCATCAGACGCTGAAACTGGCTGGAAAGCAGAAAAAGAATACGCATCGGAGCTTCTTTGAGAGCAAGAAGATCATAATAAAGATCCAGTGCCTTTTTCTGCTGGTGCAGTGCCACTGCGTCAATCATGTCAAAGATTTTATTCTCGGTCTGTTCGGTGGTGATGGCTTCCACATCGGAGATATCAATATAGTCTTTTTCCAGTGTGTAGCAGAGGAGTTTTTCCAGCTCTTTGTCGATATTTTCCATGTCATCACCGGTTTTACGGATAAAGAGCGCATAGGCATCTCTTGTAATATTTTTTCCGTTTCTGCGGATTCTTCCCTCGATCCAGCGGGAGAGAGTCGTCTCATTCTGACGCGGAAATTCCACGATGCTTCCGTTTTTTTTCACCTGCTTGTACATCTTTGTTTTCTTGTCTATTTCTTTTTCCGCAAAGACAAAATAAGTGGTTTCCGGAATGGAAGACATGTAATCGGCAAGTTCTTCGGCGCTTTTTTTAAACAGACCGCTGTCTTCGATCAGAATGAGTCTGCGGTCGGCAAAAAAAGGCAGTGTCTCTGCCAGATCGATGATCTCTTTCTGGTTGATGTCGCTGCCGGAGAAAGCAGAAAAGTTCATGGTATCATCATCCGCTGCCAATGCATGCTTTAATTTGTCCCGGTACTGGCGGATCAGATACTGTTCTTCTCCGTATAACAGATAAATCTGTTTGAATTGTCCTGTTTTGATGTCGTTATCAATCGTTTTCATGTCTACATTATATACATATTGGCAGACTTTTACAACTTTTTTTCAATTACATCTTGACAGAAGGGACAGCTTGACATATTATATTCTAGTATGTTTGCGATGAAGCGTCCGTGTCTGTTTCACCGCAGGAAACAAATTACAGTTTGATATGGAGGTGTACAGATTGGCTAACATTAAATCTGCTAAGAAGAGAATTTTAGTTACAGAGACAAAGACTGCAAGAAATAAAGCAATCCGTTCTGAAGTTAAGACTTCAATCAAGAAGGTAGAGGCTGCTGTTGCTGCAAAGGATAAGGCTGCTGCAGAGGCTGCATATAAGGATGCTTCTTCAGTTATCGAGAGTGCCTGCTCTAAGGGTGTATATCACAAGAACAACGCAGCTCGTAAAGTTTCCCGTTTAGCAAAATTAGTAAACGGAATCGCTTAAGATCTGAATATTATAAAAGGAGAAGGACTGCCAGTACCGTCATGCTGGCAGTCTTTTTTGTTTACAAATACGTGGGAGAATGATACAATAAACAGAGGAACTGATACAGCGGAGGAAAAAATGTCTGGATTATTGTTGGAGCTGCGCAGACAGATTGCGCACAATCGTCGGAAAGCTGCATATGAAGAACGGATGCGTGCATCTGCTCAGGAAAAACCGCAGGAGGTTTTTTCGCAGAAGACAAAAGAGACAAAGCCGGACACGGAAATACAGCCCGAAGTACAGGAAAGGAAAGTTAATGTTGTGAGCAGGGAAGATTTCTTACTTAGCCAGATTGATGAATTCAGAGAACGCGCCAAGCAGTTACAGTCATTGCTTGATTCCAGAGAGACGGAGGCACAGGAACTGCAGACGTTAGTGGATGAACGTCAGGAGAAAGCAGATGCTCTGGGGCAGATTCTCGAGGAGCGTCAGAAAAAAGCAGATGGATTCACTGCGGAAGTGGAAAAGCAGATTGATCGTCTGATCGGCAAAGTGTCTGCCAAGATGGAAGAAATCGAAGTTTCCATGAAGGAAGATGTGGCAGACGGCAAACGCTTAAATGAAGAAAAAGCAAAGGAACTGAAAGATTCTCTTGCGCAGATCGAAGAACAGCTGACCACGGCAAAAACAGAAATCTCCGAGAAAGTACATACAGAAAATGTAAAATGCTACCGAAATATTTCGGATCTGTTCCGCAGCATGGATGAACGCCTGGACAAGCTTACCGTTATGGAAAGCAGAATGCATCCGGTCCGTATTTTTTCCCTGACGGGAATGATACTTGGAATCGTGAATCTGGTGGTGTTACTTTTGGTCCTGCTGGTTAGTGTGGGCGTGATTGCGTTTTAGAATAAGGATATGCAATTCTCAAAAGAATGAGGATTGCATTTTTTGTCTCAAAAAAGAGATAGAACAATTCGAAAAGAGAAATGTGAATAGGAGAATCTGATATGGCAAAAAAGAAAGTTTGGGTTGTAGGACATAAGCATCCGGATACAGATTCCATATGTGCAGCGATTTCTTATGCAAACCTGAAAAATGAAATAGAAAAAAAGAATCCCAAAACAGCTACGGGAATGACCTATATTGCAAAGAGAGCCGGATCTGTAAATGCGGAGACGGCGTATGTTTTGGAAAGGTTTCATGCAAAGGCCCCGGCAATGATTTCGGATGTCGGAACACAGATCAAGGATATTCAGATACGCCGTACAGAGGGAGTAAACAGTCATATCTCTATGAAAAAGGCATGGGAGATGATGAAGATCCTCGGGGTTGTTACGCTTCCGGTGGTGCGGGAAAATAAGCTGGAAGGACTGATTGTAACAGGAGATATTGCAAAATCCTACATGGATGTATATGATAATACAATCCTTTCTACCGCACGTACCCAGTACAAGAATATTGTAGAGACGCTGGACGGACAGCTGCTGACAGGAAATGAACATGCGTATTTTGTTCACGGCAAGGTGGTAATCGGAATCGGTACACCAGAAGGAGTGACTTCTGCCATAGACAAGGATGACCTGGTTATGATCGGGGACGGGGAAGAGTCGCAGATGCTTTCCATTGCATCAAACTGCAGCTGCATGATTGTCACTAACGGATATGAAATCAGTCAGGAAGTGATCGAGGCGGCAAAGGAACGCGAAGTCGTTCTGATCAGTACACCGTACGATACGTTTACCGCGGCTCGTCTGATCAACCAGAGTATGCCGATCAAGCATTTTATGACAAAAAAAGGAATTATTCATTTTGATCTGGATGATTACGTGGATGAGGTAAGAGAGACCGTAGCCAATATACGGCATCGGGATTTCCCGGTTCTCGATGAAAACCAGAACTATGTGGGTATGTTTTCCCGCAGAAATTTGATGAAAGCAGAGAAAAAGAAACTGATCCTTGTGGATCACAATGAAAAATCACAGGCAGTATCCAATATCGATGAGGCGGAAATTTTAGAGATTATCGATCATCACCGGCTGGGCAGCCTTGAGACCATGTCTCCGGTGTATTTCCGCAATCAGCCGCTTGGATGTACATCCACCATCATTTATCAGATGTATCTGGAAAAGGGAATTACGATCACCTCGCAGATGGCAGGACTGATGTGTGCAGCCATTTTATCTGACACGCTGATGTTCCGCTCACCGACCTGTACACAGATAGACAGGGAAGCAGCACTCCGGCTGGCAGAGATTGCAGAGGTTAAGGTCGAGGAGCTTGCCTCAGCAATGTTTCAGGCGGGAAGCAATTTTGATAATAAAACAGAAGAAGAAATTTTAAATCAGGATTTTAAAATTTTCCATGCCGAGGATGTGAGTTTTGGCGTGGCACAGATCAGCGC
>PPYE01048007.1_pt1 | contig 11157 bp, 10 predicted proteins | sample 1559881 | NCBI WGS metagenome assembly PPYE01 (sample SAMN08240022, study PRJNA423297) | Human gut metagenome, whole genome shotgun sequencing project.
ATAGTCAACTGCTCGATTGCTCAATGCCTCGAAATGAAAATATATGAAAAAAAGTGAAATAACAAAAAAGCAGAGTTACATTGGTTTTCGTGTTTCAGTCATTGAATTAGTTAAAACCTCCTTGAATGATGTATAAATCTATGTATCAAACTAAAAAATGTAGAATACGGCTGAATATAAATGAAAAAATATAGAAACTTATGCCAAAAAATAAAATAAAATATTTTGAAAAGTATTGACATAATTTGAAACAAATGCTATTATGATGCTACAAGGAGGTAGCAATCATATGAAGTATGCCACACGGATTAACTCGTTTTTGAGATTTGACAGCAACCTGCTGAATGCATTCCGTTCCATAGGCTCCATTGAAGGAGTGGATTATGTGGATTTGAATTATCCGGAACATTTTGCTGATTATGATATAGAGGTGATAAAGGCAAAGATGGAGGAATGCGGACTGAGATGTAATGCCATTAATCTCAGGTTCAGGGACAAGTACATAGGAGGAGAGTTCGGAAACCATGAGCCGGCCATATCGCAGGACGCCATAACTTTATGCAGGGAGGCGGCAGATGCGTGCAGAAAGCTGGGAGGAAATCAGATGATTATATGGCTGGGATTTGACGGTTTTGATTATTCCTTCCAGATTGATTATGTAAGCTACTGGAACCGGATTGTGAAGGCGTTCCGGGATGTGTGCGACTATTCCAAGGTGCCTGTGAGCATTGAGTACAAGCCCTATGAGGAGAGGGTCCACGCTTTTATTGACAGCTTTGGAACTGCGGTTTCCATTCTCCACGATGTGGACAGGGAAAACCTGGGGGTGACCCTGGACTTCTGCCACATGCTGATGAAGAAGGAGAATCCAGCGTTTGCAGCGGCCTGGCTGCTGGAGCGGGGGAAACTCTACAATATACATCTCAATGACGGAGAGGGTTCTACGGATGACGGCCTGATGGTGGGAACCGTGAATTTCTGGAAGACAGTGGAGGTCATGTACTACCTTAAAAAATATGACTTCCAGGGTGTGATATATTTTGACACATTTCCAAAGCGGGAGAAGGCGGTGGAAGAATGTGAGGCAAATATAAAGATGTGCCGGCGGATTGAACAGCTTATTGACGCCTATGGACTCTGCCGGATGGAGAAGGTGGTGGAACAGAACGATGCGGTAGCTGTAAGCAGCATGATGGTTGCTTTATTATAAACAAAAACTATTTTAATGTAAAAGGAGAAGAGAAGATGAAAAAGAGAGGTTTGGTTTTATCTGTGACAGCAATTGCCGTGGCAGCGGGACTCATGGCAGGATGTACTAATAAGCAGGCGGCCGCCACGGCGCAGACAGAGGCTGCTGCCGATACCTTTAATCCGGACAAGGAGGCAGGGGTCAGCATCGAAGAATTGAGAGAGAAGCTGGGGGATGTTCCGAAGCAGGACGGTGAGGTTAAATTGGGAGCAGTGGCAAAATCCTTTGATAATGAGTACTGGAGAACCCTGAGAGAGGGGTACGGCGAGTATCAGACAAAGGCAGCCGCAGCCGGCTGCAATATCACCATAGACGTGACCTCGGCCCAGGGTGAAAACGACGAACAGGGACAGCTTTCTATTGTAAAGGATATGATTAATAAGAAGTATACAGGACTTCTCCTTTCGCCTATTTCCGACGGAAACCTGACACCCGGTGTGGAGGATGCCAAGAAAGCGGGAATACCGGTCATCAATGTGAATGACGGCCTGATTGCCAATGCGGATTCCTTCGTAGGTCCTAAGGCGGACCAGAACGGAGAGCTGGCAGCGGAGTGGATTGCTGATAAGCTGGGAGGCAAGGGCAAGGTGGCAATCGTCATCGGTATGCCTAAGGCGTTTGCGGCAAGGCAGAGGACGGAAGGCTTTGAAAACTGGATGGCGGCCAACGCAAAGGACATTGAGATTGTGGCAAAGCAGAATGCTGACTGGGACCGTCAGAAATCCAAAGATTTGGCTGACACATGGATTAAACAGTATCCGGACCTGAATGCCATTTTCTGCAACAATGATACCATGGCCCTGGGCGTGGTGGAGGCTGTTAAGTCATCCGGCAAGGATATATTGGTGGTTGGCGTTGACGGTATAGGAGAGGCGTATGATTCCATCCGCAGGGGCGAGCTGGATGCCACTATTGATTCATTCCCGTTCTATAAAGCTCAGATTGCAGGTGAAGTAATGCTCAGAAGACTGGGCGGACAGGAGATTCCCAGGGTGCTGTGGACGCCTCAGGCTCTCATTGATTCCGAGAACGTAGATAAGCCGGCAGAGGAAATCATCGGCTGGACAGATCCTGTATATGCAAAATAGACAAAAGGCAGCAAGGAAACTATCATCAGCCAGAGGGTCAGACCCCTGGCTGATATTTCAAAGAGGGGATAGAATATGGCGACAATGATACATTTTTCTAATATAACAAAGCAGTTCCCCGGCAACAAGGCGCTGGACAGTGTGGATTTTACGGTGGATAAAGGGGAGATACACGCCCTCCTTGGGGAAAACGGCGCGGGTAAATCTACCCTTCTCAATATCCTTCACGGCATCTATCCTGATTACGATGGAAATGTGGAGATTGACGGGAGAAAAGTGGGCTTTAAAAATGCCAATGATGCCATCGAATTCGGCATTGCCAAGGTGCATCAGGAAGTAAACCTTGTGACTGAGCTGACGGTAGGGCAGAATATAGCCCTTGGCTACGAGGTGACCAGGGGATTTTTTGTGGACTACGATGCCATGTACAAAAAGACGGATGTTATCCTGGAAAGGCTGGGCTGCAAATTCAGAAGCAGGGACCGTGTGACCTCTCTCAGCACTGGCGAGATGCAGATGATTCTGATTGCCAAGGCATTGTTTCACAATGCAAAAATCATTTCCTTTGACGAACCCACGTCAGCCCTGACAGACCGCGAGGTAGACCGTTTGCTTAAGATGATTATGGAACTCAAGGACCAGGGAATTACGATACTGTATATCACACACCGTTTGGACGAGGTATTTGCCATAGCGGACAGAGCCAGTATTCTGCGCGACGGAACGTATATCACTACCCTGAACATGAAGGAGACATCCAAGGAAGAGCTGATACGCCACATGGTAGGCCGGGATGTGTCCGCTTATGCAGTTAGAAATAATCCCCTGTGCGCCGCCGGTGAGGTGGTGCTGGAAGCCAGGGACCTGTGCAAGAACGGGGTATTTGAACACATAAGCTTTGAGCTCCACAGAGGCGAGATTTTGTCCTTTGCCGGACTGGTGGGATCCAAGAGAACGGATGTGATGCGGGCTATATTCGGGGCAGACCCCTATACCAGCGGGGAGGTTTACATAAAAGGGAAAAGGGCGGAAATTAAGAGTCCTAAGGATGCCCTGCAATACAGTCTGGGGCTGATACCTGAGAATAGAAAAACGCAGGGGTTTGTTAAGAACTTTACGAATGCCAGCAACATGGCCCTGGCCTCCATGAACCGGTTTTGCAGCAGAGGCTTTGTGAATGCCAGGAAGATATATGACAACTGCATGTATTACACAGGGGAAATGAATCTGCATCCTGCGGATCCGGACTATCTGACAGAGAGTTTGAGCGGCGGAAATGCCCAGAAAGTCATCATCGCGAAGTGGATGACCACGGACGCCGATATCATTATATTTGATGAACCTACAAAGGGAATCGACGTGGGTGCCAAGGCGGAGATATACCGCCTGATGGAGGAACTGGTAGCCGGAGGAAAGTCCATTATTATGGTGTCCTCGGAACTTCCGGAGGTCATAGGAATGAGCGACAGGGTTGTGGTTATGAGGGAAGGCAAAATTATGGGCGTTCTGAACCACGATGAACTGAATGAAGAAGTCATAATGAGTTTTGCGATGGGAGGCTGACTATGAAGAATGTGATAAAGAAATTTTCAAGGGAATTAGAGGTAGTTGCTGCACTGGCTGTAATCATGGTGGTATTTGGCGTCATACAGCCCATTTATTTTTCGCCGTCTAACCTGCTTGATATCCTGGACCAGTCCGTTATCAATGGTCTTCTGGCTATCGGCATGACTCTGGTCATCATCACGGCCGGAATTGACTTGACAGTTGGATCCACGCTGGCTATTGTAATCGTAAGCGTGGGTAATTTCCTGGTCATGGGACTGAACCCTTTTGCAGCCGTCCTTGCAGGCGCGGCCATTGGTTTTGGTCTGGGGCTTGTGAACGGAATCCTTGTGGCTAAGATGAAACTGCAGCCCTTTGTGGCAACCCTGGGCATGATGTCCGTATACAGGGGTGTTGCCTATCTTATAACAGGGGGCTGGCCTGTACTTAATATTCCCCAGAATTTCAGGGATATCATGGATGGTGATGTAATCGGCACCCTGTCCTCATCCATGATTCTGTTCCTGGTTGTGACAGTAGCTGCCTATATCCTGCTGAAGCACACAAAGTTTGGCACCTACCTGTATTCCATTGGCAGCAACGAGGAGGCCACCCGCCTGTCCGGCGTCAATGTGGATTTCAACAAAATCATGTCCTATGCAATCTGCGGTGTCTGTGTTGCATTTGCCGGGATGGTCATGCTGGCAAAACTGGGAACCGGCGAACCGGCGGCCGGAGCCAGCTATGAGACCAATGCCATTGCCGCTGCGGCCATTGGGGGTACCAGCCTGGCAGGCGGTAAAGGAAGCATTATAGGCACATTCCTGGGAGCAATTCTTCTACAGGCCCTGAAGGTAGGGCTGGTGGTCTGCGGTGTGGATACATTCTGGCAGTATATTGCTACGGGCCTTATCATAGTGTTTGCGGTATATGTGGATGTAATACAGGGTAAACTGGCAGCCATGAGACTGAATAAGAAGGCAAAGGCGGAATAACCGAATAAGGGGGTCTGGACAGTGAGAGATTGCGAGAGAGAGTACATTTGCGTCATCGGCAGCCTTAACTACGATATCATTATGAAGCAGAAGCGGATGCCTCTTCAGGGGGAAACATACACCGCCGACAGTATAACCTACTCCGGCGGAGGAAAAGGCGCCAACCAGGCCGTGCAGTGCGCCAAGCTGGGAATCGACACCATTATGGTGGGAAAGGTGGGAAGGGATACCTTTGGCGACAGCCTGGTGGAAAAACTGAAGGACTATGGTGTGGACTGTTCCTGCATAGGCAGGAGCAGCAGCCCCACGGGTGTGGGCGTGGTTCATGCCCTGGAGGATGGGACTGTATATGCTTCCATCATTACAGGTGCCAATTTTGATATTACATCCCGTGAAATCGACGGATTGGACGAGCTTATCAGGAACAGCAGGATTGTTATTCTCCAACTGGAGATACCTACGGAAGTGGTGGAACATATCATCCGGAAGGCCAAACAGTATCATGTATACACTATACTTAACGCTGCACCGGCCAAGGAAATGGACCTGGAGGTGCTTAAGATGGCAGACTGCCTGATTGTCAATGAGACAGAGGCATCCTTTTACGCCGGAGTTGAAGTGACGGACGGAGACATGGTAAGGACTCACGCAGACAGGCTGAGGCGGCTGACGGAGGGAACGGTTATTGTCACTCTGGGCTCTAAGGGCAGTATGCTTCTGGGGCAAGAAGGTGCGGTTGTCATTGATCCTGTAAAGGTGGAGCACGTAACAGAGAGCACAGGGGCGGGGGATTCCTATATAGGGGCATTTGCATATGGCAAATATAAGGGCATGACGGACCTTCAGGCCTGCCGATTTGCGGCCCGGGCAGCCTCAGTGACTGTGACAAAAATAGGAGCGCAGGAGGCCATGCCCTGCTTGAACGAGATTAACTAAAGTCTCCGCTCCGCTTTTGGTCTGTTGAAAAAAATGAAAAAAAGTGACAGAAAATGCAAGAATCATGGTTGAACTAAGGATGGGCTCTTTGATATAATAAAGCTATTATAGTTCAAAGGGGTAAGCATATGGTTCCTGAGTTGAGAAAAGAAGAGATACTGAAAAGTATCAAAAAGAGGGATATCTCTTATATAAAAGACCTGGCAGCGGAATTGAACATTTCCCTGTCCACTGTGCGCAGGGATGTTGCTGCTCTGGAACAGGAAGGCAGCGTCATCGTCATGCGCGGAGGCGCGGTTAAGTATAAGGCAGAGGACTTCGACGAGCCTGTGGTAAAGAAAAAGCTGATTCACAGCGAGGAAAAGGAGATCATTGCCAGGAAGGCGGCTGCGCTGGTGGAGGACGGAGACTGCGTTTATGTGGATTCAGGCACTACCACGGTGGGGATGCTCAAATATCTCCAGGGAAAACGTATCACCATTGTCTCCAGCAGCACGGAACTGCTGGACAATCTGCCAATTAAGAACGCCAAGTGTATCCTGCTGGGAGGAGAAGTGCGGGATGATTTGGAATCCGTACTGGGCGCCCTGACGGAAAAGATGATATCCGACATGTATTTTGACAAGGCGTTCATTGGCGCCAACGGGTATATCCCGGACGGAGGCATCTACACCTATGATGACAGAGAGGCCAGGAAAAAGGTGATTGTAAAAGACCATTCCAAGGTGGTCTATGTGCTCATGGATACATCTAAGAAGAATAAGTATGCGTTTTCCAAGGTGTTTGATTTGGGGGAGGCGATTCTGATTACAGAGGAGGAAGATAACAGGTAAAGAACATATGTACGCGGACGCGGACAGGCAGATGTGTCCGTAAGAACCGGAAATGCAGCGCGGGAGGTGACTGCTTCTGCGATATAGAACAGTTGATAACACAGATTAACATAGACGCACATAATAATGAAGGGCCGCATCCAAGACAACAATGCGGCCCTTCATTACTATGGGTATGCCGTCAATCCCGGCATACCATTTTTTAGATATACGATATTAACAATGCTGATATGGTAACCTCACATCGGTTCCTTATTCCCCAAACACAGCCTTATAATCAGCCTGGAATTTGGCAATGCCCTGGTCGGTGAGCGGATGCTTTGTCATCTGCTCCAGTACCTTGTAAGGAACGGTTGCAATATCGGCGCCGGCCTTGGCGCAGTCGATTACGTGAATCGGGTTGCGTACGCTGGCAGCAATGATTTCAGTCTCAATGTTGTGCATCTGGAAAATCTCGGTGATGTCGTAAATCAGGTCAATACCCGGCATGGAGATGTCATCCAGGCGTCCAAGGAATGGGGATACGTAGGATGCGCCTGCCCGTGCGGCTAAGAGAGCCTGTGCGGATGTGAATACCAGGGTAACGTTGGTCTTGATACCTTCTGCGTGAAGCACCTTAACTGCCTTTAATCCTTCTACTGTCATAGGAATTTTAACTACCATGTTGGGATGGATGGCTGCAATCTCACGGCCTTCCTTAATCATGCCCTCTGCGTCAACGGTGGTAGCCTTAACCTCGCCGCTGATAGGTCCGTCCACGATGTCGGTGATTTCCTTGATGACTTCGGCAAAGTTCCTTCCCTCTTTTGCAATCAGGGACGGATTGGTGGTAACGCCGCAGATAACACCCATATCATTCGCTTTTTTGATATCCTCAACATTCGCTGTGTCCACAAAAAATTTCATAGTAAATACCCTCCTAAAATGTGTGGGACAGGCTCGCCTGCCCGCTTCCTTTTTATCTCTAAGTGTATTATAGCGCATATACATGCTGTGTCAAGCAAATTATTGCAAAAACGTGCGTTAATATGCGATTTTTATTAGAATGCATACGGAAAGCTGCCGGAGTATAAATGAAATACCGCAAAAGTACCGCAAAAAATCGCAATGAGTGATATGAAATGCCTGCTGGCTATAAAAAGTCCAGTCCTTTGTTCCGGTAGTCCACAGCCATCTCGCCGGATACGCCGTTGTCCGTGATTAATGTGGTAAACGCCTCTATGCCGCACACATGATATCTGGATACAGTATTCAGCTTTATGGGATTTACCAGGGCAATGACCCTTCGGGAGGACTGAATCAGCTGTCTCTTTATGCTGACCTCATCCGGGTAGGGGATGGTCATGCCGTATTCAGGATGGATGGCATATACGCCCATAAAGCAAAGATCCGGGTGGTAGAGCGCTGCCTGGCTGGCCGCGGTTTCGCCCACATTGGTCATGGATTCCTTTAACAGCCGTCCTCCCAGGACGATTACATCCACCTGGTCCTTCATGGAACAGGCGTGGGCAATGGAATAGCTGTTGGTCAGCACGGTCAGCTTAAGACCGTTTGGAATGTTCTTGGCAAACTGAAGGTTCGTGCTGCTGCCGTCAATGGCCACCAGCTGGTCCTTCTCCAGAAAGTCCAGTGCCTTCAGCGCCAGGCGCTGCTTTAATTCCACATCCGTTGTCTCGCGGTCAAAAAAATTGATGACCGGGCGCTCCATGGGAATGGCTCCGCCGAACACACGCTTGACCTGCCCCTTCTGGTCCAGATCCAGCAGATCGCGGCGGATGGTATCCTCGGATACATTCAGCTCCACTGCCAGTCTGCTGACCACTACCTTGCCGGAGGAGTGAAGCTTATTTAAGATTAATGCCTGCCGTTCTTCTTTTAACATATCATTCCCTGTCCTTTTCTTTTATCCATTCTTTTACCAGTTCCATCCAGCCCTGACAGTGAGGCACAAGGCAGTCTCCGGTGCTGTCGGAAACCTCCTCCGTAGCCAGGGACAGTCCGTGGCGTCCGCTGGGATAAATATGCATTTCCAGGCTTACGCCGGCCTTTTTCAGGGCCTGGGCCAGCAGCAGAGAGTTTTCTGCAGGCACGGACTGGTCGGTCCAGGTGTGCCACAGGAAGGTTCTGGGTGTGTGCGGTCCTGCCTGGAGTTCCAGGGAAACCAGTTCCCTGAGTCTGGGATCGCCGGCCTTGCCTCCCAAAAGCTGTTCAAAGGAGCGTTTATGCCCAAATTCGCCGGAGGTGATAACCGGATAGCATAGAATCATTCCCTTTGGCTGTATGTCCTCGGGGGCCATATTCAGGGGACCGTAGAGGAAGTCCCGGTTCCACATCATGCCCAGGCAGGCGGCTAAATGGCCTCCTGCAGAAAAACCGCATACCATAATCCGTTCTGTATCAATGTTCCATTCACAGGCATGGCTTTTCACAAGCGCCACGGCTTTGGCCAGTTCCATAAGGGCCACGGGAAAGGTTTCCGGGGCAACGCTGTAGTGCAGGGAAAAGACCTGGCATCCAGCTGCCAGAAATTCCATGGCTACAGGCTGGTCTTCCCTGGGGGACACAAAGCCGTATCCGCCTCCCGGGCACAGGACCACGGCCGGGCGGAGAAACTCCGGCTTATGGGGCAGGCGATCCAACAGATAAGCAGTCAGGTCCGCCGGATTTCCGGATGCCCTTGCATGTCCGCATTCCTGGTCCGTAACCATAATATTAAAGTGTTTTATATTCATGTTCTCGCCTTTCCGGAAACAAGAGGGGGAAATGTGCAAAAAAGCTGTTTCCAGTATTATTATACTGAAAACAGCGTATGGGTTCAATCATTTTTGCCGCCTGTTTTGTGCAGCTGCTTTGCACCGCTGCTTTTTGCTGCGGTACTATGCCTCTGCTCTATACTGCTGCCTTATGACTGGCAGCGGAACATGGTTTCGATGTAAGCCAGGATAAGGGGGGCGATTCCCTTGGCTTCGTTTTCAACCACCGGCTCTCTCATATAATATTCAAAAGTGCCCTCCCGCATGTCCGTGTTGCCCAGTCCGGCAACCAGGCAGATGCCGCCCAGCTGGAGACTGCCGTCTTTTTCGGAGAGGTATGTGCTGCATATGCCGTCAAATGCCTTTTGGCCGTATTTAAAATATTCCTCGGGAAGGTAATGGAGCCGTACGCTTTTCATGATGGCATAGGCAAATATGGCGGAACCGGATTCCTCCAGGTAGTTGGGAGCAATTCCGCCCCGGTTCACCACCTGGTACCACATGCCGGTGGCCTGGTCCTGGTAGGGAAGCATGGCATCAATCAGTTCCTTATAGATGGCGTTCAGCCGCGCCTTCTGGCAGGCCATGGATTCGGGCATGACTTCCATGGTGTCAATCAGCGCCATGGCATACCAGCCCATAGCCCTGAGCCAGAAGTTCTCCGACAGTCCGGTCACCTTGTCGCACCAGAACATCTGGCGTGAGTCATCGTAAGCATGGTAGTAGAGCCCGTTGAGGGGATCTCTCATCCGCCCGTATACCTGAAGGAACTGCTGGTACGAATCTTCGCAGTTTTTACATCCGTTATACTCTGCCTCGTACTGCATATAGAAAGGCTGGGCCATGTACAGCCCATCCAGCCATATCTGGTGGGGATAAATTTTCTTATGCCAGAAGTTTCCTGTGGATGTGCGGGGCTGTTCCTTCAACTGGCTGTATACAGTATCCATAGCTCTTCTGTATTTTTCTTTTCCGGTCAGCTTGTAAAGATCGAACAGGGTTTTGCCGGCATTTACATGATCCAGGTTATACTCCTTTGGGTCATAGGACTCAATGGAGCCGTCCTCTCTCACAAAGCGGCCGGTGAAGGCGTCCGCAAAGTCCAGGTACCGGTGGTTTCTGGTTATAAGGAAGAGTTCGATGATGGCCTTAATCATGCAGCCGTCAATATAGTTCCAGGTGGATTTTGAACCCTCCCGGATTTTTTCGATGTTCCATACAGGGCACTCAGGGGTGCTCTGTTCAATCAGCTGGTCGATGTAACGGTCCAGTATTTTCATAATCTTAACTCTCCTTTATACATATATGTACACGAAGCCTGATGTAAGGCGTCCTTGTAAAAAATGGAAATGTAAACGTTTGCAGACAAAATAGCTGTAATTTAGCTCAATTAAATCCGGGAAATAACTATAAATTGAGTGTATTATGTCTTTGAAATCCTTAAAATCCATTTTTTTAATCTTGAATTCATCTTAACATAAAAAAAGCAGAAAAAGAATTGGGTATATTAAACAAAAAAATATTAAAAAACTATACGAATCAGACAATTGACATACGATATAAATAGTGCTACTATGGAAACACAAAGAAAAACGATGCATGTTTGCTTAAAATGAACTAAATGTAATTACTTACAAATGGCAGATATGCATAATTTTTAAAATAATGATGCAAACCTTTGCAAACATACATGCGAAGGCGATGAAAAGAGAGGGAGAGAAATGATGAAGAAAAACCTGAAAAAAGCAGTGTCCCTGG
>PPYE01358512.1_pt1 | contig 11154 bp, 8 predicted proteins | sample 1559881 | NCBI WGS metagenome assembly PPYE01 (sample SAMN08240022, study PRJNA423297) | Human gut metagenome, whole genome shotgun sequencing project.
AGATGAGCTTTTCTGTCTTTTCCCAGCCAAGACACGGGTCGGTTATCGACTTGCCGTAAACCGCATCGTCTGTGCTCTGACTTCCGTCCTCAATGTAACTTTCTATCATAAGTCCCTTGACAAAGCCCTCAAGATCCTTGCTGTGACGGCGGCTGTGCAAAATCTCGTTTGCGATTCTTACCTGCTCAAGATACTTCTTGCCGGAGTTTGAGTGATTGGTATCAACTATGACCGCCTTGTTCTGAAGGTCCTGCTTGCAGTATAGCTCATAGAGCAGTGACAGATCCTCGTAGTGATAATTCGGTATGGTTTCACCGTGCTTGTTTACAGCACCACGCAGGATAGCGTGTGCAAGCGGATTTCCGCTTGTGTGCGTTTCCCAGCCTCTGTATATAAAAGTATGGCTCGCCTGCGCCGCACGGATAGAATTGAGCATTACCGACATAGTTCCGCTCGTGGGATTTTTCATTCCTACAGGAATATCAAGTCCGCTTGCAGTAAGCCTGTGCTGCTGATCCTCTACAGAGCGAGCGCCGACCGCAACATAAGACAGGAGATCGGACAGATAGCGGTCATTTTCGGGGTACAGCATTTCGTCCGCACAGGTAAAGCCGGTCTGCTCTATGGCGTGAAGATGAAGCTGTCTTACCTTGATAAGTCCCTCGAGCATATCCTCGTGCTTTGTGGGGTCGGGCTGATGTATCATACCCTTATATCCCTCGCCTGTGGTACGGGGCTTGTTCGTGTAAATTCTCGGTATAATCAGTATCTTGTCCTTTACCTGCTCCTGAACGGGTACAAGCCTTGAAATATAATCAATAACCGGCTCTTCCTTATCAGCAGAGCAAGGTCCTATTATCAGCAGGAACTTATTGCTCTTTCCCGTGAATACATCGGCTATTTCCTTGTCCCTCTGCGCCTTTATTTCCTTTACCTTTTCGCTTGCAGGGTACTTTTTCTTGATCTCCTCAGGATCGGGCAGATGTACCAGTAAATCCATGCTCATTGTCTTTCGACCTCCAAAAAATAAATTTTGGTCTTGTATCTTTTGGTGGAAAATTAAAAAGCCCTCCGTGCAAAAATGCACAGAGGGCGAATTATCGCGGTACCACCTCAGTTTATCCGTGCGTTTAGACCATTTCACACGAACCTCAAAAGCTATAACGTAGCTACCGTTCCCGAAGGACAGCTCAGGGGTGTATCTTCACATTAAAACGTCTGCCGTTTCACACCGACCAACGACTCTCTGAAAGTACGTTTCACGCTACTTTTTCCCTTCAAAGCCTTTAATATATCGCTTTAAACCGATTGTAGCATATCCTTGCTGTTTTGTCAAGAGAAAATTTCGTTTTAATTTTTTGCTTATAATCCCTTACGCAACCTTTGAGTAATCAATAATCGAAACTTCCTGCATCATCTTTCTACAATGTTCTATGATTTCTTCAATCTTTTTTACCACATCACCTGTATAGGTCACTTCATTACACTGAGTACATTTATAACACGGAACATTTCTTATAATTATAAGGCAATTGCCTAAATCGGTAACACTGGTTGTAAAACCTTTTTCGGCTCTTGAGCCACAATTTGCACATAACATTATCAGTTCCTCCTTGTTTTGAAATTATCTTGCCAAAGCTGTTCATCAGGATAATAAGCAGTAATGATATATATATAATCTTCATTGCAACTTACAACCACATGAATATATTTGCCTTTAAGTTCTACTCCTAAAATCAGGCAGCTTGGAAATGGTTTATCATTTTCATATTGTTCAATAATTTTGCCGTTTTCTACACAGCAAATAACATCATCAATTGTTATATTACGCTCAAATAACCTTATTCTTGCGTGTTCGGTTATCATATAATGATTAGCTGTGTTCAGTTGTCGAAGTACATCTATACTTATCATTAGATCAATCCTTATGCCAGATTCTTTATCTTTATTATACCACCGATATACAAAAAATTCAAGCGGTCACCCGCCGGTAACGTAACCCTCGCCAATCGCCAACCGTAAGAACGGCGAATTTGAAGCGGCTCACAGCCGCACCGCCACCCACCTTTTATAAATCTCCGCTTCGTGTAACTCCGCCGTTCGCCATCTTTTGCTGTATTGCAACAGCATTAAAGGCGGAACTTGAAGCGGGTCACACCCGCAAAAAAGGATACCGCAAACTTAAACCGCTTGCAGTATCCTTTTAATTATACTTGAATCTGTATTAACGTCAATAGGGTGTGACTTCAGTCACCCGCCGATAACGTAGCCCTCGCCATTCTCCAACAATCAGAACGGCGAATTTACCGTGGCTTTCAGCCACTAGTTCATGTATTCGCCGTTATATTCGAGAAGCGTTACACTGTCAACACCGTCGATAGCCTGGAATCTTGAAAGCTGTGTTGTGTCATTATTTGCAGTCTTTATCTCGATAGTCAGCTCAATGCGGTCGTTTATCTGTGTCTTGTTCTTCAGCTTGTACTTGAGCGTTCCGAGAAGTGCGTTAACATTGCTCTCAGCGTCCGTACCGTAGCGGACTACAAGAAGATAGCAACGGCGTTCCTTCTTCACCATAGTAAGAATTATGTACAGTGCCGCAACAAATACAGTACCTATTATTGCAACAAAATAAAGTCCTGCGCCTGCCGTGATACCTGCACCTACTCCCCAGAATAAGAAGCCCACATCGAGCGGGTCCTTTATTGCCGAGCGGAATCGCACGATAGACAACGCACCGACCATACCGAGCGACAGTACAAGGTTTGCACTGATAGTCATTATGATAAACGCCGTAACCACCGTGATAAGCAGTACAAGTATGTTGAAATTGTCGCTGTAGACAACCCCTCTGTAGAACATACGGTAAACAAGATAAATTATTGCTCCGCACAGTGTAGCTGTGAGCAGTGCGAGCAGTATTCTTGGCAGTGACAGGCTCTCAAGCTGTGCCGTAATATCAAAGCTCTGTCCTATAAGGGATAATAAGTCGTCCCCCGTGCTTTCCGCAAGTGCGGTCAGATGTTGTAACATTTTTAATTTTCCTCCGATCAGTTTTCCATGTTGCTGTTTATGTCCGCATATTAAGGCTTGTCAGCTTGTCATGGCACAATATAAATTTAGATACCGAGTCCTGCCTCAGTTCGATACCGCCGAGCAGATCCATTAGATAAGACGGCAGATAATCGTCATACTTTATCTCTATAACCGCCGTGAAATCCTCAACAGGCAGGTATCTGACGCTTTGCGACAGCATATCATCCGAAAAAGCTCCCGCTTTGAATCCGCTGTCAATGGTGAATCGCACATTGCCCTCGGGATTTATAAACGCCTGCCTCTTATAATCCACTATAACAGACGGGCGGAGCAGAGCCAGAGAATTGCTGTAAGATGCGTCCTCAAGGATAGTGCCCTCATATTCACCGCTCCATACAAAAGAATAATCTCCTCTTAATATAGAGTAATACTGCTCCGGGCTTATCCATATCCCACGCTTTGACGTCATATCCCTGTCCTTGTACTTGCATTCAAAATGCAGCAGCTTGTCCGACAGGTCATAGGTCCTTATACGGTATTTTTTACGGGTATCCGCACCTATCAGCTTATCATTATAAGCCGTCCGGTACACATCGTCGAGATATACGCTCGTTATGCGATAACAACCGTTCTCTCCGTGTGCGTCCGGCGTCATAACCGCAGAGAAACGCTCCCTCAGTATTTCGCACTGTGCCGCTGTCGCAGGAAACTTGTATTCGTGCCGCAATGCACGCTCTCTGTATATCATTACGTCCCTCCCCGCAATCAAAATCGTATGATCGCATTCATCTAAAATAAACGCAGTATCAGTATAGCATATCCGCCCGTAAATTTCAACATATTTTTCGCATATTCAGCCTTATTTTTTGTTGTAATTTTATGTAATGTAAAATCTGCTGCCGGGTTTTCATATAATCGCTTTACCTGTTGAAATGGTAATTGTAAAATTTCATTCGGAGTTTTTCACCGCCTGTTAAAAATAATTTTTCTTCTTATTAACACCCGTACAAGCACATTTTAAGCGGAGTTATTCACATATTCAACGGAGTTTTCAACTAAAAAAGCAAAAAACTGACCAAAGAGCAGTTGAAAACGTATATCTTTCAACATTTTCAACCGTCACACCTGTTGAAAAGTGGGTAAATCGGTTCATTATACCCTTTGTAAACAGCTTACAGCTTATGTAAACTTGTTACAATATACACGCTGACAATATGATAACTCTCTGTTTTTTCGAAAATAAAAACAATTATCGTTTATTTTCCTTTTTATGCCACCTTATAACATTATTTGTAAATCACGTTTTTCAATTTCAACCGCAGGCGGAAAAATCGTATTTTTAGTTTTTATCGGAAGTTTAAACAGTTTCAACGGAGTTTTCAACAGTTTCTGACCGATTTTCACCAAGACAAGTTGAAAACACGGTAGTTTTCCACACTTTTCAGTTGAAAACTAATATCCGTAGCGTATAATTTAACATATTTTTCCTATAATACATTTTGTAATCTTGAAATGTTGAAAAAAGGAGCGTATATAATTGGTAAAAGCGGTTAACAAACTGGTGCTTGAAATAAACAACACCGAAAACGAGTATTTTGAAAAGGCAATTTTCTACATCCGCCCCGAAATGTCGTGCAACAGCAAGCTGAGAAGTCAGGCACAGCTTTACCTTAACAAAATAAGCCTTGAAAAACCGGGAAAATTCCGCAGTAACGGCAAGCTCCCCTATATAATAGGTGTAGCTGCCGGCATTTCGGCGGCGCTCATAATTTCCGCCGTACTGCTTTTTGCAGGCATTATATGACAGCCTCCCGTGCTGATATTCTTTATGTAAAGTTATTGTAAAATCTGTCACCGGATTCTTTTTTCTGTTGACTTGCAAAGTAAAAAAATGTTATACTGATTATGACCGTTTTTAATATACAGACGGTATGAAAAATGTATGGACAGCTTTAACGGAAGAAAGGATATTTATGAAAAAGACAAAGATAGTATGCACCTTAGGCCCTGCAACAGATGATGACAACGTTCTGCGTGAGCTTATAAAGAGCGGTATGGACTGTGCACGTTTCAATTTCTCACATGGTACCCACGAGGACCACAAAAAGCGTTACGAGCAGGTCGAAAGAATAAGAAAGGAACTCAGACTTCCTATACCGGCTATTCTTGACACAAAGGGTCCCGAGGTAAGAATAAAAAGCTTCAAGGACGATAAACCCGTAGAACTTAAGACGGGCAGTGAATTTACACTCACGACAGAAGATGTTATCGGTGACGAAAAAAGAGCCGCCATAAACTATCCCAATCTTGCAAGCGACATTGAAACAGGTGTTACTATCCTTATAGACGACGGCCTGCTTGAGCTTAAGGTAACAGAGATTGACCGCAAAGAGAGCGGCGACGATATTCGCTGTAAGGTTATCCACGGCGGTATTTTAAAACCCAACAAAAGCTGTAACTTCCCCGGCATACATCTTTCAATGCCCTATCTCAGCGAGCGTGACAAGAGCGATCTGCTTTTTGGCATAAAGACAGGCTTTGATATAGTTGCGGCAAGCTTTGTGACCCGTGACGAAGATATAATACAGATAAGAAAGCTGCTTGACGAGAACGGCGGCAAGGATATAAGCATAATCGCAAAGATTGAAAACCAGGACGGTGTTGACAATATCGACGATATTCTCCGTGTTGCAGACGGTATAATGGTGGCAAGAGGAGATATGGGCGTAGAGATTCCGTTTGTTGAAATACCCAGAATCCAGAAAGAACTTATCCACAAGGGTTACAACGCAGGCAAGCAGGTAATAACCGCTACCCAGATGCTTGACTCGATGATAAAGAATCCCCGCCCGACAAGAGCGGAAACAACAGACGTTGCAAATGCCATCTATGACGGCACAAGCGCAATTATGCTTTCGGGCGAAACCGCCGCAGGCGCATATCCTATTGATGCGGTAAAAACAATGAAGGCTATTGCTGTAAAGACAGAGCAGGATATAGATTACCGCAAGCGTTTCTTCACAAGAGAAAACGAGGGCGTACCGAACGTTACAAACGCAATAGCGCACGCAACGGTAACAACCTCGATAGACCTCGGCGCAACCGCTATACTTACTGTAACAAAGGGCGGACGCACAGCAAGAACATTGTCGAAGTTCCGTCCCACCTGTCCGATAATTGCGGCTACCACAAGCGAAAGAGCACAGCGCCAGCTTAATCTTTCGTGGGGAGTTATCCCGATAAAGTCGGAAGAAATGAGCGACAGCGACTCGCTTTTTGACCACGCTGTAACAAGAGCTATGGAAGAAGGACTTTTAAAGGACGGAGATCTTATAGTTATCACCGCAGGACTTCCGCTCGGAGTTTCCGGTACAACGAATATGATGAAGGTGCATATTGTCGGCGATGTTCTGCTTAAAGGCAAGGGTGCGACCGCAAAAGCAGTGACTGCCCCCGTCTGCGTATGCAAGAACGAGGAGGACGCAATAAAGCTCTGCCATTCCGGCGATATTCTTGTTATCCCCAAGACGAGCAATAATATAATGTCTGTTCTGAAGAGTGCCGCAGGAATTGTAGTAGAGGATACAAACCCCGACTGCCATGCGGCTGTTGTAGGTCAGGCTCTTGATATTCCCGTGATTTACGGCGCAGAAAATGCCTCAAACGTTTTAAAGAGCGGTGTCACAGTTACAATTGACGCCGAAAAAGGTCTGATCTGCTCCTCCAACAACTAGTGGCTGAAAGCCACAGTAAATTCGCCGTTCTGATTGTTGGAGAATGGCGAGGGTTACATTACCGGCGATGCGGCAATGTGCCGCTTCAAATTCCGCCTTTGAAATTGTTTGAGCTATCCGCAGGATAGTGAAACGGCGGGATTACACAAAGTAATAAAGTTAAGCGATCACAGTGCAATGCTGTGACCGCTTTTTGTATTATTATATTTTAACTGTCATCTCTCAACACCAACCCTACCAAAACCGCACTACCCCTTTGCTCAGCCAACTATTGAGGGTTCTTCACACCAACACCGCCGGAAACACTTTCCGCATTGACAAGGAATTAATATTTTCGTGAGTGTATCTGTGCAACTGCGCTAACATTAACCTTTCAAAAAACGCTACTAACCTAAGATATATGTACTAACCTGCGGACGTGTAGCGTTAAGCGTCCCTGCATTGACAGGATATACAATGTTCAGATGGTTATTCGAGTTTAGCCAACACCCCAGCGGGGTACGGGTATGGGTAAGGAAAGAGGGAGCCAAGAGGGAGAAAACCTAAGGGATAGGGTTAGGGGCGGCAGTCCCTCACCCTAGTCCCTTTGGTTGTCTCCCTCTTTCATATTGACAAGTGTACCCATTTGAATAGCGAACCCGAGAAGTACTATCCGACAAAAAGAACTATCGGTAGTTTGCCAAAGGTGAGCTTCTGTTGCTGAGCAAAGCCCAGCCAACTATTGATGGATTGTCACACTACACCTCGCCCCTCACCACCCCAATTCAAAATCACCGCCACAGGCAAAGCACGGATGCTTGTAACGGTCGCACAAAGTCGTTATGCACGGATGCATATAGTCAGCCATACCAAGTCACTGCACGATGCAGTGACAAAAAATGGCTGACAATGCACGGACGCAGCGACCACAAACGACCGTAAAGGCTCACACATTTTCCCTTGTTTATTTTTAATTTACATTATCTCTCTCCCCTTGACACTTCCAAAATAATATGGTATTATAATCTTAATTATTCTTTTAAGAAAAATCGCAGTTTTTCGCCGTTTTTTTACACATATTTTAATGTATTTGCTGACATTTTATAGAATTATTCGGATTTTATTGTGGTTTTTTTAAAACAGAGGTGTGATGATGAGCTTTTATAATTCCTTCGAGGAAATTTTTCAGGAGATGAAAAAGAGACTTACTCTTACTCCTACCGCCATGAAATTGTGGATTGAGCCGTTAAAGCCGCTCAAACTCAATAACAATCACGTTATGCTCTATGTTGAGAGCCAGTTCTCAAAAGACATGACTATGGCTAATTTCAAAACCGTAATGGAAGAAGCGTTCAGCGATCTTTTAGGCTTTGACGTTGAAGTAGAGATTCTTTGCTCTGAGGACCTTACAGTAGAGCAGAAGCTGAAATACGGTATTGAATCCTATGCCGATTCATCACCGAAAGAGCTTCAGAAAGAGCTTGACGATGACGATATTGTAAAGACCCGCCTTAAGAACAGCGAGCTTGCAAGCAATTATCAGCATACCTTTGACACTTTTATAGTAGGCGATAACAATAAGCTTGCTTATGCAGCCTGCAAGGCGGTAGTACAGGAGCCCAGCACTCGCTATAACCCTCTTTATATCTACAGTGAGCCGGGACTCGGAAAAACACACCTTCTTTCCGCCGTTAAAAGCGAAATGGAAAAGCTCCACCCCGATATGAATATCATATATACCACAGCCGACACCTTCACAGATGACTATGTAAGCAATCTGCGTACAAAGAGCAATCTTGAAGCGTTCAAGCAGAAATACCGCAGCTGCGACCTGCTTCTTATAGACGATATTCAGTTTATGGCAAATAAAAGCGAAACTCAACAGGAGCTGTTTCACACCTTCAACAGCCTCTATAATCAGAACAAGCAGATCATATTCACCTCGGATAGACCGCCCAAAGAGCTGAACGGTATCGAACAGAGATTGATAAGCCGTTTCGAGCAGGGCTTGCTTGCGGACATCGCACCGCCGGAATATGAAACAAGAATTGCAATAATCAAGCGTAAGGCCGAGCTTTACGGAATGAATCTTCCCGACAGCATTGTGGATTTTCTTGCGGACAAGCTCAAGACAAACATAAGACAGCTTGAAGGAGCAATTACCAAGATAAACGCACTGACGCTTGTTACAGGCTCTACACCCACACTCAATATGGCTCAGCAGGTAGTCCGTGATATACAGTCAAACCACGAGCCTATTCCGCTTACAGTAGAAAAGATAATCGCCGAGGTCGGAAAGATATACAGCGTTACCCCTGAGGATATGCGTTCTCAGAAACGTTCTTCGCAGATAAGCACCGCAAGACAGGTAGCTATCTATGTGGTAAACAGGATCACCGGACTTTCCTATTCAAATATAGGAGTAGAATTCGGCAACAGAGATCATTCCACAATTGTTTATGCTATAAATAAAGTAAAATCTACCATCAAAAAAGATCCCACCTTTAAAGGTATGGTGGACGATATGATAAAAAACCTCGGTAACAATGCGTGAAGTGATTTTTAACATTGACAGTAATATTTAAATGTGACGGAGCTTATAAGCCGTTACTTTAATCAAAAAATTTCACCGCTTTCACCCCTGCGGTGATTTTTTACACAATAAAAATCATTCAACAAGTTGTTAGTTTTAAACGGTGAAAGCGAGTTTAAAGTGTTAAATGTTGAAAGCCTGTTAAAACTGTTGAAAACTTATAACAATCTTTCAAACATTACCTGTCCGACATTCAACAAATGTAAAAATGCCCTGAACATAGGTTTTATCGGCACTCACCGAACATTCAACACATTAAACGCCCCCCACCGTCACCACCAAAATTAATAATATTATTTAATTTATTTATCGCCTGCGGCGATAGCTTCGCTGATAATCTTCAGTGTTAAAAATCTGAAGGTTGGCAAGATAAACAAAACGTTGATTTTGCTTAAATTTCCTATACGAAAGTAAAGTGCGTATCACGCTATGATAAGAAAGGATACCGTATGATAAAATTCAGTGTACAGAAAAATGACATCTTAGATGCTCTGACCACAACAGCCAAAGCAGCCTCGACAAAATCAGTCATATCGGCTCTCGAAGGAATTCATCTGAGCCTTACGGGAAATCAGCTTACAGTTACCGGTTACGATCTGGAGCTGGGTATTAAATCCACTATTGATGTAGAAGGAGAATCGGACGGAGTTCTTGTACTTAATTCACGTCTTATCTGTGATATAGTAAGAAAGATGCCCAGCGGAGTTATCCGTTTTGACGAATACGAGCCGCTTAAGCTAAATCTTATGTGCGAGGATATCACCTATTCTATAATGGGTATCAACAGTGAAGAATATCCCGTACTTCCCGAGCTTTCAAGAGGAGAGAGCTTTGAAATAAGCGAGCCTCTTTTAAAAAGCGTAATAGGACAGACTCTTTATGCCGTTGCCACTATCGACACAAAGCCCGTTCTTATGGGATCAAAATTTGAGATCAAGAATAATGAGCTTAATGTCATATCCGTTGACGGTATAAGAATAGCTATAAGAAAAGAAAGCCTTTTACACGAAGATTTCGACTTTGTAGTACCGGCTAAGACCTTATCCGAGCTTTTACGACTGCTCAGCGATGATGAAAGCAAGATAGCAACCGTTTCAGTAGACAGAAACCAGGGTATATTCAGCATAGATAAATATACTGTTTTCTCACGTCTGCTTGAAGGCGATTTCTTCGATTATACAAAGATAATAGGAATGCCTTCAAATATCGAGGCTGTAGTAAACGTAAGAGAGCTTATAGAATGTGTTGACAGAACACTTCTGCTTCTTAATGATAAGATAAAATCACCTGTTGACTTCACATTCAGCGACAATACGCTTAGAGTATTCTGTGAAACCGCTATAGGAAAGCTGGATCAGAAGATAAAGTGTGATTACAGCGGCGAGGAGTTCAGAATCTCGTTTAACAGCAGATATATACTTGATGCTCTGAAGAACACCTATTGCGATAAGGTTAAATTCTTGTTCGTGCAGAATACGGCGCTTAAAATAGTTCCGCTTGAGGGCGACAGCTTCACATTTATTGTAAGCCCTGTAAGACGCCGATAATATGTCTGTCTTTAAAAAACAGCGGAAGTGGATTTATATTGCCTTTGTGATAATTACCGTTATCATAATCGCAATTATTATAATTCCGAAGCTGACAGGCAATTTTCTTATAGGCTCGTGGGAAACCTCCGACGGTCTGAGAAGATATACGTTTGATGAAAATACACTTACCGTAAGTTCTAAAATCAATTCTTACAGTAAGCTATACGGATATTCATATAAAAATAATACATTAGCATTACAAGACAGCGGTAATACTAAATATTAT
>PPYE01540617.1_pt1 | contig 11153 bp, 10 predicted proteins | sample 1559881 | NCBI WGS metagenome assembly PPYE01 (sample SAMN08240022, study PRJNA423297) | Human gut metagenome, whole genome shotgun sequencing project.
AACATTACAGCTATGGATATAACGAATAGAATTATTGTCGCCTTACTGGAACGAATGAAAAGTAGAAACAAGAACTTTTCATTATCAAGACCTAAGTTTCATCGGTTGTTTCAAATAAATCCCGATGGCTACTTATGGTATGGCGAGAAACTGGAGCGGCATTTACTTAACAAATATGGAGAATCGGCTGATACATTGAAATATCTTGATATATATTATTTCATTTCCAATATTGTGCGGTTGTATTACATGCCTAAAAATTCAAATTCGGAGGAAAACGAGTTTGGAAAGCTATACGCTTATGGCTCCATAATAGGGTTACACCGTTGTCATATTCCAGATAAGCGAATATATCTGAACCGATTGTTAAATACTTTACTGTTCTGTTGTCCGACTTCTGAAGAATATATCCGTAGATTCCGCTGGCAAAAAAACGGTATATATTACAAATCGCAGGATGTGGAAGTTCTTATTGCCGATACATTTACAGAAATACGGGAATCGGACAAACAATCAGAATCCATTGAAATAGTTGAGTCAATAGTCAATGAGACATACCGTTATCTGGTAGGCTCAAATACGGGGCTTCCATTTGTCCGTTCGGAAACTTTATTGCACTACAACCTGAACCCATCTGATTATATGTGGCTATATCAGCACGATAAGGAATTGTTTTATACTTGTCTTGATGCAGCAGCATTACAGTCGGAGATTTTCAGTTACAAGTCATTTGTGTACAATTTCAACCTGTATATTCTAAAAGACGCAAATATATTGGATGAATTGTCCAGATATTCCAAATGTTATGAAGCCGTTTTAGAACTGCTTTTCAAATCCGATTCAATTATGCAGAACTCTGTTATTCGGCAAATCAAATTATGTAGAAATGAAGATACCATTAAACAGAATAACAGATTGGATGCTATTAACAAATGGCTCAACTCCCTAAACAAGATTGGTTAGCCACAGAACATTAAACATTAGAAAATGAGAACACCAGTCATAATCCTGTTATTTGTAATCCTGCTTGCCGTAAGCTGCGGAGAGCCTCCCATGCCGCCGTCGGACGAGGAAATGATACGCCATTTCACCACGCATGAGGTGGCGTTCCGTAAGGTGTACGAAATCATGGCAGAGAGTTCAGAAGGTAGTTTTCACTACCCGCCGCTTTCTCCGGGATGCCGGAACGTCCAAGAGTTTCGTTTACGATCCCGGATTGAGAAGCCGTCGGAATATCCGTATCACCGAACATGGCGACCTGAACGAGATCTACCGCAGGACGTACAACGACACCACGCTTTACAAGCCCATCAAGGGAAACTGGTACATCGAGTTAGACCATTCGATATAACGGCCCGGAGTCCGTATCAAAGTATGTATCACTTTTTGTCAAGAAGATACATCATAAAGCAGATAATGGCCATCGCAAGGAAAAATAACAGAACCGCAAGGAGTTCGTTAAACCTGCACTTGGCATAGTGAGACATCACTGCTTTGCCTCGCCATTTGTAAATCCTGCTGACGAGCGACATAACGGCAAATGTGACAATGCTAAAATCATAGCCACAAAAAACATTACTGGCAGGAAGAAAAGGAGAAAACCTGTTGCAGGCTTGAATCTTCTATCAGCATAGTGGCTCATGACGGCTTTGCGCCTGCGGACTCCGTAAAGCTTTTCACCCCATATCACATACACCAGTGCAAGGACTAAATAGACACCCCACATACATTGCTGAAACGTATGGTAAACCCTCGCAAACGCAAGCAACGACATGACCGGAACATACAACAAAAAATTGAAATACATAAACAGCATACTCTCTCCTGTGATGCGAAGGTGGTATTCGTGCAACCGCTCTCCGACCCACCAGAGGTAATCCCAGAGATAAAACCGTTGCTTATTCTCCTGCCGTTTCATCATGCCCAATGTATAAATCCGAGGTGGAACATCAGCGCTACATTTGCCACGATCAGGGCGATAGCGATAAGAACTATTTTGGCGAGCTTCCTGCCGGGATGTTTCATCTTCCCGTAATGTTCACGGAGCGCTTCACGCCGTCCGGCTGTATAGCGTAGCTTGCAGAATAAATCGGGAAGAAAGCAGAGAGGAATCACTATGGCCAAACCAATCATCCAGCCGAAAAGGCGCAATATCGGTGGAAAACCAAGCGGTATGAGTAGGACGAAGAGCCAGCACCAAAACAGTAGCATACGTCCGTTGAGATTGGTACGCTCCCTTTCGTGCCATATCTCGGCTACATACCACATATAGTCGATGAAGCAGATCCGGTATTTGCGATTGTCCTTTTCCATACCGTTATCTCCATACAAAGAAACCAACCAATATAAGTATAATCAGAACGCTGACCAACACAATCTGAACCCTGCGGCGTGTTTCGGGTTTGCAATCATCAAAGAACCATAGCTTTCCATGAAACTGCCACTCACATGCCCATTTCCAACGGAACAGCAACCCTGCAAGCCATAGGGCAAGCAACCCGACACCAAACAGCAACCCGTATTTCGGGTGAGCCTGCAACCACTCGAAAAACGCTTCCGCCTTGCTGTTCATTGCTTCGTATATATCGGCAACTGTCATACTTATAATTAAAAGGATTCCGAACACAAAAATAATGTTTTCTGTTCACATAATCACTACTTTATGCTCCAAAACACCGGCTGTACGGTTATAAAACCAGGAAACAGCCCCCGTTAAGGTAACGGAGGTTGTTTGCGGGGTGTTTGTGTTCATTTAGTTCTGTTCCGGCAGGAGCTTGCAAAGCACCGGGTCGTTCTTGATACGTTCCAGTTCCTCGGCGACGATGCGGCCGGCCTCTGCCTTGATACGTTCGTAGTTTTCCTGCACGACCTGTTTCATGTGATCCGTCCCGTTCTCGTCCGTGAAGTCGGTAATTTGTGGTATCTTCTTGTACCGGGCCGTTTCCGCTTTCACTTTTTCGTTGTCCACGACAATCTCGCAGTGGAAAATCTTCTGCTCGATACGTTCGTCGAAATTGTCCGCCACGGCCCCGACGAACATTCCCTGCGTGAGCGTCGAGATCTTCGAGGCCGGGATCAGGCTGTCCAGCTGCGTGGATATGGATGTCGATTTGTCGCTGCGGCTCAACGTCATGCTCTGCCGCTTCTGCAATACCTTACCGAACCGTTCCGAGAGTGTCTTGGCCGTTTCACCTACGACCTGCCCGGAGAAGATGTTGCCCACCGTGTTCATCACGACGGCGGCCTCCTTGTCCCCGTAGTCCCTCTTCAACTGTGAAAAATCCTGGAAGCACAGCAGCACGGCGACCTTGTTGCTTCTGGCCGTGGCGATCAGGTTGTCGAGTCCCTTGAAGTAGATTGTCGGCAACTCGTCGATGATGATGCCCGATTTGAGCTGGCCTTTCTTATTTATGAGCTTGACAATCCGGGAATTATACAATCCCAAAGCCGCTCCGTAAATGTTTTGCCTGTCGGGATTGTTCCCCACGCAGAGTATCTTGGGATCGTCCGGGTTGTTGATGTCGAGCGTGAAATCGTCGCCCGACATGACCCAATATAGCTGGGGCGAAATCATGCGGGAAAGCGGAATTTTGGCCGATGCTATCTGGCCCTGGAGCTGGTCTTGAGCGCCTCCGAGCCAGGCATCCATAAAGGGGCTGAGGTAGTTTTCGAGTTCCGGGTAGGATGTCAGAATCGGGAAAATATCCTCGTACCGCTTGTTCAGGAACTCGATGGCGTGCGGGAAGGTACAATACCGCCCGTTGTCGTAGATGCGCAGGAACCAGATCACGGCCGCAAAAAGGATAATGGGGCTTTCCACAAAAAAATCGCCCTGCTTCTGCACCCAGCTTCGGTTCAGGTTGAGCATGATGGTATAGGCGCTCTCGTAGGCGTCCGAAATATCGGTCATGAAGTCCGGGTGAATGGGGTTACAGCGGTGCGAGCGGCGCGGGTCGTCGAAATTTATGACGTAGAAAGTCGGGATTTTCTTGTAACCTTTCTGGTGATTCAGCAGGTGGTTGTAAGCGATTTCCGAAAGATCGGGAAACTTGTAGTCATAGATGTATTGGGTATAGCCCTTTTCGATTTGCTGTTTAATGAACTGGTTTACAACACAATAACTCTTCCCGCTGCCCGGGCTTCCCATGCAGATGCAAGCCCTTTGCGGGTTTACGACATTGGCGAACCCGTTGTTCCACTGTTTGTTATAGTAAAATTTCGTCGGCAGATTTATGGAGTACTCGTTCTCGATCAGGCGTGTTTCCTGCTGGAATGATTCGTTCTCGTTGTTGAAAGGGTCATCCATGAGATTGTTCTTCAGCAGGCGGGACATCCACACGCCGCCCATCAAGAGGCAGATATACCCGGCCGATAGGGTCAGTATGTAGAAAGCCGCGTTCGCCATCGCCGTCAGCGGCAAGTCCAGCAGCCACCAGTTGAAGAAGAACAGCACGCCTCCCGTGGCCAGCGATGCCGTGATTTTCCGCCAGGTAATTTTCTCCTCTTTTACTCCTTTTGTCCCGAGGCATGAAAGGGCGAGGAACACGACGGCGAAAAGTTTCGTCCATAGTATATTCCGGAACAGCCCCGCGGTGCGGTCGAAGTTCAGCAGAATCCTATCGACCACGCCGATATTGATTCCCCATTCCCGTATCTGCCCGTAACAGAACCAGTAGATGTTGATAACCACGAACAAGATACTCAATGCCCGCATGAAATCCATTGTTTTTGCAAGACCCCGAAGGTCGTCTTCCTGTTGCATAACCGTAAAATTTAATAAATGAATGATAATTGAGATGTTATACTTTCCTCCGTCGTGAGGTATTCCGCTTCCGTTGCCCGTCCCGTCCGGCAGGCGCTTGTTTCGGGGACAAGTCCCTCGTGTTTTCCCCGGGATTCCGTTTCCCGCCGAAGCGCAGCTCGAAGGCGTTGGCCGAGTATGCCTTTCCCAGCCGTGATCCGTTCACGACCGTCCGTGTTTCGTGGTCAATGAACGTCACTCCCACGATGCGGCCGTTTTCGTTGCGTCGTATGTAGAGATCCACCCGGGCTCCCCGCAGGCGTTCGCGCAGTTCTTCCTCCGTGGGTTCTCCCCGAAGCGCTTTATCGACCCGGCCACGGATTTGCCTCCTCGTGTCGTCCTTCCCGAACCGTTCGGCGTTGCGCTCCATGTGCCGTTCCAGCCCGTCATACCCGACCTCTTTACCGAACAGTGAGGATTTGAGCGGCGCGGCCACTGCCTTGTCCCCGTTCTCGTCCAGCAGCGTGTAGAGCAATCCCCGGTAGGGGGTTCCGTTCCGCTCTCCCCGGACTTCCTCTATACCTATATTATATAAGGACAACAATGCCCGGAACTCGCCGAGGGTCTGGAAGCGGTATGTCGCCACGGCCGGTTTTATTACCGCTGCCACCTGGCGTTTCAGGTCGCCCCGCGTGTAATCGGCGGGGACGATCCCTTGCCCTTTCTCCCGCCTTCTCCCTTTGGCGGGATGCAGTCCGTACTCCCGTTCCAGTTCCTCGGTAACGGCCACGCTGCGTTCGTTGCGCCTGCTGTCGTTTATCTTGCGCCCGTCCTGGGCCACCTGCACCGACACGATATGGATATGCTCCCGTCCGATGTCGGTATGCTTGAATACGATATAAGGTTGTCCTCCCCAGCCCATGCGCTCCATGTAGGCCCCGGCTATCTCCGCGAGTTGCCCGTCGTCGAGGCGGTCTTCGGGAGCCGGGTTGAGCGACACGTGCACGACGGGTTTTTCCGTCCGGTAGTGCGAGGGCATCCAGCGCAGGAGGTCTTCTGCCGTCGCGGCCACGTTGAAGCGCCCATCCGCCGGCTCCCTCACGATGTGGGTCAGCAGCACCTTCCCGTCGCCCCGATCGACTTTCTCCTGGTTGTACGCCAGCGCGCCGTACACGTCTTTTCCGGTGGTGATATTGGCTACCATCGCTGTTTGAACTCTTCGGAGAGCGACACGACCTGCTGCCCGACGGCCGCCAGTTCACGTGTCGCTCTCTCCAGTTTATAGAGCAGCGCGAGTGTTTTCTTCTCGGAAAAATGCGCGTGCAGCTCCTTCACCACCTGGTTGTAATTCGTTCCCACGGCACGGAATTGGGCGTGGAAAGCGGTCAGCTTCGCCACGTATTCGAGCGTTCCCCGGTCGGTCTTTACCACCCGGAACGCCTCGTTGAACACTCTCGCTTTGATAAAAGCGGCTTTGGACAATAGCCCGGACTGCTCGTAAAGGTCGAGGAAACGGGCATGTTCCACGGCTGAAAAGTTTACCGAAAAGCGGTAAACGGCCGGGTCGTTTTTCGCGGGTCGTCCCCCTTTGCCCCCTCGGGGCTTTCTGTTCTTTTCCATCGCATCGAAATTTTAAGGAGAGGCCAGGGCCCCACCGGTTCCTGAAAATTCCGATCCCTTCGCGGCTTGCCGCCCTTCTGAAAAGCACCGACTCCGGAGGTGCTTTCTCCCCCTTGCGGGCAAGCTGTTTTCTGCTGCAAAACGAGAATCGTGCAGCAGAAAACACAGCTTGCTATTTGCCCTTTGCAAATACCTTCTGCCCGCTCGCGGACAGAACATTGAAAGAGCCGCCGTAAAACGGGGCAAGGACGGCTTCATTAGCGTCGGGATCGTTCACGAGGCAAAGATACCGACCTATTCAATCGCTTGTACTACAAGTGATTACGCCACTTGCGTCCACTTTGATGCCACACGCGGCCATAGCGGAAAAAGAGCATACAACCCGTGTTTTTAAGGGTTTACTTTGCACGTGAGAACGGATACGGGCAATGACACATCCTCCTGTCCGCACACGTGCGGACGGATGCAGAAAACACCGTGTGCAGAGGAAAAAGCGGGTCTTTGTCCGGATAAGCAAATGCGGTTGCGCATGAGTATAAAATCGGACACGCGCCCATGCACCGGCATACCGGCGTAACAGCCTGCCAGCGCACCAGCATATATGCGTGCCGGCATACCTGCATAAAATCTCATGCCGTCACTTGCCCGGATACGTGAAGAGATGAACGATTACCCGATTGTATAACTAAAAACGCATGGAACAATGAAAGAGAAAACGAAATTCGTGGCCTTCTCCACCCAGAAAGGCGGAGCGGGTAAAACCACCCTCACGGTGCTGGCAGCTTCTTACCTGCACTATGTAAAGGGTTTCAATGTCGCGGTCATCGACTGCGATTATCCCCAACACTCCATCGTGGAGATGCGGGAACGTGACCTGAAGCTTGCCCTCGAAGACGAACATTACAAGAGGTTAGCTTACGAACAATTCACCCGGCTTCAAAAGAAAGCCTATCCCGTCGTGGAAAGCAACACGAAAGAGGCGTTGGCCGATGCCGACTACCTCCTGCCGCAAGGTGATTTCGATTATGTGTTCTTCGACCTTCCCGGTACGATCAATAACGAGGATCTGATTCATTCCCTGGCCGGAATGGATTATCTCGTCGCCCCGATCAGTGCCGACCGGGTTGTCATGGAAAGCACCCTGAATTACGCGGTTGTGGTAAAAGAGCATATCATGGGCCGCGAGAAGTCCCGGATGAAAGGGCTGTATATGCTATGGAACATGGTGGACGGACGTGAAAAAACAGAGTTATATCAGGTTTACGAGGCGGTAATGAAAGAGCTGGATCTTCCTGTTCTGAAGACCTTCCTGCCTGACACCAAGCGTTTTCGTCGTGAGCAGAACGCCAGCCGTCGCTCTGTCTTCCGCTCCACGCTCTTCCCGGCAGACCGTTCTTTGATCCGGGGCAGCAACCTGGATAAACTCGTGGATGAATTGATCGAACTGTTAAAGTAGGATCTCATGAGCGGAAAAGAACATGACGACGGTTTGGACGCTTCCTTCATCATCAGCCAGGCCAAAAGCCGAAACCGGCCATTACATCCTTACACGCCGGAAAAAGAGGAGGAGGCATCGGCTCTATCGGAACCGTCCGGCGAGGCCGCCTCCTCGTCGGCTACGAAAGAGGAGGGACGCCGCCGAAGAGGGAAAGGCCAGGATTACGAGCGTCTTTTTATCCGGAACGCCCCCTCCAATACCCGAAGCGGCAAAACGGTGTATATCCGCAAGGAGTTTCACGAGCGTATAACCCGGATAGTGCAGGTTATCGGTAAGAACGAACTCTCGCTGTATAGCTACCTGGACAATGTGCTGGAGCAGCATTTCGCGACCTATCAGGAGGAAATTTCGGAACTCTACAAGAAACGGAACTCCGATATTTTTTAGTTATGAACCCAATATTTACAACCCATTAAAAACAATCCATCATGTCAGACAAAGCAATTATTTTATCTGTTATCCTGGCGGCCGTCCTTTGCGTCGCCGTGCCCTTCATCTTCCGCGTGTGCCGCTACCGGCGCAGGATGAAAACCCTTATCGTCCCCGACGGCCCTTCGGGGGAGGTCGCCGTGGGGACTGTCCCCACCCCCGAGGCCGAGTACCTGGCCCGTTACATCTGCCTGCTGCGGCTGCCTTTCGCCGGTAACAAGCACGTGAAGATACGTCCGTCGTATCACGAGCGTATCCGCGAGATCACCCGTGTCATCGGTCGTGGCGACGTGACGATCACGGCCTACGTGGACAAGGTTCTCAAGGCGCACCTGGACGATAACCGGGAAACCATCGAGCGGCTTTTCGAGGAGCGTGAGGCCGTGGCCTCCCGGCAACCCAAAGCGGAGGAGCGATGAACGGGGCGTTGTGGCTGCTGCCCCTCTTTGCCGTGGGGTATGCCTTGTGGGCGTTTTTCCGCCTGCGGCGGATGGAACGTAACGAACCGGCAGACGGGATCGTTGCCGAAGACACGCCCTGCCGGCAGGAGATCATCGGCAGGAGCCGCTTTGTCCTCGACTTGCGCCACTCCCGGCCACAAGCTGCCGTAGAATCTGAAACTGAAAAAGTTACGGAAAAAGCCGATATATTTGTGCCCACGAATGTACCCGAACACCCCCGGCAGATTCCGCCGGAAGACCTGGATGAAGTGTTCGGTGTCGCTCCCGAGGGGGAGCCTAACGAACCTCTGGAAATCGACTTTCCGCTGTACGATGAATCTTTCCCGGATGCGGACGCGGAGGAGCCGGATTATGACGAGGATGAAGACGACACCGAAGAGCTGCCCCTTTTGGGCCGCTCGCTTGCCCAGGGGGTTAGTTTTGAACAGATGGGCGAAGCCTACCGCCACGTGGTACACGATCCACCTTCAACAGACGAGCAAAGGGAGGAAACGGGACGTGTCCTCCTGGGCCTGAAACAGACCGACATGTTCGAGGTCATCGTTTCGGGCTGCCCCGACGGGAACGACAGGGTAAAATCCCTGATCGACACCTACCTCTCGGCTTTTCACCGGCGTATGTCCGAGAGGTCTGCGGAAAGCCCATCTCCGCAGGGTTCGGTTCCCACGGGTTTCGACGTCCGTGAGTTTGTTTAACCCCATAATGACATCACGATGAAAGAAAAAGACTACGGGTAGCGCGTGAGGCTATCCTCGAACCACTGAAAAAAAACGAATCAAGAAGTTTAACCCGGTGCGGGGCCTATCCATCCCCGCGCCACAATTCAAACATTATCGAGTTATGAGAAAGAACAAGATTCTTCTTCCGGCGGCATTTCTCTTTGCCGCCATCTCCTCCGCTTTCGCGCAGGGCAACGGCATCGCCGGCATTACGGAGGCTACCAACATGGTAACCAGCTACTTCGACCCCGGCACGAAACTCGTGTACGCTGTGGGGGCTGTGGTCGGCCTTATCGGGGGCATCAAGGTCTATAACAAGTTTTCGAGCGGCGACCCCGACACGTCGAAGACCGCCGCGAGCTGGTTCGGCGCGTGTATTTTCCTGATTGTCGCCGCGACGATCCTACGCTCTTTCTTCTTGTAGTCCAACCTGTCATGCAAATAATTATGGAATATGGAATCAACAAGGGAATCGGCAAGAGCGTGGAGTTCCGGGGCCTGAAGGCGCAGTACCTCTTCATCTTCGCGGGCGGCCTGCTGGCCGTCTTCGTGGTGTTCGTCATCCTCTACATGGCAGGGGTCGATCAGTGGGTATGTATCGCTTTCGGCGTTGCGGCGGCTTCGGTGCTGGTCTGGCTTACCTTCCGCCTGAACACCCGTTACGGGGAACACGGGCTGATGAAGCTGCTCGCCGCGCGCCGGCATCCCCGCTACCTGCTCAACCGCAAGTCCCTGCGCCGGTTGCTGAAAAGAAAGGGGGGCCGCGTATGAGAAACCTCTTGAAAGCCACCACGCTGGAAAGCAAGTTCCCGCTCCTGGCCGTGGAAGGCGGTTGTATCATCAGCAAGGACGCGGACATAACGGTCGTCTATCGGGTCGAACTCCCGGAGCTGTTCACCGTCACGTCCGCCGAGTACGAGGCGATCCACGCCGCCTGGTGCAAGGCCCTGAAGGTCTTGCCCGAATACAGCGTGGTACACAAGCAGGACTGGTTCATCCGCGAGCGTTACCGCCCGGCCACGGGCGAGGGGGACATGAGTTTCCTCTCCCGCAGTTACGAGCGGCATTTCAACGAGCGTCCGTTCCTGACCCACGCCTGCTTCCTCTACCTGACGAAAACGACGAGGGAGCGTATGCACATGCGTTCAGACTTCTCGACCCTCTGCCGGGGCAACATCATTCCCAAAGAGGTAAACCGGGAATCGGCGACAAAATTCCTGGAGGCGGCGGAACAGTTCGAGCGTATTCTGAACGATTCGGGTTTCTTGGCCCTTGTCCGCCTCACGGGGGACGAGATCACGGGTACGGCGGATTGTCCGGGCCTGCTGGAGCGGTACTTTTCCCTCTCGCTCTCGGAGACGACTTCTCTTCAGGACATCGAGCTGGGGGCCGAGGTTCTGCGCGTGGGCAACAAACGGGTGTGCCTGCACACGCTCTCGGACACGGAAGACCTGCCGGGGCGCGTGGGTACGGACACCCGTTACGAGCGTCTTTCCACCGACCGTTCGGACTGCCTGCTCTCGTTCGCGGCCCCCGTGGGGCTTCTGCTTTCCTGCGACCACCTTTACAACCAGTACGTGTTCCTGGAAGACAGCGACGAAAACCTGCGTATGTTCGAGAAACGTGCGCGTAACATGCAGTCCCTTTCCCGCTACTCCCGCGGGAACCAGATAAACAAGGAGTGG
>PPYE01683168.1_pt1 | contig 11150 bp, 9 predicted proteins | sample 1559881 | NCBI WGS metagenome assembly PPYE01 (sample SAMN08240022, study PRJNA423297) | Human gut metagenome, whole genome shotgun sequencing project.
TTTCAGGTGCTTCAGAAGCTGTATTATTTACATCATTTTTCTTATTTACACCATCTAAGGATTTCATTGTCGGGAATAAAATTTTGCTCTCTCCATCCCGCCTCATACCGCTCCGTAGTGCGCAAAATCCGCATAATTGCTGGGTTTTTGAAACTATTTATCATCCGTCTTGTGTCCTATTGGGCCGTCCGCTTCACTCGAAAAGTTGTATAAAAATTGTAGTTGTTTGTAGGCGTATTTTTTTGTGAAAAAGTGTGTCAACTCCAAAATGTCAAAAATTGGATAAATCTTCCACAAAAAGGACTGGCACATTGTAGAGCCATGAAGAACATCCCTGATACTGTTTCTTTATCGCTTTTAGCCTATATTATAAGGTATCTATGCTAAAACTGCGGAAACCAGCAATGCACAAACTGCTTATTTGCAGCTCATACAAATATGAGTATAACCCCATCAGTTATTCAAGTCAACATTTTTCAATGAACTACTTGTCTGCATAAAAAACTAGGAGGTTCACTATGCCAGAATACCAACTTCAAATTAAACAAGTGGTAGATTACCCACGATGCCGGATTTATCGTGAGTTCATCCACAAACTGATCAACGACCGGAGCATCCGCATAAACGGAGGCTCCGGCCTTTTTCATTTTACTGTACTTTGCAGCTATGCAAACTTCCGCACCTCATACCGCCGTATTGACGGGATCAGTTATACAGTCTCGCCCGGCGAATGGGTGTGCACCGTCAAGGAACTGTCTTGCTGGTTCCGCACCCGCTTTCATCGGCAGGCGCTGTCCATGCTGGATACCCTTCAGAAGCAGCACTTGATTTCCTATACACTGCTGGGCCGTGGCAATGTAGTCAAATATAAAATTCTCCACTGGGCTCGCCACAATTCCGCATTGGAGTACAATGCCCCATGTCAAAAGGATACCGGTTTTTTCTTCCTGCCAGTCTCGGTTGCCCTGGAGCTGGTCAGCTCTGCCCGCTGCTCTGAAATGGACATCGTCCTGGATCTGTGGGTATCCGCTGTCTACAACGATACGCAGGTGCAGGGGTCAGATGTCGGTCCGGTAGCCTACTTTCGCAATGGTACCGGAAACCCGCTGGTCAGTTACACTGAACTCTCCTGCCGCTGGGGGCTGTCACGCGCTACTGTATGCCGGATACTGAAAAAGCTGGATGGCCTTGGATATATTTCTATCATGTCGTTTCCCGGCCGGCATGGAAGCGTGATCTACCTGCAGAACTACCTGTCCACCATGTTTGAGATTTCTGATGTTTTAATCGACAAGGAGGAAGTTGCCATGACCTTAAACATTCATCTGGAGCTTCCGGAAACTGCTGAAACCGAAAAGAGCCATTCCGCCTCTGAGCATGAGGTCATTGTTTCGGATGCACTTTCCAGCGTTTCAAAATCGCACATTGAAACGATACTCCGCAAGATGGCTGACATCCTATCTACGCAAGGGATTTCCTGCTTTTCTTGCCCGCTCTCCCGCTATAAGTTATATCCCTTATCGGACGACTGCTGGGAAGAGTTGATTCCGCGTGCGCGAGGGAAATCCACAGCCCACTTTGGTCTGACCATCCTCTGCGGCACAAACACTTCAATCGCCACTTTTGAACTTACACTCACTCCCTCTGAGGAGCACGAAAATAGGAGGAACCTGAAATGAGAAAATTTGTTGAACCTGATGTTGCTGATAATCCCCTGTACCACGATACCTGGAAACTGCTGAAAAAATACCGGGATGTTGTGTGGAGCCTGGAGCTTTCTGTCCAGCATGTCCGTACCAAGTTTGAGATTGAGTATGGCACCTCCATCGAAGATTTTCTGGATTCAGTCTATCTGGCCGGCGCCGATCTGGCCGGAAGTGACATTGAGCATCATGCCAAGTGCATTGAACGCAGCCACAAAATGCTCAAGCTGCTGGATTCCGCAGTCGAATTGCTGCGTACCAAGCACAAAAACGGTGAGGCATATTACTGGCTGCTGTACTACTCCTTCCTCTCGCCGCAGCAGCTCAAAAATGTTGAGGAAATCATCGAAACCCTGCGACCGCATATTCGTGACATCAGTTTCAGAACCTACTACCGCAAACGCCGGGAAGCCATTGAAGCCCTCAGTTCCGTCCTTTGGGGCTATACCTCCAAGGACAGTTTAGACATGCTGGAACAGTTCTTCCCAGAGACAAAATCACTTTCCGGACAGTCGGGCAAATAATTGGCACATTTCGGGAACAAAATTGGCATGGTTCTGCTCTTTCAGTGTAAATACCGATGTGTTAAACTGAATATGCTCAAACTTGCACCCAAAACCGAACAGGACAGTAACGGCACCTTTCATCAGGGTGCTTTTTTGCTGCCCAGATGGCCGCCCGGCCATTTGAAAGCCCACATTTGTTTTGACAGGTGTGGTTTTTTCTGTTCCCTATTGAGCATCAAAAAATCATTCAGAATTGGAGGATCGCAAATTGAAGAAAACGAAAACCCCTCAAACTCCGCAGCTCCAGGAGCTGGATACCCAGTCCAAGCACAGGATTTCGCTGCCCAAAGTGGCTTACAGTGCCTTCCTGTGTGTGATGATGTCCATGATGTTCTGTCAGCCGGCTTATGCTGCAACAGATGTATGGACCAAGGCCAAAGAGATCATGCAAGATGTATACACCCAAATCCTCGCCATCTCCACTATCGCCGCCATCGTCACTGCTTCGGTAGCCTTACTGCTCATGAACTTCTCCCGTTCCGGACGGACGGTGGATGAAAGCCGCGCTTGGCTCAAACGAATCTGTATCACCTGGGCTATCCTCAACGGCTTGGGCTTTATTATGGCGTATGTGACGCCACTCTTTAGTGGTGGACAATGGACAGGCTGATTGACCGTCTGACTGCTCGCCGGAAAGGAGGCTTGCATTTATGGGCATTTTAGACGGCATAGTGGAATGGATCGCAGAACAGGTAATGGCCGGTCTTGATCTGGTGACCACATCGGTTTTGGGTGCGCTGGGCTGTGATATGGCTGTATTTCTGCGTTATTTTCCCGCAGCAGAGACTATGTACTCTGTTTTCGTAGCTCTGGCAATCGGGATCATCCTGCTTAACTGGGTCTGGCAGTTATTCAAAAACTTCGGTCTTGGCGCAGGTGTGGAAGCAGAAGACCCGGTAAAGCTGAGTATCCGTTCCGTTATTTTTATCCTGCTGACGCTCTTTTCAGATGAAATCGTCAATATTGTTCTTACCATCGGCGGCACCCCCTATCACTGGATCATGGACTCTGACCTTCCTGCATTAAGCTTTGCAGACTTCAATTCCGTGATGCTGGTCATCATCGGTGTGTGTGCCAATGGGGCTGTGGCGCTGATTACCTTGATTTTGGTTCTCATCCTGGCCTGGAATTACCTAAAACTTCTGTTCGAGGCAGCTGAACGGTATGTGCTGCTCGGTGTACTGGTCTACACGGCTCCTGTGGCTTTTTCTATGGGCGCCAGTCAGACCACAGCAAACATCTGGAAATCCTGGTGCCGGATGCTTGGCGGTCAAATTTTCCTATTGGTCATGAACGCCTGGTGCCTGCGCCTGTTCACAAGCATGGTGGGGTCCTTCCTTGCGAACCCGCTTTCGTTGTAAGGAGTGCCGCTATCTCCGAAAGCGATGTGCAGGCTCAGGTAGACGCTGTGGGAAAAGAAGCCGTTTCCGGCAATGTGTTTATCTGGTTTCTCTGTGCTATCGGCTTTCTCAAAGTCGGCCAGAAAATCGATTCCTTCCTCTCCAGTCTTGGTGTCAATGTAGGACATACCGGCGGCAGCATGCTGGCTGAGGCTATGATTGCTGCCAGAGGCATCGGCGGCATCAAGAACTTTTCCAGTCACCACTTTGGCGGCGGGAGAAACAGCAGTTCCACCAATGTCAACTCAAACGGTGGTAAAGGCAGCGGCGGCTTTGGAGCAGGGTTTGCCAGCGGCGGTCTTTCTGGAGTGGTGAGCCGAAAAGTCACAAACAGTGCCATCAAAACAGCCACCACAACTCCCGGCTCCAAGCCTTCCGGTCTTGGCAGTCTTTTAGGCGATGCTGCAGCCGGAGGAATCGGCGGCCATATGTACGCTTCTTCCGTTAGTAAGGGCGGCAATTTTGCCAACAATGTAATCGGCAGCGTAGCCACGGGCAGTATCAGCCAGATGGGGGCCATTTCCGGTGAAAAAGCCGCCGAAGCCCTGCACTCTTACATGGGATATGCGGCACTGGAATCCGGAGCTGAAAATGTTCCGACCTTCCGAAATGTCGAAATTGGCGGCGGCCGCATCACCGGCACAGAAGTGACTGCGGAACATCCCGAAGGCATCTCCTTTGGTATGTACCACGCAGACCAATATGTTGCCCCGGAAGGCCAGTACACCACCGTTCATGCCGTGGATGGCACAGCATGGTATAAGCAGTACGCTGTGGATGCTGTTGACAAATCGCCCTATATGGCTCCTGACGGTTCTATCGCCTTCAACGAGTCCATTGTCAAAAAGCTGCCTCCAGCCCCGAGGAGAAAGGACAAGATATAAATGCCAGAAGATCAAAAAAGCAGTTTTTCCGAAGCTGTGGAGACCGGTGCCTCCGCAGCGCATACCATCCGCGGCGCAATCAAAACCGGAAAAGCTATTTCCTCCGCTGCCAAAGGCGCTGCCGCAGGCGGTCCTTACGGTGCAGTTGCAGGCGCAGTGTGGGCAGGCCGGAAGCATATCGGAAAAATCATTGTGGCAGTCATTGCCCTGCTTATGCTGCCGGTATTATTTGTTCTCATGCTCCCCGGTCTTATTTTCGGCGGACTGACCAATGCCTTTTCGCCATCTGACCCCGAAATTCCGATTTTGAATAGCAAAACAGCGATTATTGAGAACGCCAACGAGATCACCTTTACCCTCAACGGCATCTTGGGCGAGGCACTGGATGATGTACTTGCCCGGATCGAAGCTGACTTTGCGGCATCGGGAGCCGACCATATGGAGGTCAAAAACGCCTATTCCAGCGGTCCCATTTATAACGCCAACCTATTTATCTCTCAGTATTGTGCGGCCAAAGACAAGGATTTTGAAAGCATTTCTCTGAATGACCTTGCCGCCACCCTGCGGGAAAACAAACAGCATCTATATTCCTACACCAGCAAGCAAGAGATTCGTGAGAGCACCGTGACTGATCCGGAGACTGGGGAAGAAACAACGGTGTCCGAAACATGGATGGTCTATACTGTCCGTTACAACGGTGAGTCCTATTTTTCTGATGTTGTATTCCAGCTTACCGATGACCAAAAGGAGCTTGCATCTGATTACGCTTCCAACCTAAGCCTGTTCTTGGGCGATGGTCTGCTGCAAAATCTGGAAGCGTGGACCGGAAACAGCATCACCGCTCTGGGCGATGTTACTTTCACCGACGGGATCACACCTGTTGTTTACTACAATCAGCTGGATGAACGCTATGCCGGTAAAGCATATGGTACGGACAATATTGGCGGTTATGGCTGCGGCCCTACCGCTATGGCAATCGTGGTGTCCTCTCTGACGGACGATATGGTTGACCCTGTGGAGATGGCCGAGTGGTCTTACAACAACGGCTACTGGTGTAAAAGCAGTGGTTCTTACCATGCGCTGATACCTGCCGCCGCTGGGGAATGGGGGCTTCCGGTTTCCGGCTGTACCACTGCGGAACCACAGCGCATCACAGACGCACTGGCTAATGGTAAACTGGTAGTAGCAATCATGTCTGAAGGCCACTTTACCTCTTCCGGTCACTTCATTGTCCTGCGTGGCGTAAAAGACGGCAAGATCATGGTGGCTGACCCTGCCAGTTACACACGGAGCGAACAGCTCTGGGATCTGTCCATTATCTTAAATGAGGCCAGCCGGCGCGCTGGAGCTGGCGGTCCGTTCTGGATTATCGGCTGATGTGCCCGCCCGGCTTCGGAAACGAGGTTAATCATGAATCATAAAATCGACCGAGATACCTACATAATACCACCGAATTTCATCGAGTCAGGCACCTTCTTCGGTGGTATGTTCAAAGCCCGCAATGTGATTGAAGCCGGTATCCTGGCATTTGCCATTGGTGTGCCGGTTTTTTCATTGCTCCCTCTTGGCCTGACTGCCCGTATCATCGCTTTGTGCCTGACCGCACTGCCAGCAGCATTGGTGGCGCTTATCGGAGTTTCCGGTGAGAGCCTTTCCTCTTTTCTGCTGATTTTCATAAAGTACCTGCGAAACCGCCGCATTGTAGGCGGTAACAGCGCAGAAGATGCGGTTCCTGCGGCAGAGCATGGCGGCAAGCATATCAAAAAGAAGGTACACAAGCCCGATAAGGCTCCCCGGCGGTCACGGCGCTCCGGCAGAGAGGATTTCCCAGCGGAGTTTGATGAAGTTCGTGGCTACGAGATCCGCCAAAAACTCCGTCCTGTGAAAAAGCAGAAGCCTGCCAAAGAGAAGAAAGCCGCCAAGCAAAAAAAGAAGGTCTCCAAAGAGCGCAAAGTAAAACGCCCTATCCGCACTCAGGAGCCGAAGCCCGCCTGCCTTAACCCGGTAGCAGATTATCTGCCGATTTCCAAAATTGAAAACGGCATCATCTACACGAAGGACCACCGCTATGTCAAGGTCGTCGAGGTAGTACCCATCAATTTTATGCTGCGCAGCGCCCAGGAACAGCGGAACATCATCTATTCCTTTGTGTCCTACTTGAAAATCAGCCCCATCAAGCTGCAAATCAAGGTACTGACACGTCGGGCAGAGATCAACCGCCATCTGGATACCGTTCGGAAGGAGATGGAACAGGAGACCAATGAACAATGTCTGCTCATGCAGGAAGACTACCTCCAGTTCGTTCAGCAGATCGGTTCCCGTGAGGCAATTACCCGACGTTTCTTCCTGATTTTTGAATATGAGCCGTGGAGCAACACCAAGCGCTCTGATGAAGAAGGCGAGGCAATCAATGCCCTGCAAAGTGCAGTCCATACTGCTACCAACTACCTCCGTCAGTGCGGTAACGAGGTCATCGTTCCGGAAAACTGGGATGAGTTTACGGTAGATGTCCTCTATAACCTGCTCTGCAGAAATGAAAGTGCTGTAAAGCCGCTCTCCGTCCGGGCACAGGAGGTTGTGGCTGAGTACCTTGCCAAAGGGCGCGACAGTGAGATCGACCATATCCCTGCCACCGAATTCTGTGCGCCAAAAAGCATTGACTTCACGCATGGTCACCATATCTGCATTGACGGTCTGTATTATGCTTATTTGCTGGTGCCCTCTGATGGCTACAAAACGCAGGTTCCAGCCGGCTGGCTCAGTCTTATCGTCAATGCCGGTGATGGGATCGATATGGATATGTTCCTCTCCCGTCAGCCCAAAGAAACCATCATCCAGAAAGTCGGACAGCAGCTGCGTATCAACCGTTCCAAAATCAAGGACGCCAGCGACACCAACACCGACTTTGATGACATTGATGGCGCTATCCGAAGCGGGTACTTTCTCAAAGAGGGTCTTGCCAACAACGAGGACTTCTACTACTTGAATCTGCTGATTACCATTACTGCCTCCAACGAGGAAGACTTAGAATGGAAGGTCAGCGAGATGAAAAAGCTCCTGCTCTCACAGGACATGAACGCCTGCACCTGCCATTTTCGGGAGGAACAGGCGTTTTTATCTGCCCTGCCATTGGTGGCAATGGAAAAGAAACTGTATGAGCGGGGTAAGCGCAACCTGCTAACAGGCGGTGCCGCAAGCTGTTATCCCTTTACATCCTATGAGATGTGTGATGATAACGGTATCCTGCTGGGTGTCAACAAGTACAACAGTTCCCTTATTATCGTGGACATCTTCAATTCTGCGGTCTATAAGAACGCCAATATGTCGATCCTTGGCACGAGCGGAGCCGGCAAAACCTTTACCATGCAGTTGATGGCGCTGCGAATGAGGCGGAAAAATATCCCCATTTTCATTGTTGCACCCCTAAAAGGCCATGAATTCCATCGCGCCTGCTCCAATGTGGGCGGCTCCTTTATCCAGATTTCACCGGCCAGTCCCCACTGCATCAATGTCATGGAGATTCGGCGGGTAGACCGCTCGGTGAATGAACTTCTGGACGGTCCAGGCATCCAGTTATCTGAACTTGCAGCAAAGATCCAGCAGCTCCACATATTTTTCAGTCTGCTGATCCCCGATATGTCTCACGAGGAACGACAGCTTTTGGACGAAGCCCTTGTTCGTACCTATAACACAAAAGGCATCACTCATGATAATGCCTCTTTGGAAGACCCTGCAAAGCCCGGCCAGTACCGTGAGATGCCGGTGCTTGGTGACCTGTACGAAATTTTGAAAACCTCCAAGGAAACGATGCGCATGGCCCACATCCTAAACCGTCTGGTAAACGGAAGCGCCAGCACCTTCAATAAGCAGACCAATGTTCGGCTCGACAACAAGTACACTGTTTTGGATATTTCCTCCCTCACCGGAGACCTGCTCACCGTAGGTATGTTTGTGGCGCTGGACTTTGTTTGGGACAGAGCCAAAGCCGACCGTACAGAAGAAAAAGCCATCTTCATTGATGAGTGTTGGCAGCTTCTATCCGGTGCCGGTGCTGCTGGTGTAAGATTGGCCGGCGATTTTCTTTTGGAAATTGCCAAAACCATACGCGGTTACGGCGGCGCCTCGATTTTTGCAAGCCAGGATCTTGCCGATTTCTTTGACCTTGACGGCGGCAGATTTGGTAAGGGCATCATCAACAACTCCAAGACCAAGATCATTCTGAATCTGGAGGACGACGAAGCCCAGCGGGTACAGGAAGCCCTGCACCTGTCCGATGCTGAAACAATGGAGATCACTCACTTTGAAAGAGGTCACGGTCTGATTTCTACCAATAACAACAATATTATGGTGGAGTTCAAAGCCAGCCCTCTGGAAAAGGATCTGATCACTACCGACCGCCGCGAGCTGCGTGAAATCGTAGAGCGAAAACGCCGTGAACAATCCACATCTGCCGAACAGCAGATATAACAATTTGAAAAGCGAGGTGATTCCCATGTGCAACTTTCCTGCCAGACACCGCTATGCGTCTGCTTTGCGCCTGTATTACGCCTAAAAGCCAGTTTTGCCAGCCAGATCATCTTTTGGTTTACACTGACTGGCTTTCCTTCCTATTTAATGCGTCTTGAATACGCCTATATTACGCCATTGGAGGTGATACCCATGAAGACCAGGGCTGAAATCTATGGAAATGAAGCTGCGACTCTGCTGCGGATCGTCACGATGTATCCCGGTCTCAATATGCAGCAGCTTCTTTGCTTTCACCCTGGCAAAGAAGAAATCATCAAGACCCTGCTCTCCCATCTGCAAAAGCAGGGCCGTATTTTTCAAACTGATACAGGCGGTTACTTTCCGTCTGGTTGGGCAGCAAAATCAGACAACTCCCTGATACGGGCTGCCTGGGTACTCTTGGATTTTATCGGACAGGTGGAATACCATGCTCCCGGTGATTTTCCGGTCAAGCTTATCTTCTTTGCAAACGGTGAACTATACGAAATCGTCTACGCAGCTTCCGGCCAGGAGGCCCTGATCAACCATGCGCTTCGGGATGACCGCAGCGGTGGACGCCGCATCATTTTGGTCGATAATCCGGAAGACATTCGCCGCATTGACTGCCCTGGCATTTCCGGTTTCTGCACCGTGGATGCAGCGGGCCAGGTGCATTACTTTAAGAAAACAGGAGGAACTTGATTGGAACGAAAAATCATCTCACACCGGATTGGAAGCATTCTTGATGATATATCCCGTTTGAGCAATGCTCTTTACGCGATGGATACCACGGATATTCAGCGCTATCCGGACAACTATGAAGTCTTATCCACTGACGCCGCCCTGCGGGCAGAGAAAATTGCCTGCAGGCTGCGGCATTTGATATATTCCAGCACCACCATCCGCAAAGGCGATTACCTGACATCCGCCGGTATTGTACACGGAATTGAGGTTGTCTATGAGGACGGTGTACTGGAGGTCACCCTGCCTGGTCTGCTCCCAAAACGCAAGCAGAGACAAAACACTGAGTTTCTGCTCGACCCGTTCTACTTCTCATTGGAGCAATACGCCAAAGAGCATCCCATGCCCCGCTTCAGCGATTGTGTGGTGTGCTTTACGCAGGTTTATGACCAGTGCCTTCCCACCCGGCGTATCCGTGACTACGACAATCTGGAAGAAAAGCAGCTTCTGGATGTCCTCTCCACCTTCGTCATGGCTGACGATACCGGCCTGCTCTGCGATGCCTACAACACCGCTGCGCTGGGCGAAAAGGACTGTACCAGAATCAGTGTCATGGAAAAAAAGCGGTTTCCCGCCTGGCTTGCTGAGCATGAAAACACCCTAAAATCCATCTCGGATTTTTGAGCATTTTCAGCCATTGCTTGTCCGACCTGCCGCAACATCGTATTTCGCCCCGGATTTCGGGGCTTTTTTCTGTCGTTACACCACGGATTTTTACCGAAGTTCCTTGCAGTCTCGGTAAAAGCCACACACCACAAGGAGGTGATCACTTGGGAAATTCCCACAGCCAGACACGATGGCGTACAGGCTTCTCTCTCTGACTGCCATCTCCGGCGAGTTCCCCACAGACCAGCTTAACAGACTTCCCGGCAGTCCATATTATCTGGAGTCTGTTGTCACTGCACTGAAAAAAGACGGGCTGCTGCGTACCTATTACCGGGATAAACTGCGCGGCTACCGTCTGGGGCCGCGAGCCAAAGCCACTCTGCTGGAAAGCCGGCCGGACAGGTTTGCCAGCTACCTGACAGGAGATACCGACACCAACCGTTTGAAATGCGAAATTGACCGAAGACTCCGGCTACACCGCCTGGCAGAAACCTATGTGACCATGGATAATGCGGGTGTATGTGTGTATCGGGATGAAAAACCGGCAATTTTTGCGCCGGATGGTTACGCTGGCGGCAGGATTGTCTATCCTGCTTTTTTCAGTTCCAGAGAAGTGAAAGAAATGGGGATCGACACCACGAAGATCCGCAGTTCCCGCTCCACTGGAATACTCCTTGCGCCCTCCGGCATCTTCGTGACCTACAACAGCAGCAGCGCCCTGATGAAGTGGCGCTACAAATCGGAAATGCGGGTCAAGGCATTGAT
>PPYE01208866.1_pt1 | contig 11149 bp, 8 predicted proteins | sample 1559881 | NCBI WGS metagenome assembly PPYE01 (sample SAMN08240022, study PRJNA423297) | Human gut metagenome, whole genome shotgun sequencing project.
TCGCTACGGATACGCCAGGACAGGATTTTTTCCAGTTCCTCGTGATTGGGATGATGCCCCAAAGCCTCTATCTTCTTTACTTTCAGTTCATTCAGATAATTGTCGAATCCTTCCAGCAGTCCATAGAAAGCCACTTCCGCCGTATTGGGTATAAAAGAGAATACGGTATGCTCCACATCATAGTCTACCGCTTTCAAAATAGGATTCACCAATTTCTCGCCCAACAGCTTTCTTTCTTTATAAATATCCATGTCGCTTCCCCGGCTGAAATAGATACGTTCGAAGGAACAGGCTTTCTTCTCTTTCGCCCGGTTGATCTGTGCCAGACGCATCTTTCCGGTCTTGCTCATAAGTATAGCCTGTCCCGGCTGCAATTCATTGATGCTTCCGGCAGGCACATTCAAGGCAGTCTGAATGACGGGACGCTCGGATGCCAATACCATGATTTCATCGTCCATGTACCAGAAAGCCGGACGAATGCCCCACGGATCGCGCACCGCAAAAGACTCACCGCTACCGGTCATACCGCAGATCACATAGCCTCCATCCCACTCCTTGCTCGAAGTTTTGAGGACATTACCCAAGTCAATGCGGTCTTCTATAGCGTGAGTGATATCCATGCCTTTCAGACCTTCCTTCTCACATTCCACATAGAGGCGCTCCACCTCGCGATCCAAACGGTGCCCCACTTGTTCCAGCATAATATATGTGTCGGCATATTTACGCGGATGCTGGCCGTCGGCAGTGATACGTGCGAAAATCTCATCCACATTGGTCATGTTGAAATTGCCGCACAACGCCAAATTCTTGGCACGCCAGTTGTTACGGCGCAAGAACGGATGCACGTAGGAGATACCGCTTTTTCCGGTAGTGGAATAACGCAAATGCCCCATATATACCTCTCCGGCAAAGGGAAGGCATTTCTTGGCGTATCCGGCATCATGCAATTGTTCAGGCGCCAAATCCTTGAAATGATTTTGCACCGTACCGAATATCTCTGTTATCGCCCCTGAACCTAAAGCTCTTTCACGGAACATATATTCTTCACCGGGATTGGCCTCCAGTTTGACACAGGCCAGCCCGGCGCCTTCCTGTCCGCGGTTGTGTTGTTTTTCCATCAGCAGATACAGCTTGTTCAAGCCATACATCCAGGTTCCATACTTTTCCTGATAATATTCCAGCGGTTTCAGCAGTCGTATCATAGCGACTCCACATTCATGCTTTAACGGTTCCATGCTCTCTCTTTACTACTTAAATTAATAGTTCATTTTCAGATTCTTATAAAAACATCCCAAAGGTATGACAAGACCTTCTGTCATTTTTCCAAACTTACGGTACATCTTTCAAGAATTATGCCGGAAACTTCCTGCATAATCTCCGGCAGCATTGCCTTCTATTCTACTGTTACCGACTTCGCCAGATTTCGTGGCTGATCCACATTCTTCCCTTTACAAATGGCTACATGGTAGGCCAATAACTGTAAGGGGACCGTAGCTATCAACGGTTCGAGGCACTCTAATGTTTCGGGCAACTCAATGCAATCATCGGCCAACTTACTGATTACCGTATCTCCTTCTGTGACCAAAGCGATTACTTTTCCCTTCCGCGCCTTGATTTCCTGTATGTTACTCATTATCTTTTCATACATCGCATTATGCGTAGCTACCACCACAACAGGCATTTCGGCATCAATCAATGCGATAGGTCCATGTTTCATCTCAGCGGCGGGATAGCCTTCAGCGTGAATATAAGATATCTCCTTCAACTTTAACGCGCCTTCCAAAGCTACCGGGAAACTGTACCCCCGCCCCAAATAGAGGAAATTATGTGCATAGGTGAAAATACGCGACAGTTCCGCTATTTTAGGATTACTGATCAATATCTTTTTTATTTTAGCCGGAATCACAGTCAATTCCCGGATCACTTCCAGGTATTTCTCATCTGCCATACTCCCTTTCTCTTTTGCCAGCGTCAGCGCCAGCATGGTAAGCACGGTTACCTGTCCGGTAAATGCCTTGGTGGACGCCACTCCTATTTCCGGTCCTACATGAATATAAGAACCGGTATCTGTAATGCGCGGAATGGATGAACCTACCGCATTGCATATACCATAGATAAAAGCTCCTTTCTCTTTCGCCAGTTCTATGGCAGCCAATGTATCGGCCGTTTCACCCGATTGCGAGATAGCTATTACCACATCGTCTTCATGAATCACCGGATCACGATAGCGGAACTCGGAGGCATATTCCACTTCTACCGGAATACGGCAGAAACTTTCTATCAGTTGTTTCCCTATCAATCCGGCATGCCACGAAGTTCCGCAAGCCACAATTACAAAGCGACGAGCCTTGAGCAAACGTTCCTTATGATCAATAACCGCCGACAGTACTACTTTATCACCGTCCGCATTGATGCGTCCACGCATACAGTCGTTAATACAATCGGGTTGTTCGAATATCTCCTTCAACATGAAATGCGGGTATCCCCCTTTCTCCAGTTGTCCCAGATTCATTTCCACCGTACGTACTTCGGGATTTTGAAGCACGTTGTCCAGATTGACGACTTCCAATGCCTTGTCTCTGCGAATCACCGCTATCTCCCCATCTTGCAGATACACCACTTTATCCGTATACTCTACAATCGGAGTAGCATCCGAAGCCAGAAAGAATTCATCCTTCCCTATCCCTACCACCAGCGGACTGCTTTTGCGTGCTGCAATAATCTCATCGGGATTATTCTTGTCGAGCACCGCTATAGCGTATGCGCCAATCACCTCATGCAGAGCCAACTGAACGGCAGTAAGTAAATCTAAATGGTTGGAAAGTTGGAAAAATTCAATTAACTGTACGAGAACTTCGGTATCTGTACTACTTTTAAAGATGAACCCTTTTTTTTGTAGCTTTTCTTTCAGGGTAGCGTAGTTTTCAATAATACCATTGTGGATAAGAGCTAGATTCTTTGAAGAAGAAAAATGAGGATGAGCGTTAGCCTGACAAGGCTCTCCGTGGGTGGCCCATCGGGTGTGGGCAATACCAATTGTACCGGAAACGTCTTTTTGGGAAACAAAAGCCTCTAGGTCTGAAACCTTTCCTTTCGTTTTATAAACGTTCAACCTCCTTTTTTTGTCTATCAATGCGACTCCTGCGCTATCATAGCCCCGGTATTCCAACCGCTTCAGGCCTTTTATGAGAACAGGGTAAGCATCTCGTTTTCCAATATAGCCTACTATTCCACACATAATCTACTAAGTATATGTTCTGATTCGACTGCAAAGATACAAATATCAATTAACATAAATGCAATAAAAAACCATAAATAATTGACGAAAGCGATAAAAAAGTAAGAATAAAAATCGAAAAGAAATATTTTATTCGTTTTTTTAATAAATATGAAAACTTACAGTATGATATTGTCTGTTGTGGTTTTAGTTACGATTTGAAAGACAGTAAGCAAGCAAGAAGGGTAATGTGTAAAGAGGACCGTCATCCCGACGCCCCTCTCCGCAAACTTAAAACAACCAACAAAAGAAATAGATAACCTTTATGCAGTGATTATCTAATAAAAAGCAATTCACGATATTTAGGTAATGTCCACATCTGGTTGTCTACGATCAGCTCCAGCTTGTCAATATGATAACGTATCTCTTCCAGCATCGGGGCGATGGTATCGTGATAGGCAATGGCCTTTTCGCGCTCGCTCTCTATTTTGTTCGCCACTTTTCGCGCCTCCACCATGGCATTTACATGCTCGGTGATGAAAATGGTTCGCCGGGCAATCTCTTCGATGAGTTTCATGTTCTCGGCCGACAGTTGGGATGCTTTTTCCGCCGGGAAGAGCTCTTTCATTTTATACACATTGTTTATCAGCTTGCTTTGGTATTCGGTGGCTACGGGGATGATGTGGTTCATCGCCAGGTCGCCCAGCACGCGCGCCTCGATCTGGATTTTCTTTGTGTAAGTTTCCCATTTCACTTCATTGCGCGCCTCCAGCTCCTTGCGGGTCATCACGCCGGTGGATTCGAACATGGCGATGCTCGCGGGCTTCAAGTAGTTGTCGAAAATGAGCGGGCAGCTCGTTTCGCAGTCCAGACCCCGGTGGGCGGCCTCCGCCTTCCATTCGTCCGAGTAGCCGTTGCCGTCAAAACGGACAGGCTTGCACTCCTTGATGTAGCGGCGGATAATTTCGATGATGGCGGAGATTTTCGGTTCACCCTTTTCGATGAGCGCGTCCACGTCCTGCTTGAACCGGGCAAGTTGTTCGGCAACGGCCGCGTTGAGCGCAATCATGGCACTGGCACAGTTTGCCTCCGAGCCTACGGCGCGGAATTCGAAGCGATTGCCGGTGAAGGCGAACGGCGAAGTGCGGTTGCGGTCGGTATTGTCAATCAGCAGTTCGGGAATTTGCGGGATGTCCAGCTTCATTCCCTGTTTGCCTGCCAGTGAGACAAGGTCATCGTTGCCGCTTTCTTCTATATGGTCCAGCACTTGCGTGAGCTGTTTGCCCAGGAAAGAAGAAATGATGGCGGGCGGCGCTTCGTTGGCTCCCAGGCGATGGGCGTTGGTGGCACTCATGATAGAGGCTTTCAGCAAACCGTTGTGGTGGTATACCGCCATCAGGGTGTTGACTATGAAGGTGATGAAGCGCAGATTGTCTTCGGCGGTCTTGCCCGGAGCCATCAGCAGGACGCCGGTGTCTGTACCCAGTGACCAGTTGTTATGCTTCCCCGAGCCGTTGACGCCTTTGAAGGGTTTTTCGTGCAGCAACAGGCGGAAGCCGTGGCTCCGCGCCACCTTGCGCATGAGCGACATGAGAAGCATGTTATGGTCTACCGCCAGGTTGCATTCTTCGAAAATGGGAGCCAGCTCAAATTGGTTGGGAGCCACTTCGTTATGGCGGGTCTTGACGGGTATGCCCAGTTCCAGCGCCTGTATTTCAAGGTCTTTCATAAAGGCAGCCACACGGGTGGGGATGGCTCCGAAGTAATGGTCTTCCAATTGCTGGTTCTTGCTGGCTTCGTGTCCCATCAGGGTGCGCCCGGTCAGCAGCAGGTCGGGACGGGCGGCATACAGTCCTTCGTCTACCAGGAAGTATTCCTGTTCCCAGCCCAGGTAGGCCACCACTTTCTTCACTTCCGGGTTGAAGTAACGGCACACGTCCACGGCGGCTTTGCCCACAGCACTCAAGGCTTTCAGCAGTGGCGTTTTGTAGTCCAGCGACTCGCCGGTGTAAGCAATGAAAACGGTAGGGATGCACAGGGTGTCGTCCACCACGAAGACAGGCGATGAGGGGTCCCATGCACTGTAGCCGCGTGCCTCGAAGGTGTTTCGGATGCCGCCGTTGGGGAAGCTGGAAGCATCGGGCTCCTGCTGTACGAGGAGCTTGCCGGAGAATTCTTCCATCATTCCACCCTTGCCGTCGTGTTCCACAAAGGCGTCGTGCTTTTCGGCTGTGCCTTCAGTCAGGGGTTGGAACCAGTGGGTGTAGTGGGTTACCCCTAGCTCAGTTGCCCAGCGTTTCATGCCTGCCGCCACTTCGTCGGCTATGGCACGCTCCAGGGGGGCGCCGTTGTCCATGGCGTCCGTCAGTTTGGCATAAACGGCGCCGGGCAGATACTTGAACATTTTCTCGCGGTTGAAAACGTATTTGGCAAAATATTCACTGGGCCTTTCGGCTGGTGTCTCCACCGTTGCTGCTTTCTTCTTGAAAGCCGTTTCGACTACTCTGAATCTTAATTTTGACATAATACCTAAATTTGTTTAGTTGTTGATTAGTAGAATGAATGGAAAAAACTTTTGTGATTAATTGTATGCTGACTCGCCATGCTCGTAGATATCGAGTCCTTCCTCTTCAATGCGTTTCGGAACACGCAAGCCATGTATCTTGTCCAGCACTTTAAAGACAATGAAGCCCATGCCTGCCGCCCACACTCCTACTACGGCCGCGCCGAAGAGCTGTGCCAGCAGGAAGCTGCTTCCGCCGCCATAGAACAGTCCCTTTTCTGTAGCGAAGAGTCCCGTAAGAATCGTTCCCAGGCAACCGCAAACACCGTGTACGGACGATGCGCCTACGGGGTCGTCAATTTTCAGCACATGGTCGATAAAGTCGACTGCAAATATCATTACCACGCCACAAATGGCACCGATAAGTACAGACCCGAAAGGCGATACCAGGTCACATCCCGCCGTGATGCCCACCAGTCCTGCCAGCACACCGTTCAGTGTGAGGGACAAGGAAGGTTTGCCATACTTCATCCAACTCGCCACCAGTGCGAAGAAACCTCCTGCACAAGCTGCCAGGTTGGTGGTGAGGAACACATGCGAAATGGCCGTCTGGTCTCCACTTGTTGCCGCTGCCAACTGCGAACCGGGGTTGAACCCGAACCAGCCGAACCAAAGGATAAACACGCCCAGGCAGGCAAGCGTCAAACTATGACCGGGGATGGCCCTTGATTTGCCGTCTTTCCCGTATTTGCCAATACGCGGCCCCAGAATGGCGGCGCCCACCAAGGCAATCCATCCACCTACGGAGTGAACCACCGTAGAACCGGCAAAGTCATGGAAAGTAGTGCCGAACGTCCTCATCATAAAGGAGCCTTCGTCTCCGTTCATCAGCCATCCGCCGCCCCAGGTCCAGTGGCCGGAAACCGGATAAATGAGTACGCTGATAAAGACAGTATAGACCAGATACATGGAGAACTTGGTACGTTCCGCCATGGCTCCGGACACGATGGTGGCAGCCGTGGCGCAGAATACAGTCTGGAAAATCAGGAAGCCTTCGATGGGCAATCCGTTGTCGATGATTTTGTCCATCGCCTCCAAGTTGAAAAAATGGGGGGCGCCCACAAAACCGCCTATGCCGAACATCAGCCCGAAGCCGATGAACCAGAACAGGATGGAGCCGAACATGAAGTCTACCAGATTTTTCATCAGCACGTTGGCCGTGTTCTTGGTACGGATGAACCCGGCTTCTACCAGTGCGAATCCCGGTTGCATGAAGAATACCAGCATGGCGGCAAGTAGCATCCATACGGTGTTGAGTCCGGTAGCAAGTTCGCCTAGGGCCCCGGCGGTTGCATCGGGCGCCGCGGTGGTGGCTGCCACGCCTGCATCTTGCGCCCAAAGGCCGGCGGGGAGCATAAATAAGAGTATAGTATCCATAATTTTTCTCGTTTACGTTGTAGTATTGTTTTATTCCCGACTTTACTTTTGCCGGTAAAGGGAAGTAGCTTGCGCTTATTTTTCCTGTTCTGCATTATACAGGGCTATGTCACCCCGCTCGCCCGTGCGTATGCGGACGGCGTCTTCAATGGGGATGACGAAAATACGTCCGTCGCCTATCTCGCCGGTGTGCGCCGCCTTGATGATGGCTTGCACTGTTTTCTCCACATTCTTTTCGCGCACCACGATGGAAACCAGGATTCTTTCAATCGAACTGGTATCATACACCACACCACGGTAGATACGTCCCTGGCGTGCTTTACCAATGCCTCTTACATCGTAGTAGGAAAACCATTCGATGTCGGCTTCGAGCAACGCGTCCTTTACGTCCTCGAACTTGGTCTTACGGATAATAGCCTCAATTTTCTTCATTGTTGTACTTGTAATTTATATGTTCCAATCTTTTTACCTTTTTAAAAACTGATACCTCTCTCTACTTTGTCGTTATGTCTGAATTTGTTATTGTATCTGCATTTTCAGCACTTCCTGTCAGAAACTCAGTCCGAATACGAAATAGGCCCCTTCGGTGCGCGGATTCACCGTCACCTTGGCGAAGGCGGGGACTGAGAATGAGTCTGTAATCTTGATTTCCTTGGATACCCCAAGGCTGATGTCACATACGGCGAACCCGTCCGAACCGCTGCATTCCGGATCTGCGGACACGTTATAGAAGTCATTGGCCCATGGCGTGGCTCCTATTTCTGCCGTCCAGTCCAGGCCTGCCAGTTTGAAGGGGGCGGCGAGTGATATGTAAGAGGAGTAAGCCCGGTCGCCGTCCTTGTTCACCCCGTCGGCACCTGCAAAGTTGGTGTACCAGTTCACTGCCAGCGGACCGAAATCGTAGCCTATCTGCGCTTCGAATACATGGCTGGTATGGTGCGTGCCATAGTGGAAATAGCCGGGGCCGCCATTGAACCAGTAGTCTGTCACCGAAATGCTGAAACCGCCGGTGCTGTAGCCCAGCGTCAGGTCCAGTTCTTTCGTATCAGCGGACTCAATGCCTGCGGATCCCCATGCGCCGAGCGAAAATCCTTTGTAGGCAACGGACAATGACGGCTGTATGCTTACGCCTCCCAAATCCTGTCCGCGCCAAATATAGCCGCTTACCAAGTCAGCTCCTACGCTGGCTTCCACCTTGTCTTGAGCGATGCTCGTTGCCGGCACTGTCATGGACAGGCCTAATAGCAATGCCGTTTCCTTAAAATTCATCTTCATAGCTTTTTACCTTTTAATTAATAATAGTGAGTATGTCATATTTTATATACCTATTGGCTTGATTGATGTAAGTCCGATGCAAGCACAAAGTGCTTCAAGGTGTTGTCATGTACTGTGCTCAGAGCAACCATTTTCTGATCCGTTTCATGGCTTCTTCGCAATCCGCCCGCTCTCCGAAAGCGGTCAAGCGGATATATCCTTCACCACTGGGGCCGAAGCCTACTCCCGGCGTGCCCACTACATTGGCTTCATACAGCATCTGTTCAAAGAATTTCCACGAGTTTACCTCACCCGGTGTCTTCACCCACAGGTAGGGGGCGTTCTCTCCGCCGAAAACTTTGAGTCCTGTACTTTCCAACGCTTCTTTCATGATGCGGGCGTTAGCCATATAATACTGTATGATGGCTTTCACTTGCTTTTTGCCCTCGGGGGTATAGATCGCTTCGGCACCACGCTGGGTGATATAGGATGTGCCGTTGAACTTGGTGCACTGGCGGCGGTTCCACATCCGGTTCAGCGGAATGCGCTCTCCTTCCAGCGTGGCGGCTGTGAGTTCTTTCGGTACGACGGTGTATCCGCAACGCACCCCGGTGAATCCGGCCGTCTTCGAGAAACTGCGAAATTCTATCGCTACTTTCTTCGCTCCTTTTATCTCATAAATGGAGTGAGGAATGTCCGGGTCTTGTATGTAGGCCTCGTAGGCAGCATCGTAAAGGATGAGGGTATCATTTTCCAATGCATAGTTCACCCATTTTTTCAGTTCGGCCTTGCTAATGACCGTCCCCGTAGGGTTATTGGGATAGCAGAGGTATAGGATATCTATCCTGCGGTCGGGAATTTCGGGCACGAAATTATTCTCGCTCAGGCAAGGCAAGTATACCACGTTGCTCCATCGCCCGTCTTCCAGTATCCCGGCACGGCCGCACATTACGTTCGAATCGATGTATACGGGGTAGATGGGGTCTGTCACGCCGATGCTGTTGTCGTGGCGAAGGATGTCTCCGATATTTCCCGTATCGCTCTTGGCGCATGAGAGACTTTGAATGCATTTACCTTTTTGGCAATGTCCGAAAACAAGTAATTGTTTGGTAGTTTTAAAAAATGTTCGTTTACTAGTGCCATCGTTGTTATTGTTTTTATCGTTGTTTTAAGTTTTTCAAAATCATTATCACATCTCTATTTCGCCTTCGAAAACCTTTCCGGCCGGACCGGTCATGTATACATGTCCGTCTTTCTCGTCCCAGTGGATGTGGAGATCGCCTCCGTCCATCCTTACCCACGATTTTCGTCCGGCTTTATGGTTCAGTACGGCCGCCACGGCGGTGGCGCAAGCCCCTGTTCCACAAGCCATTGTGATGCCTGAACCTCTTTCCCACACTCTCATCCGTAAGGATTGGTCCGGCAATATTTCTACAAATTCCACATTGGTCCGCTCAGGAAAAAGCGGATGATTTTCCAGTTTCGGACCAACCGCCGGCAAATCCACCTCTTTTATATCATCTACGAAAATGACAACATGCGGATTTCCCATGCAGACGAATGTTCCTTTGTATTCTTTTCCATCGGCCAAGATAGTTTCTGCCAGCATTCCGCCGGTTTTCGTAGCTATCTGTCCGGGGTTTGATAGCAGGGGCGTACCCATATCTACGGTTACATCCTTCACCACCCCGTTGCCTGTATGAAGTTTCAGGATTTTGATTCCCGAAAGGGTTTCCAGTGTGATCACCTCCTTATCCGTCAATCCTTTCTCGTATACATATTTGCCTATGCAGCGCGAGGCGTTTCCACACATCATGGCTTCGGAGCCGTCTGCATTGAATATACGCATACTGAAATCCGCTTTTTCGGATACTCCAATCAGTACCAGACCGTCTGCACCGATACCGGTATGATAAGCGCTCCATTTTCTGGCGGCTTTTATCGGATCTTGCAGCGGAGAAGACAAGGTATTTACATAGATATAATCATTGCCGGTTCCTTGCATCTTGGTGAACTTGATAGTTGTTGCCATTTTGATTAATACTTATTTATTGTTGTTTCCTTTTGCTTTTAATTATATGCAAATATATGTCTTTTTGATATTTTATAAGATATAATCGTTTCTATTTTCTTATTTATTTTCACTCTAATAACAAATAGAAACCGAAATGTTTGTTTTATCTTTCAAATTACATCAGAACAAGGGAAGATAGTTCTGAATTATAAGTCAATAGGTCGTTATATGGTTGAGGGATGTAATATTCCTATTATTATACTCCGGTTGATTGACTATAAAGGGGGGATGCCGTCCTAAATACAATCTATATGAATAAAAGAAATGCCCAAACTTACAATTTAAAAGTATTTTTCACAATATATCTTTCAAATATTAAATAAACACGTCATATATACAACAAACTGTAAGACATGGACGCAAGACTGCATCTTTTTATCAAAAGAAAGCATCAGCTCTTCATCAAAAAGAAATAAATTACCTACTTTTGCAGAACAATATGAAATACAAACCAACATTATTATAAACCAAAGACAGCAATAATGGCAAAAACAGAGCAAACAGGTCTTTATGACGCAACCAACGAACACGACGCTTGCGGCGTAGGCATGGTAGTCAACATTCATGGCAACAAATCGCATGAATTGGTAGACTCCGCATTAAAGGTATTGGAAAACATGCGCCACCGAGGCGCAGAAGGAGCCGATAACAAAACCGGCGACGG
>PPYE01171325.1_pt1 | contig 11147 bp, 8 predicted proteins | sample 1559881 | NCBI WGS metagenome assembly PPYE01 (sample SAMN08240022, study PRJNA423297) | Human gut metagenome, whole genome shotgun sequencing project.
CATGCGGAATCCTTTTCTGCGGACTCGACGCACTTTTCTACCCACTTGACGCCCAGCACGCCTGCGTGGATATCCGGGTACCAGAAATCGATCGCTTCGCCCTTTTCGTTCTTGTCAATGGCCTCGGCAAAGCGGGTGTACAAGTTGCTCCAAGCCTCAAACAGGCCTTCCGGGTGACCGCCGCCGATGCGGTCGTCCGCCAGAGCTTCCGGATACAGATAGCCGTTGCCTCTGCTCAGCATGCGAGGCGATTCGCCCTGGACCTCATAGGAGAGGTAGTTCGGCTTTTCCGCGTCCCAGGCTACCGAAGCCTTTTCACCCACGATGCGAATGCGGAAACCGAACTGCTCGCCGGCATTTACGCCGCTGGACCAGATATAGCCGATTGCACCGTTGTCGTATTCCATGATGGACATTGCATTGTCCTCAAGCGTTCTGCCTTCTACGAAAGACTGCTTGGTGCACATCAGTCTCTTGATGTGCAGCTCCGGGCAGATCGCTTCGGTCAGGTACAGCATATGCGTTCCTACGTCGCCCATAGAGAATGCCGGACCAGCCTTTTTCGGGTCTACACGCCAAGCCTGAGACTCTGCCTTCTTCTCAACCGCTACGTTGTTGCCGCCGTGTGCAAACTGCATATTGATGATACGGATCTTACCAAGATCGCCTCTTGCAACCATCTGGCGCGCCTGCTCGATCATCTGATGGCCGGAGTAGCCGTAGGAAACAAACATTACCTTGCCGGTCTTTTTCACCAGTGCTTCCAGTTCCTCCGCCTCGGCGGTCGTGAAGCACAGAGGCTTCTCGCAGTAAACGTGCAGGCCAGCCTCGAGCGCCGCTTTGGCGATCTCGAAATGGGTGAAGTTCGGGGTCGCAATGGAGACCGCCTGGATACCGTCCGGGCGCTTGGCTTCCTCTGCAAACATGGTCTTGTAATCCGGATAGCAGCGCTCCGGCGCAACATGCAGGTTTTCGCCGAATTCCCGGCCGCGCACCGGATCGACATCAAACGCGCCTGCAACCAGCTCAAAGTTGAAATCGCGCAGCGCCGCCGAACGGTGGATATAGCCGATCTGGCTGCCCTTGCCGCCGCCTACCATTGCCCAGCGGATCGGCTTGTCAACATTCTTTTCTCCGTAGATCATTGTAAACGCTCCTTTTCAGTATCATAAGATGATAAAAGAAATACAAAAGTTGATATTTTACAGCTCGCCGCGCGCTTCGCGCTCAGCCAGTTCCTTCATAATGGCCGGATACTCCTTTTCCAAATGGTGGAACAGCAGGATCACTGCGACGATGCCCCAGACAATAACCGGACCCCAGATGAACAGCCCATTGATCGCATTGATGGCGGAAGCGGCCTGTGTCGCTGCCATACCGTCGTAGCCTGCCCAGTCCATGATCCAGCCGAAGCCCGCGCTCATCAGGCCGCCGCCCAGCTTGGAGCCGACCGACGCAGCACTGTAAATCAGACCTTCCAAGCGGAGATGTGTCTTATATTGGCCATATTCAACCGAATCTGCAATGAAGGAGAACACAACACCCATCAGCGGTGCCTGTCCGATGCCGCGGCAGATTGCGGAAACCATCGCAAAAGTAAAATTGTCAGCGTCGATCATCAATCCGATCTGCCCTGCGATGCTGATAACTGCACCGGCCAGCGCCAGATTGCGCTTGCTGATCTTCTTGAGCAGCAGCGGGATGAAGAAAATAATGCCAATTGCGGGAATCTGCTCTGCCAGATACAGCGGGCTGGTCAGCAGCTCGTTGCCGAGGATCCACTTGCTGTAATAGCTCAGGCCGGTGCCGGACAGGGTCATGTATACCGATAGCATTGCCCACAGCAGCAGGCCGAGCGCCCAGTATTTGTTTTTAAACAGTGCTTTCAGGCTGGTGCCGATCGGCACCTTGCTGTCCTGCGATTCTCCGGAAAGCTGCACGCGTTCCTTCGTATTAAAGAAGCAGATCAGTAGCAGGACCAGCGCAATCACTGCATAAATCGCCGCTGCCATGATCCACGCCTTCTGGTCGTTGCCCAGAAGATTTACCAGCGGCAGCGTGACTGCGGTAGCAAGGATGCGTCCGAACGGCGACAGCGCCATGCGGATTGCGTTGATTGAACCGCGCTCGTACTGGTTGCGGGTCATCAGCGCAGCCAGTGAGGAATACGGCAGGTTGAGCGCCGTATAGCAGATGGTCTGGATAAAGTTGTAAGTAATGAAAATGTAGATCGCCTTGACCATATCGCTTCCGGCCGGTACGGTGAACAGCAGCACGCAGCCGATTGCATACGGGACGCTTGACCAAAGTACCCAAGGCCGTGCCTTGCCGTATTTGGAATGCGTACGGTCTACGATCAGTCCCATAATGACATCTGAGATGCCGTCAAAGAAGCGCGAGATCAGAATAATCAGACCTACCGTACCGATGGATACACCGATATAGTCGGTGTAGAAAAAGCTGAGCAGGCTTGTCGTCAGTCCAACGATGATGTTGCAAGACGTATCACCGAGGCCGTACGAGATTTTCTCCCGCATGGAGATCTTAACGTCACCTGCAAGCTGCGTCGTTTTCTCCATTGTGTTTTTCTCTGCCATGGTATACCCTCTTTCTCAATATTCTGTGTGGTTACAGTTGTTTTTGAAAATTACCGGCCGGTTTTTTCTTTGTTGTGTACAGTATAAGAGAGAAACGCTTTTCTTTCGAGAATGATGCAACGTCTCTTTCGCACAAAACAACAATTTCCCAGTTTTTCGGATATTTGCTCATATAATCCGAATGTTTTTTGTGCATATTGCTATTTTCGTTGTCATATTTAACAATTTTCATATAAACCATATCGGGATAAGATAAAAAACACCGCCGGCAAAATTGCCGGCGGCGCCAGAAGAAAAGATAGTGAGGGGTCACAGCTTTGTGGGCGTGCAGCCTATGAACCGCTTAAACAGGCGGGAGAAATAGTTCAGGTCATAGATGCCAACAAGCTCAGCCGCCTGCTTGGGATTCATTCCCTGGAATTCTATGTATTCACAGGCACGAATCATGCGCAGGCGATTGAGGTATTGGATCGGCGAAAGCCCGGTAAAATCGGTAAACAGCTTGCGCAGGTAATTGGGGCTGAACGCATATCTCTTTGCCGTTTCTGCAATATCAAAACTCCGGGTGAGATCAGACTCCATCTCAGCCAGTATTTGCGCAATGATTTTCTGATTCCCAACAGAGGAAGCAATGTATTTCCCATTTTGATGGCGGATCGTCTTTCTCAGCTCGAGCAGGATGATCTCCACATATTTTTGCTTGATCAGTATGCCGTCCGCCTGCTGCTCGGCAAGTGTATGCTCTAACAGGGAAGCAAGGTAGGTCAGCTCTGTTGGGTTCAGATGCAGCACGCCCTGCTTGCTGCTGTTCGCTTCATATTGGGGCAGCTTGTCTGCATGCATGTTTTCCCGCCCGATCATCAGGCTTTTCCAGTATGCGGCTTTGGGATCAGCCGGCCTTGCCGTCGGCTGCAACACGCCGTCCAGTGCTAACGCGCTGATCACCCGGCTGTCCAGCCGGTCGGGAAGGAACTGGCAGTTATAGAGAGAGATTTCACCGCTCAGGGCATAGCCGTGTTCCTCATGACAGGGGATAACAACGACATCCCCCGGGATCAACAGGGTTTCTACTCCGTGGAACATATGCCGGCACGACCCGCGCCCGACTACCATGATCTCATAGTAGTCATGCCGGTGCATATCCACCGACCATGATTCGCACCAATGCTCGACAGATATGCCGGAATCGTCCTGATAGTACATGTCCAGATAAGGATATTCGGTTTGTTTCATGCGATCACCCATATCCCCTTATACTTGATTGCAGAACTATATACGTCTTTTGTTATAGTTGTAGTATACCTTTTTTGAACGGGTATTTCCAGAACAGATTAACGGCATTTTCGCATAAAACAATCCACTTTAGGGCACATACCGCCAAGAACTGCCCGGACGGCGGCACATCGCGGAATGCGTACTATAATAGAACAAGGGGATCAGCTTTTGACAGCTGATCCCCTTAAACATTATAATGCCGACAGCTTATGAACCGGCGGGAACGGGAATTGCCGTAGGCTGCCCTGTTGCCCTGCTTTGCTCAGCTAACATCCGGATGCATTTTTGTAGAAGGCCGGCGTTCCGCCGGTAATGACCTTTTCCGGCTTGCCCGATGTCTGCGATTTGACTAACGCATCTGCGGTAATGGAGGCGACGTAACCATCCCACGCGGATGAGCCCCCAGTTTCCCCTTTGAGCGCGTGATCAACCCAGTCCTGTATCTCTACATCGTAAGAGTCGATAAAACGCAGGATCCAGTTGTCCTCAATCTTGGTGGATATAGTATTTGCATAGCGTACCGTCGGGAACGAAGGTGCCGGCAGGTTGACAACACCATTTTCACAGACAACTTCGCAGTTGATATCATATCCGAAGCCGCAGTTTACGTTGACCTCAAGCACATTGATAATACCGCCTTTGGTCTTCATGATCATAATTTGAGGATCTTTCAGCCCCTCATGCGCCTTGGAAGAAGTCTTGGGCATGATGCACTGCACTTCGTCCCACTCGTCGTTTACCAGCCATGGCAGCACATCAATCTCATGGATCGCTGTATCGGTGACAGCCATCGCAGTGGTATAGTCGGGTGCTACACCATCCGCACGATGTGTGCACTTGATGACCATCGGGGCGCCGAACTTACCGGAGTCAAGCAATTCTTTTACCTGCCTGTAACCACGATCATAGCGGCGCATGAAACCAACCTGCACCAAGTGCTTTCCAGCGGCCATTTCTGCATCAACGACAGCCTTGCAGTCCGCCGCGGTATTGGCCAGCGGTTTTTCGCTGAACACCGGCTTACCCGCCCGAATTGCCGCAATGACCGGCTCCTTATGAAATGCGCCCGGCGTTGTAACAACGACAGCATTGACATCGGGATCGTGAATGGCCTGGTTGAAATCCGTATAAACTTTGGTGCCTTCACCTGCTATTTCAGCGCTTTTTTTCGCGCCTTCCTCAAACACATCACACACTGCAACGACTTTTGCGTTACGGATGCGGTTTTGAATTCTCTCTATATGCTCGCAGCCGATCATGCCGCAGCCAATGATTGCAACTTGCAGGGACATAAATTTGTTCTCCTTTATAATCCAGGTAATGAAGTTTTGCAATATGGCGCCAGAGGTATTCTCCGACGCCATATTCCTGTATAACAGCGGTTCAATTATCAGGCAAGGTAACCCTTCAAGGTGTCCAGATGTTCCTGTGCGTTTTCCGATGTAACAATGCTGCAACCGGTATCGATCACGGGTTCGACCTCTTCTCCATTGATTGCCTTTACACAGGTTTCTACCGCCGTATAGCCCATGCCATATGCATCCTGTGCTACCGACATGGTTTCCGTGCCTTCCAGGATCGCTTCGCATGCAGACTGGATGCCATCAAAACCGCAGAAAATCGTATTTTCATATGCGCTGTTGCCTGCTGCCGTGCGCGCAGCTGCAATGGCCATATCATCGTTGTGGCAGAGAATAATCGCCACACCTTCCGGATGGTTCTGCATAATCCCTTCCATCGCGGTTACAGCAAGATCAGCTACCGAATTGGCGTACTGTACTTCGTCCTCCAGGAAATCGCCGCCAGCCTCTTCAATCCCTTTCTGGAATCCGGCGAAACGCTGCTCAACAGTTACATCGCCCTGCGGGCCGGCAATCTCAATCGCCGTAATATCTTCCCATCCTGCGGCTCTTGCAGCCTCTACTGCTGCCCGTGCACCCTCCGCAGCCGCTTCTTCATTACCCGTTCCAACGAAAGAGATGATCTCGTCTGCATCGACCCGCGTATTAACCGCAACGATCGGAAGCTCAGTCCCGGCAATGAGGGTACGCACGGAATCGGGCTGGAGGGCGGAAAGGACAAGGCCGTCGTACTGGCCCGAACTAAGCGAGGTTTCGATCAGGTTGTTCTGTTCGTCGTAGGATGATGTTTCGCTCGCCGGCCCGATAACTTCGACCGATACGCCTTCATTTTCTGCCCCGTATGCCTCAGCGCCGGCCTTGACATATCCCCAATATTCTGAAGCGGTCGTATTCAGGATAACACGGATATTGAGACCGCCTTCTGCCGTCTCTCCATCTCGCGCCGCTGTGGGCGCATCACCCGAACAACCGGCCAGCGAGGCACACAGCAGAGTTCCCGTTAAAAATACTGCAATCTTTCTCTTCATAATGATCTCCTTTCTTTTTTGCACATGCACATAAATATACTTAGTATTTTAGAAAATATAATCCAAGATTTTCTGCATTGCACCTCTTTTCTTTACTATTTTTATTTGTGTTCACGAGCACATTTCACGCTTTGATTATAGCACCCTATTCAGGAAATGCAAGTGTAATTTCAGTTTTTTCATACTTTTATTGATATGACCAATATGATCAATATAAACTTGTATATTTCAACCATATCATTTGATATTTTCAATAAATTTTAATAAAACCAGCTGGGGATGTCGCTATTATTGCGCATCCGTCACTTATGCATTGTGCGGCCGGATATTCAGCATCCATCCTGTTTGTGTGCACCAGGAGAATGGATGTGCACGAATGCACAAGCGCCGTGTGGAGTACCAATCCAGCACGGCGCTTTGTGAGAGAGGAAAATAGGAAGTACAGACTTAAAGCAATTCTTTTTTAATGCGCTCGAGCGCTTCGGGGGCCTGCTGGTCCATTTTCTCCGGGAAGCCGAAGTAGGACACGCAGATGATGTTGTCGCCGCCAACCTTGGGTGCGTCGGGTGCGAGCTGCTTATTTGCGAAATCCATGTCGCGCAGGGTCTCGAAGATGCCGTCAAAATCGACCTCACCTTCGCCCATCGCAGTGTGCTGGTGGATGGTGACGTCTGCACGGCCGCGGCTGTTGAGCCAGGGCGGATTGAGGATGTAGCGGCAGTCCTTGGTCTGGTTCCAGGTGTCCGCCAGCAGGACGTGGGTCAGGTCCTCACCCGCGTATTTGAGCATGTGGCGCACGTCGCCCTTGCCCTGATCGTAGAAAAAGCCGTGGGAAGCCGAGTACACATAGCCCAGATTTCTGGAGCGGAAGGACTTGACGATGTCGCACGCCTCGTCATTCAACTCGACAAAATCATACGGATGGGACTGCAGTTCGACGCGCAGGCCTTCGCGCTCGATGATCGGCAGCAGCTCTTCCATCGACTTGTAGAACATGCCGTTGCAGATCTCCTGCTGGTTGGGGTCACCCGAGAACTCGGTGTTAATGACCGGCACACCCATATCGACCGCGATCTCAATGATACGCTTCCAGTTGGCGACCGCGTGCCGGCGTTGCTCCTCGGTCGGGCCGGACCAGCGGTAGACTACGATGAAGGAGGAGATTTCCACACCTGTCTCCTTCAGGGCCTGCTTGTACTCCGCCTGGCACTCCTTAGAGAACAGCGGATGCTTGTAAAACGGGTTGATCCGCGGGTGCGGGGACTGCTCGATGTACTTGTAGCCCCAATCTGCTACCTTGTGCACATAGTCGTTGATCGACATCTGTTTTGCCAATACGTCAACATCAAATGCAATTTTCATACATTTTCTCCTCCTTATGGGGATGATTTTATATGGGGCGTTATCCCTTTCGTTGGACTTATTATATCCCCGGTTCGACCAATTGCCAATGATACAAAGCGCCTAAAAACTGCGAAATTCTGCTATTAACACTTGAGAAGTACAAGTGTATCTGTTATGATGAAGCAAAGGAGTGTGACTGACATGCTGATTCCTGAAAGCGGAGTGCACCAGACTTCCGAGCGGTATTTTTTTACGCCTTCATCTCTGGCGCACGAACTTTTTTATTATCTAACTCGTTGCGGGCATTATTTTTGCAATCATTTATATTCGTTCAGCCATCAGTCCGAGATTGCGCGTCAAGGCGATCATAACCAAAACATCATGCTATTCCTGATCCATGGCGGTGCGATGGAACTGGAGCTCGACGGCGTACCTGCATTGGCAGGCGCCGGACAGGCTGTGATATTCGACTGTCATGAACCATACCGCTATCAAGGGGCAGATGGATTGGAATTTACATGGCTGCTGTTTAACGGGCTGAATGCACGGCAATTTTACCAGCGTATTTTGCAGGCGCATGGAGGAAGGCATGTATTTGCGCCCCCTACCGTTTCCGAGATCACCCGCCTGTTGGATGCCCTTATCAGCAGCTGTGCTGCTGATGAACGCTTGAGCGAAGCTGCCTGCTCCCAGATGTTGCACCGGCTGCTCTGCCTTCTGCTGCTTGATGAGCGCAGCACCACCCGGGATGACAGCGACCGTATTGCGCAGGCCATCCGCTATATGCATAAGCATCTGATCGAGCCGCTTACGGTACAGGAGGTTGCTTCGGCGGTCAACCTGAGCCCATCCCATTTTTCCCGTGAATTCAAATCGCGCACGGGCTACTCCCCTTATGAGTATATCGTGCTGCGACGTATTGATAAGGCAAAATATCTGCTTAGTTCAACGCAGCAGACCGTGGGCGAGATCGCCTACGCTACCGGTTATAACAGCGAAGAAAACTTTATACACAGCTTTCAAAAACACGTTGGTATCCCACCCGGATTGTTCCGCAAATATCCCGTTTGAGTAACCAGAGGCATATCCCACGTCTTACCGCTCCATTCCCTGTATGCAATAAAAAATGTCATTTCTGCAAAGGCAGAAATGACATTTTTTACATTCAAATACATTATATGTTATACAATGTGCGGATATCTATCGGGGTCAACATATATTCTTCAGCAGGATATTCATTTGTCAGCAGATAATTCGTCAGTACTTCGAGCGGCCTGGTCGCCTGCAAAACTGCATTTTGATCGATTACAAAGTCTATTGTCCCATCCCGCAGGCCTTTCAGGGTATCATCGATCAGATCGTGGCATATGAAATGGATTTTCTCCTGATAACCAAGTTCCCGCAGGATATCGCATACGCCTGCCTGTCCGTTTGCTGCCAGATAAATGCCCCTTACATCATCATGTGCATTAAGCACACGACGTACACAATCATAACATGTTTGCCGGTCATCATTCCCGCGCTCCAATGGCAGCAGGGAAAGCGCCGGGTATCGGGACCGGACTTCGGATTGAAAGCCGTCGATCCGACGGCGGTGTGACAAATTGGAAAAATGTCCGGACAGCATCAGCACGGTTCCGTGCCCACCCAAGAGCATGTTCATCAGCCCGGCACATGCGCGCCCACTCAAATAATTATCCTGCCCAACATAACAAAGGCGTTTGGAACCCGGCATATCCGTATTAAATGTTACAACCGGAATCCCATTAGCGTGCAGCTCATCAATCCGTTCTAAAATTCGTTCATCCTCGACCGGGGTCAGTGCAATCCCATTTACGCCTTCCCGTTCCAGCGTTGCAAGATCTTCCAGTTGCTGCTCCAGCTGTATCGTTTCGCGCTCGATGATTATCAGTTCGACCCCGACTTTTTTCATTTCTTTTTTCGCTTTCATAATCTCATCCAGCACGAGCGCCATAAACGGCGTCGCTATGGATTGAATCACAACACCTAACCGCAGCGAGCGTTTGGCACGGACAAGCATACTGCCAGCGCGATTGCGCTCGTATCCCAATTCTTCCGCAATTTTTTTGATGCGTGCCTCGACTTCAGGATCGACATGCCCTCGCTGGTTAATGACACGATCCACGGTACCACGCGATACGCCTGCCAGTTTCGCTATTTGTGCTTGTGTTATAACCAAGTTCAGCGCCCCTTGTGTGCACCCCCAATAGATGCACATGTTTTTTACTATTATATATGATTTCCAGCAATGGTACAATATAAAATGCATGAAATCATATTGATCGCACTGGCATCCTGACGCACTCGCGCTTTGGGGCAACAGAGCAAAGGAAGATTCCTTTTGCTCAGGTACAAAGTGATACGCTATTCTTATATGAATAAAAGCCCAGCTCTCACTGGACTTTTTCGACAGTCTCAGCCGTTATTCATTTCAGAATAACGGCTTTCAAGACATCCGCTACATATGGAAGTTGTCCGGGAACCAAGCTCTCCATCATCGGAATGACAGCGGCCAAACTGGTCGCTTGCTTGCTTTCCGTTTCCTTCCCGAACAGGATATAATCGGCGGACAGGCTGAACGTGTCTGCGATCCTGCCCAGCGTCGGCACAGGCATGGAAGACGTCATCATAACCCCCGACCGGCTGCTCCCGAAACCTCCTTCTGGAATACGGCATCCGAAAACCGATTTATAGCCGTTCAAACGACGTTGGCACGTTTTTTTGCCCCTCATGAAGCACGGGGGATCATGGTGCTGGAAGCGCGAGCCTGTGATATTCCCATTGTTTTTTGAGATATTCCCGTCTATCTGGGATGGCTCCCGGAGGGCAATGGAATCCGCAAGGCCCATGACGCGGCCGGCTTCCGACAGGCAGTGAGCAAGGGCCTTTACAAATAAATATCCAGAAATATACAGGCACTGCTGCATGGCAGGAGTTCATGAGACAAACGCGTGAAATGCCCGGCATAATTACCGCGAACCATTTACCGGGGTGTCGAACGCATCGAGACCCCCAGCGCACGCAGGAACGTCTCCCGTGCCTTTACCTGACGGCGGACACTGATGGGAATGCGCTCGCCGGTGCTGAGATGGAAACAGTGCGGTTCAAGCTCCACCACACGGTCCAGATTCACCACAAAACTTTTGTGGCACTGCAAAAAACGTCCATCCAGACGGGGACAGATATCCTGAAAGCGCAGATAGGCTTCGTATTCGTTTTCGTCTGTCACCAGACGCTGCTTCCTGCCCCGGCTCTCCAAATAGCGGATGGATGCATAAGGAAGGAAATACACGCTGTTTCGGACAGGGAATGCAACGCCTTCCCGCAAGCGCCGGTTCAACCGGTTTACGGCCTGCTCGACAGCCTGCAACAGCTCTGCCGTCTTGACAGGCTTAAGGAGGAAGCTGACATGCTCAGTTTCATAAACTTTGGTGCAGTATTCCACATACCCTGTGACGTAAATCACCTCTGTCCCGGCGCCTTCCGGCAGTAACTGCTTGACCAGCTCAATGCCGTTTTCC
>PPYE01662517.1_pt1 | contig 11146 bp, 9 predicted proteins | sample 1559881 | NCBI WGS metagenome assembly PPYE01 (sample SAMN08240022, study PRJNA423297) | Human gut metagenome, whole genome shotgun sequencing project.
ACCAATGCCCGGGTGGACTCATCTCTGGCTGGCGTCCTGGTGGCGGTAGATGCCCGGGGTGCCCGAGAGAGCCTGGAAATTATCTGCAATCTGCTGGGCGGTCTGACATTGGACACAAGCCGGGTGCAGCGATGGATGGCCAGTCGGGGTGGCTGCGCCGTGGAGGGTCCCACCAACTGGAGCCGGGCAGCTTTTGATAACTTGGACCGTCTTCCCCAAAGCGAGCAGGCACGCTGGTGCGTGTGGAAGTCGGTGGAACTGCTCTATCTGCTCTCCACCCAGGATGAACAGGGGACGTATACTCTCCCGGGTTCGATGCCAAATCGGAATATAGCCCGGTCTCTGGCGGAGACCTGTCGGTACATGGAAGCGCATCTGGACGAGCCTCTCACCATCCCAGCCCTGAGTCGCCGAGCCTGTCTCTCCGCCACCACGTTTAAGGAGGCGTTCCGCCGGCTGTATGGCCTGCCTGTTCATACCTGGCTGCGGCAGAGGCGGATGGAACGAGCGGCAGAACTGCTGAACACGTCCGGATTAAATCTGGAAGGAGTGGCAAAAGCGGTAGGTTACAGCAGCGTCAGTCAATTTGCCGCCGCTTTCCGCCAACAATATGGAGTGACTCCGGGCCAATACCGAAAAAATGTCTGAATAGGCAGCTGCTCGGCTGATTTGGCAATGCAGTTACACAGGGTGTCTGCTATAATACTTCAATACGCAAAGAGATATGTTTGTTTCCGAACAGGAGGAGATCTTGATGAAACAACATCGTTTCTGGGCCTGGGGCGCCGTGATCTGCATGATCATGGTGATGATTACGGGCTACAAACGCAAATAAAGTATATAGCAGAAAGGAAGAATCCCCCATGATGAAACACTATGTCAGACTGGCCTGCTTCGTGGGCGGCGCTCTGTTCGGCTCCGCCGGCGTGAAGCTGCTTGCCAGCAAGGACGCCAAGAAGGCCTATACCCACATTACCGCCGCCGGCCTGCGGATGAAGGACAGCGTAATGGAGACCGTTACCTCTGTCCAGGAGAACGCCGCCGACATCCTGGCCGCCGCCAAGGACATCAACGAGGCCCGGGCCGCCAAGGAAGCCGAGGCTCAGGTAGAGGGCCAGGAGGCCTGAAAAACCGCGGAAGGGAGCCGGTAAGCGGCTCCCTTTTTCCATGAGGAGAGATCGATTATGAGAGCGACCATCGTACATGAGAGCCGGGGCCGGATGCGCCTGCGGCTCCGGCAGAAAAATATGACCCTCCGGCAGGCAGACCTGCTGGAGACCTGGCTGAAGGGCCAACCTTGGACGAGAGAGGCCGTGGTCCATGAGCGCACCGGCTGCGTCATCGTGACCTACGCGGGAGATCGGGAGACGGTGCTATCCGCTATCGGCGGCTTCACCTGGGCCGGGGCGGAGGAAGCGGTTACCCTTCCCAGCCACAGCACCCGGGAACTGAACCGGGAGTTTCAAGAAAAACTGGTGGGCAAGGTGCTGATGAAGGGGGCCGCCGCCCTGTTTTTGCCTGCCCCGCTGCGGATCGCCCGGGTGGTCTGGCACATGGTACCATTCCTTCACAAAGGCATTCGATGCCTGGGGCGGCGAAAAATCAAGGTGGAACTGCTGGACGCCCTGTCCATCGGCATCTCCGCATGCCGCCGGGACTTTGGAACCGCCGGCACCGTCATGTTCCTGCTGGAGATCGGCGAGTTGCTGGAGGATTGGACGCGGAAGAAGTCCGTGGCCGATCTGGCGGAAAGCCTGTCCCTCCATGTGGATCGGGTGTGGCTGAAAACTGAGGCCGGCGAGGTGCTTACCCCAATCGGACAGATCAGGCCCGGCGACCGGGTGGTGGTCCGGGCCGGTGGCGTCATTCCCCTGGACGGCGTGGTGGCGGAGGGGGAGATCACCGTCAACCAGGCCTCCCTCACCGGCGAGTCCGTCCCCGTGGCCAAGCATTCCGGCGGCGCGGTGTACGCCGGAACCGTGGTGGAGGAGGGCGAGTGCGTCCTGGAGGTAAAACAGGTCTCCGGCCAGGGTCGCTACGACCAGATCGTGGAGATGATCCAGCGGTCCGAGCAGATGAAGTCCGCCGCCGAGGCCAAGGCATCCGGCTTGGCGGACAAGCTGGTGCCCTACACCTTCGCCGGGAGCCTGCTGAGCCTGGCCCTCACCCGGAACGTGACCCGGGCCCTGTCGGTGCTCATGGTGGACTTCTCCTGCGCCTTGAAGCTGGCCATGCCCCTGGCGGTGCTCTCCGCCATGCGGGAGGCGGGACGGGAGCACATCACTGTCAAGGGCGGTAAATTCCTGGAGGCGGTGGCAAAAGCGGATACCATCGTCTTTGACAAGACCGGCACCCTCACCCACGCCTGCCCCCGGGTGGCCCGGGTCATTCCCTTCAATGGCATGGAGGAGGCGGAGATGCTCCGTCTGGCCGCCTGCCTGGAGGAGCACTTCCCCCACTCCATGGCCAACGCCGTGGTGGAGGAGGCCCGCCGCCGCGGCCTGAACCATGAGGAACGCCATGCGAAGGTGGAATACCTGGTGGCTCACGGCATCGCTAGTTCGGTGGATGGGGAGCAGGTACGCATCGGCAGCGCCCACTTCATCTTTGAAGATGAAAAGGTGACCATCCCGGAGGGAGAGCAGGAGAAGTTCGACGCACTGCCCCCGGAGTTCTCTCAGTTGTATCTGGCCATTGACGGGGTGCTCTCCGCCGTGCTCTGCATCTCCGACCCCGTGCGGGAGGAGGCGAAGGACGTGCTCTCCGCCCTGCGGGGCCTGGGCGTGAAAAACGCCGTCATGCTCACCGGGGACAGCCCCCGCACCGCCACCGCTATTGCCAAGGAATTGGGGGTAGACGACTTTCGGGCCGGAGTGCTCCCTGCGGACAAAGCGGACTATGTGTCCGCCCTGCGGCGTGAGGGCCATACCGTCCTCATGGTGGGAGACGGCATCAACGACTCCCCGGCCCTCTCCGAGGCGGATGCGGGTATCGCAATCAGTGACGGGGCGGCTATCGCCCGGGAGATCGCCGACATCACCATCGCCGCCGACAGCCTGTGGGAGCTGGTGCGCCTGCGGCAGCTGGCCATGGCCCTGATGAACCGCATCCAGAACAACTACCGCTTTGTCATCGGCTTCAACGGGGCCCTCATCGGCCTGGGCATAGTGGGTATCCTGCCTCCGGCCACCTCCGCCATGCTACATAACCTGTCCACTCTTGGAGTAAGCCTTCACAGCATGAGCGCACTACCGGTAGCCGGTCAGGCGACAAAGGTGCTGAAGGATCTGTAAAGTTCGGAAGATCCCGCATGAGTTTATTTCCATCATCGACTGAACGGAGGGTTGAATATGAAGAAGGAAATATTCTATCTGATTGGCGCCGTGGCCGGTGCGCTGCTGGTGTTGCTGGCAGTACCGCTGGGAAACGCCTATATTGGAAATTATCTTTCGGTTTATGGTGGGATGGACACCCAGAGCTATGTACTGCTTATGCAGAGCGCGGTAACGGGCTTTCAGATCCTGGGCGGTGTTCTTCTGGGACTCTTCGGCGCGGCGTATCTTTTCCGGCGCAAACCGTAAGCAACGATTTTATTCTCGAATGCCCCGGCGTGCAGTTGTACGCCGGGGCATTTCTCATCGTGCTCTTTGGGGAATTTCCTTCCATGTGCTCCGTGGAGAATTTCCTTCCACCTCTTGACAAATGGATCCGACAGCTATACTATAGCATTGTTATATAACGCTGCTATAAGGAGGCTGCCACAATGGAAGAGAACACTCCCACCACATTGGAAAGGATCCAGGAGGCGGCCATGACCGAATTTCTGGACAAGGGCTTTCTGGGGGCCTCCCTGCGGCAGATCGTGAAGAACGCCGGGGTAACTACCGGAGCTTTCTATGGCTACTTCTCCAGCAAGGAGGCTCTATTTGCCTCTATTGTAGAACCCCACGCCAAGGCACTGATGGGCCGGTTCATGGAGGCCCAGACCTCCTTTGCTGAGTTGCCCGAGGAACAGCAGCCGGAGCATATGGGGATAGAATCCTCGGACTGTGTCCACTGGATGGTGGACTACATCTGCCAGCACCGCCAGGCAGTGAAGCTGCTCCTGTGCCGGGCGGAGGGCACCGGCTATGAGCAATTCATCCACAACATGGTGGAGGTGGAGGTGGAATCCACCCTCCGCTATATGGAAGTGCTGCGGCATCTGGGGCGGGATGTGCCGGAACTGAGCCGGTCCCTGTGCCACATCATCGCCAGCGGGATGTTCAGCGGCCTCTTTGAGATCGTGGTCCACGATATGCCCCGGGAGCAGGCACAGCGGGACGTGGAACAGTTCCGCCAGTTTTACACCGGAGGATGGCTGAAATTGATGGGGGGATGACCCCTGTCTTTTTTGGATATTGGTTAGTTATTGCTAACTTTCAAAAGGAGGTTTTTCCATGAAGCAAAAGAAGAAGAACGATATAGCCGCCCTGCTGGACTACGCGGGGAGCCACCGGGGGCTGACCTTTCTGGGCCTCGGCCTGTCGGCGGCGTCCATGGTGTGCAGCATGATCCCTTACCTCTGCATCTGGCTGGCGGCCCGGGATCTGATCGAAGTTGCTCCAAACTGGACGCAGGCCCAGAGCGTCGCCCGGTACGGGTGGCTGGCCTTCGGGGCTGCCTTCGGGGGCATCGTGCTGTACTTCGGGGGGCTGATGTGTACTCACCTGGCGGCTTTCCGCACGGCGGCCAACATCCGCAAGCAGGGCGTGGCCCATGTGATGAACGCCCCTCTGGGCTGGTTCGACGCCAACGCCTCCGGCCTCATCCGGGGACGGCTGGACGCGGCGGCGGCCGACACCGAGACCCTGCTGGCCCACAATCTGGCAGACATCGTGGGTACCATCACCCTGTTTATTGCCATGCTGGTGCTGATGTTCGTCTTTGACTGGCGGATGGGCTGCGCCTGCCTGCTGGCGGCGGTGATCTCCATCCTCACCATGTTCGCCATGATGGGGGGCAAGAACGCCCAGATCATGGCGGAGTACCAGGCGGCCCAGGACCGCATGACCAAGGCGGGCACCGAGTATGTCCGGGGCATCCCGGTGGTGAAGATCTTCCAGCAGACGGTGTATTCCTTCAAGGCGTTTCAGCAGGCCATTGAGGAGTACAGCGCCAAGGCCGAGCACTATCAGGCGGACGTGTGCCGGACGCCCCAGTCCATCAACCTGAGCGTCACCGAGGGGGCCTTCGTGTTCCTGGTTCCGGCGGCCCTGTTCCTGGCCCCGGGAGCCCTGGCCACCGGGAGCTTTGCCGGGTTCGTGACAGACTTCGCCTTTTACGCGGTGTTCTCCGCCATCATCTCCACGGCGCTGGCCCGGATCATGTTCGCCTCCTCCGGCATCATGCTGGCCGGCACCGCCCTGGGCCGCATCCGCATGGTCATGGAGGCCCCGGAGCTGAAAGCACCAGAGCGCCCCAGGGCGCCTCAGGGCAGCCGGGTAGAGTTCCGGGACGTGAGCTTCACCTACGACGGGGCAGAGACGCCCGCTCTCAGCCATGTGTCTTTTACAGTAGAGCCGGGACAGACCGTGGCCCTGGTGGGCCCCTCCGGCGGCGGCAAAACCACCGCCGCCAGCCTGATCCCCCGGTTCTGGGACGTGTCCTCCGGCGCGGTGCTTGTGGGCGGCGTGGATGTGCGGGACATGGACCCCCACGCGCTCATGGATCAGATTGCCTTTGTGTTCCAGAACAGCCGGCTGTTCAAGACCTCCATCCTGGAGAACGTCCGGGCCGCAAGGCCAGAGGCCACCCGGGAGCAGGTGCTCGCCGCCCTCATGGCCGCCCAGTGCGGAGACATTCTGGAAAAGCTGCCAAAGGGCATGGACACTGTGATCGGTACAGAGGGCACCTACCTCTCCGGCGGAGAGCAGCAGCGGGTGGCCCTGGCCAGGGCCATCTTGAAAGACGCCCCCATCGTGGTGCTGGACGAGGCCACCGCCTTTGCCGACCCGGAGAACGAGGCCCTGATTCAGAAGGCCTTTGCCCAACTGACGAAAGGCCGCACGGTCATCATGATCGCCCACCGCCTGTCCACCGTGGTGGGGGCGGACAGGATCCTCGTCCTGGACCAGGGGCGCATAGTGGAACAGGGCACGCACGAGGAGTTGACTGCCGCCGGCGGGCTGTATGCCAGGATGTGGGCGGACTACAACCGGGCGGTCCAGTGGAAGATCACCAGCGAACGGTGAGAAAGGGGGAAGGGAAATGTTCAGCAAAGCGTTTCAGCGCAAATACGCCCTGACCGACCAGGGCCTGAAAAACACCAAAAGCGGCGCGTTCTGGACCGTCGTCACCAACCTGGTGGTCATGGGCGGCATGGGCATCCTTTACCTGCTGATGGGGGGCTTTATGGGTACCCTGACGGACGGCGCGCCCCTGCCGGGGGCGGCGCTGCCGGCAGTCCTGACCGTGGGGTTCGTCCTGCTGTCCTTTGTGACCCACCTGCAGCAGTACCGGGCCACCTACGGCCTGGTGTACGGTGAGGTCAAGACCACCCGCCTGCGCCTGGCGGAGCGGCTGCGGAAGTTGCCCCTGGGCTACTTCGGCAAACGGGACCTGGCGGATCTCACTGAAACCCTCATGGGAGATGTGAACCGGATGGAGCATGTGTGGAGCCATGTGCTGGGGTACCTGTATGGGGCCTACATTTCCACCGCCATCATCGCCGTGTGCCTGCTCTTCTATGATTGGCGGTTAATGGTCGCCTGTCTGTGGGGGGTGCCGGTGGCATTCGGATTGCTGTTCGGCAGCCGGAAGATTGCCGAGCGCAACTCAGAGGCGACAAAGAAGGCTGCCCTCCGGGTCTCCGACGGCATCCAGGAGGCGTTGGAGAACGTCCGGGAGATACGGGCTGCCAACCAGGAGGAGCGGTATCTGGCCGGTCTTTATGAGAAGATCGACCAGCACGAAAAAGTCACCATCCGGGGCGAACTCACCACCGGATTGTTTGTCAATGCCGCCAGCGTGATCATGCGCCTGGGCGTAGCGACTACCATCCTGACGGGAGCCAGCCTGATTTTGTCCGGACAGATCGACTTCATGGTGCTGTTCCTGTTCCTGCTGGTCATCACCCGGGTGTACGCCCCCTTCGACCAGAGCCTGGCTCTTATCGCGGAAATGTTCATCTCCCAAGTATCTGCCGACCGCATCAACGAGATCTACGAAACCCCTATCGCCAAAGGGGCGGAGACCTTCCGGCCTCAGGGCCACGACATTATCTTTGACCATGTGGGATTCGCCTACGATAAGAAACAGGTGCTCCGTGACGTGAGTTTCACCGCAAAAGAGGGAGAAGTCACAGCTCTGGTGGGGCCATCCGGCTCCGGCAAAAGCACCTGTGCGCGTCTGGCCGCCCGCCTGTGGGATATTACGGCCGGCCGCATTACCGTGGGCGGCGTGGACATTTCCACGGTGGACCCGGAGGTACTTCTTACCGACTACTCCATGGTGTTCCAGGATGTGGTTCTCTTTGACGACACGGTGATGGAGAACATCCGCCTGGGCAAGCGCGGCGCTACGGACGAGGAGGTACGCGCCGCTGCCAAGGCCGCCAACTGCGATGAATTTGTGGAGCGGCTCCCCCAGGGTTATGACACGCCCATTGGGGAGAATGGCGCCAAACTCTCCGGCGGGGAGCGGCAGCGGATCTCCATCGCCCGGGCACTTCTAAAAGACGCACCCATCGTCCTGCTGGACGAGGCAACCGCTTCCCTGGACGTGGAAAACGAGACAAAGGTACAGGGGGCCCTTTCCCGTCTGCTTCAGGGCAAGACGGTGCTGGTCATCGCCCACAGGATGCGTACCGTGGCGGGAGCCGACCACATCGTGGTGCTGGATGACGGCCATGTGGCCCAGCAGGGCAGCCCGGCGGAGCTGATGGAGCGGGGCGGCCTCTACCGCCGCATGGTGGAGCTTCAGAGTGAGAGTGCCCAGTGGCGGCTGAACGGTGCGGAGGTATAACGCTTTTTGAAATCGGACAGAAAAGGGCACGGCTCAATCGAGCCGTGCCCTTCTGCGATATTCCAGCGGCGGGCAGCCGAACTGCCTGGCAAAGACCGCCGCGAATTTGCTTTGATTTTCGTAGCCCACCTGTGCCGCGATCTCGGCCACCCGCAGTTCGGTGTCCCGCAGCAGCTCTGCCGCCCGGCGCATCCGCGCCTCCCGCAGGAAGATGGAGAGATTTTCCCCGAACACGCCCCGGAAGTAGTTTTTCAGGCTGGTTTCGCTCACTTGAAACCGCTCTGCCAACTCCCGCGCCGTGTGGTTCCGGCTCAAATCGGCGCACAGGATCTCCCGGGTTTCCCTGGCAATGGCCACCTGGGAGCGGGTGAAGTAGCGGATCGACGGACTGGCCTCCACAGGCTGGCGCTTCACTTCCCAGAGCAGCCGGGCGGAGAGCAGCTTGATCAGCCCCAGTTCCTGGGAATCCCGCAGCTGCCACAGTTCATCCAGCGCCGTCTGAACGGTGGGCGGAGTAGCGGCCAGATACAGGCGGCGGTGGGTGTGCAGATGCTCCATGATCTCCTCCGGGCTGACCTCACTCTCCTGAAAGAGCGGGCAGGGCTGCCGGGACAGCGCATCCAGATCAAGAAACAGTTCAATCCCCTCATAGAGACTTCCGGGATAGCAATATTCCTCTTGGGCCTGCTGTGTCCCCACAGCCATATACCCCTGGGAGAGAAAGGCGAACTGGCCGTCATCCAGCGCCACCTCACAGCGGCCCTTCTGGCAGAAATTCAGAAGGAGGATATTGTTTGCCTCGGCCTGCGCCAGAGGCCAGACCTGGGTATCAATCCGGTTGAAGGAGAGGATCACACCCTCCCAAAGGGAGAACAGCCGCAGACTGCCGTTTTCTGATCCGCGGAGCGTCATCACGGCGGCTTTCCCGTCGGGACGGATCTCTACGCCGCCGGGGAAACGCCCAGCGTCAAAGAGTTGTGACAGGTTGGACATAGATGTTTCCTCCGTTGTGTTCTCTTGCTCTGATTGTATCGAACCGGGAGCAGGCCGTCAATGGGACAAGGAAAATCAAATGCTGTTTGGAGCCCAAACGCTGGAATGGAGTTGGTGATAGGCAGAGAGATGTGCTATTCTGTTCTATGGTTAGCAATAACTAACGATTAGAAACAGGAGGAACAGAACCATGTCTCAATCATTGGAACAGGGAAAACGGAAACTGACCACAAAGGACGCCATCACCGCCGGCGCGCTGGGAGCGGTGTGCATCGCCATCCGCTTTGTTTTTATGCTGGTGGGCGGCGTCAGTCCCTATGTGTGGTTTGCCACCCACTTTATGGATGCCATCCTGATTGGGCCTGTGTTCATGCTGATGGTTGCCAAGGTGCGAAAGAACGGTCCCTTTCTGCTCACCAGCCTTGTCACTGGCGTGGTGCTGGTAGCCGCAACATGGATGTTCCCCATCACCGGGCTGGTGGGCGGACTTTTGTGTGAGCTGTGTCTGCGGGCCGGGCAGTTCAGGCAGAAGAGCTGGCTGGTGCTGGGCTTCTTCTGCTTCAATCTGGGATTCATCGGGGACTTTTTGCCCCTGTGGTTCACCAAGGAGAGCTATCTGGAGTATGCCGCCCAGATGATGGATGCCGGCTACATGGCCACCATGGAGGGTCTGTTGACCTGGCCGGTGTTCGGCGTCATCGTCCTGAGTATCCTGGTGGGCTCCATCCTGGGCGCCCTGCTGGGCATGAAGCTCATGCGCAAGCACTTCGTCAAGGCCGGGCTGGCACAATGAGGACGCGGACTGCCCGCGGTTCCTTTCTGGACCCACGGACCAAAATCCTGATTTGGCTGCTGGCCAATGTGGTGGTGTTCACCTGGGCTCCGGCAGTGTTCCGCATCGCCGTGATGCTGGCCTACTTCGGCCTATTCCTGCTGGAGCGGAAGGGAAAGATGCTGGCGGGCCTGCTGCTTGTCTACCTGGTTATCGTGGCAGTGCAGTTCTGGCTGCTGCCGCTGCTGCCCGGCTCCCTTGCCACGGTCTTTGCCACAGTGACCTATTTCCTTCTGGTCTTTCCCTGCATTGCCGGCGGGGCTTACATCATTGCCACTACCAGCGTCAGCCAGTTTATGGCCGCGCTGGAGCGGATGAGGGTCTCTCGAAACTTCTCCATCACTCTGGCGGTGACCCTCCGGTTTCTGCCGGCGCTCCGCCAGGACTTCCGGCACATCCGGGACGCCATGGCCCTGCGCCAGATCCACGGCCTGGAGGAAAAATTGGAGTGTATTTATGTCCCCATGCTTATGGGGGCGGCCCAGACAGCGGAGGAACTCAGCGAGTCCGCCACCGCCCGAGGCATTGAGCACCCGGGAAAAATGTCCTCCTGGCGGCCCATCGGATTCCACATTCAGGATGTGACCGTTGTCCTGCTGTTCCTGGCCCTGTGCTTGGGTGGGATCTGCTGCAAGGGGGTGCTCCCGTGATCACCTTCGACCATGTGACGTACACCTATGAGGGGCAGACGGTGCCCAGCCTTCGGGACTGTTCTTTTACGGTGGAACCGGGAGAACTGATCCTTTTCACCGGCGAGAGCGGGTGCGGCAAGACCACCATCATCAAGCTCATCAACGGGTTGCTCCAGCATGGCGGAAGCGGGACTTTGGAAGGCACCGTCACAGTGGGCGGCCGGGATGTGGCCGGGGCGCCCCTGTGGGAGCTGGCCCAGACCGTGGGCTCCGTGTTTCAGAACCCCAAGTCTCAGTTCTTCAATCTGGACACCACCGGTGAGGTGCTCTTTGGCCTGGAGAGCCGGGGCGCCTCTCAGGAGGAAATGTCCCTGGCCCTGGATTCCGCCGCTCAGGTCTGCGGCGTGGGTCCGCTCCTGGATCGAAATATCTTTGCTCTGTCCGGCGGGGAGAAGCAGCGCATCGCCTGTGCCAGCGCGTGGGCCATGGGGCCGGAGGTGTTTGTGTTGGATGAGCCCTCCTCCAATTTGGACGGAGAAGGCATCCATCAGCTGCGGGACATTCTAAGGCGGCTGAAAGCAGCGGGAAAAACCGTCCTGGTGGCGGAGCACCGCCTGTGGTACGCCGCCGACCTCGCAGATCGGGTGTTCTATCTGCGGGAAGGGCAGCTGGAGCGGATCTACAC
>PPYE01158134.1_pt1 | contig 11145 bp, 5 predicted proteins | sample 1559881 | NCBI WGS metagenome assembly PPYE01 (sample SAMN08240022, study PRJNA423297) | Human gut metagenome, whole genome shotgun sequencing project.
CCACCCCTTGCCAGCCCCAGCACATACCATTCACTTCCTACCGAAGGATTGGTATCTGTGGCACGCATATAGGCACTGGTCTCAGCCATGACCTGACTGACAGATTTCTTCAGGGTATTCGCCCCCTGCATAACAGTTACCTTACAGGTCGCTGTCATCTCCGGATGCTCTGCTACTGTCGCTGTGATCGTAGCTTTGCCATTCTTTACTGCTGTGACAACTCCTTTTTTGCTTACCTTTGCAATAGAAGTATTACTGCTCTTCCAGGTAACATTGTAATTTTCCGTAACGGATTCCGGTATTGGAACTACTTTAAGGGTATGTTTCTGGCCACGGTTGATCTTTATGGAGCTGCTGTTAAGAGAGATTCCCTGCAGACCTGCCGGAAAATCTGCCACGATCAGATGCGTTAAAGTTCTGGCACTGTCCAGATAGAAAGTTCCGTCTTCCTGCATCTGTGGGGTCAGTTCCATAAAAGAATCTTCCGCAGATCTGAGGATTCTCGGTTTTGTCAGGCTCTCATACCCTTCCGGTACAGGAAAGGCCAGCGAGATCATTGTCATGGGTTGATATGCTTCTCCTGTACGGATATCTGTATAGGAAATCTCTATGTCATAAAGAAGCTGCGGCAGAGTACCCGGATAAGTTTCTGACAGCTGCTGCATTGTCTGCTGTCCATCAGAACTCTCCTGTACATGAAGCTGCACATACCAGGGATTCCCTGTTACTGTTACTCCATTGACAGAAGAAATCTGAGCTGCAATACGGTTCCGGACAGTTTCCAGTGCCTCTCTGATCCCGGAATTCACCGCTGCCTGCTCATCCTCTGTCAGACTGTCGTAAGTGTCACTGGCAAGACAGAAATCTGCGATCATCTCTGAATCCAGATCTATTTCCTCTGCTTCTGCAGCTTTCTGAATATAAGAACACATGGTCTGTATATCCAGCATGGTTCCGTTGTCTTTCTTATTTTCATTTTCCGATGTTTCTTCTTCATATGCGCCAGTTTCTGTTTCTGATCCGGACGGTTCTGTTTCAGACTGAAACTCATCCGCAGCAGTCCCCTCCCTGTCAGAATCATCACTGTGTACTGCGGCAGAACTTTCTTCGGCCTGTTCTGTATGTATCTGTTCTGCCGGTGGCTCCTGTGCTCCCGGTACAGGACATGTAGTAACTGCCATTCCTGCACTGAGAAGCAGTGCCATCCATTGTTTATTCATTTACTTGCTTCCTCCGCTTTTTCTGATTCTACAATCAAACGGATAAAATCCTCCGCTTAGCAATTATTCGGTTAAATCACAAAATGACAGATGATTCTCTCCTGCAAAATGACAGGAGAGAAATAACATCTGCCTTATTTTTATTTATCTTTTTTTTCCGAATTTAACAGCAATTATCATGGCTATTACAATGTTTATCACAAAATTCCATCCAAAAGTATGTAGCCATATCCCTGACAGGTCTTTGATCCCTGATATATTATTATGGAATACAAATTCTTCTGAAATGAATATACCCGCTAAACTTGCGAAAAACATTGCCAAAACAGCCAGTAGAAATATTTTTATTATTCTTTTCATGCATTCAGAAACTATTTCTTTTGATTATCTTTGCTTTTTTTGGAAGAATGCAGTGTGCCAATAATGACACATTGCGTTCTGACATTTTATTATTTAATGACTACTTTTTTTACTTTAGAGAAAGAGCCATATACTGTTTTACCGTTTACTTTTCGGTAAGCGCGTACTTTGTAATAACGGGTCTTGCCTGTGGCAAGTTTCTCTTCTGTCATACCAGTTCCTTTTGTGGTTTTTATACGTGTGTATTTACCATTTTTGGAAGCACTGGCGTATACCTGATATCCATCAGCGGCTTTTACCCTGCTCCATTCCAGAACTGCAGTTTTGGATGTGGATCCCACAGACAGAGACGGAGCAGAGAGGACTGCTTTACCCTTTACTGCTATTGAATAACTTCCGTAAACCTTCTTACCATTTACATTTCGGTAAGCACGTACTTTGTAATAGTAGGTTGTTCCTGTAACTGCTTTCTTGTCAAGGAAGGTAACAGCGCTGTTCTTTGCAGTTGATCCGATGGAGGTATATTTGCCATTTTTTGAAGTGGAACGGTATACTCTGTAACCGTTAGCTCCGAAAACTTTATTCCATGTGACACGGATAGTGTTATAGTTCTCGGAAGCTGCTGTAGCGATTTTCACTTTTCCAAGTGTTGCTTTTCCGATCACACCATCTTTGTTGTAACTGCTTACAGTCTTTCCGCCCCATGTATAAGAATAAGCTCTTACTGTGTAATAGTAAACTCTTCCTGTAACTGCTTTCTGATCCTTATAGAAAATATCTGTTACCTGATCTGCAATCTTCTTCCAGCTTCCTGTTTCTGTTCTGCGGTATACTATATATCCATCTGCATTATCAACACTGCTCCAGCTTACCTGGATTGTCTTGTAATTGAGGGCTTTTGTCTGCAGGTTAGCAGGCATATCTGCTTTGAAGGCGTCCTGTTTGCCTGCAAGTTCAATATGATAATCTGCAACAATGGTCTTGATCAACTCTAATTGCTTTGCATTCCACATATAGGACTTGCCTTCTGCACTCATGCTGTCGATGAGTTTCTGAAGTGCTGCAAGTTCTGCTTCTACACCTGCAATGTTCTCTTTGGTAACAGCCGTCGGAAGGTTACTGATCCAGTCATCTGCCTGCTGTGCATCAGAAATATCTTTGCCAGCTTTGTCAGCCTGTGCTGTCAGTGCGGCGATCACTTCTGCAAAAGTCATTTCCTGATTTCCGACTTTGACCTTCAGACCTGCCATTGCATTTTCCTGTCCCTGGTAATCTTTCGCATAACGGTCAAGGAATGCTTTTACCTGTGGATAAGAATCTCTGTCTACAGGGTGGTCTTTTACAGTTGCGTAAATTAAAGCTGCTTCATCTGCGAAAAGCTGCTGGTATTCATTCTGACCTTTTTCATAAGTCAGAGCCATGGCGATCAGCTTCTCCATGTTCTCTACCAGTGCGGTGTTTTCACTTCTGAATTTCGTTTCTTCTGTTTCTGTTAACTGATCATAAGCGTTCTTAGCTGCTGCAATCTGTTTCAGCTCTGTTTCGGTAAGTGCACGTTTCGCAGTATCACCTGCTGCAGGAATTTCCTCTTCTGTGGAGAAATCTGCATCCGGTACTTCTGCTTCATCTGCAATTACAGAGTCAGGGGTCTCTTCATTCGAAACATCTGCAATGTCTTCTGATGACTGAATATCCATCTGCGCTGCAGGCTGCTCACTGATATCAGAAGTAAATGCATCTGCGCTTCCGTCTGAGAAATCAGAACCTTCTGCCGGAACTTCCTGTGCCGGGAGCTCTTCTGACTGTACAGCTTCCTGTGCTGCAGGTACTGTAGTCGGCTGAGGTGCTTCATAAGCGCGGACAGTCTCTGCATCCGGGAGTGCCTTGAGCATTGCTTTCAGTGCATCAGATTTCAGCTGATAGAGATAACCTTCTGCTTTTTCCAGAGAACTTAAGTTTGTAACCTGAGCTTTCTGCTGATCATCAAGAGTATTGTATAATACTCTTGCATTTGCCACATAATCTTTCCAGCTATTCCAGATCTTCTCTGTCGGTACGTTGTTATTCTTTTCTGTCAGTTTCAGAGGTCCGTCAGACAAAGCACCTGTAGAGGATGTGGTGATATTCAGTTCATCAATAAAGGAGATCACATATCCTACTTTTGCATCTGTACTCTGGCGTCTGATAAACAATTCTGCTTTTTCAAGCTCTGCATAGTTCGTAACACGTTTCTTCTGATCTGCTGTCAGTGCATCATAAGCGGTTCTGGCTTCTATGACAAGAGCCTGTTTCTTCTGATAATTATCGGAAGTCACTTCACCGATTGCCTTGATCTTATCTACAACTGCGGCTGCAGCCTTCAAATCCGGAATCAGGTTTCGTAAATACTGTAAGGTACTGTAGTTAGTTACCAAAGCTTTCTGGGCTTCAGTCAGTGCATTATACTCTGCCTGTATGTTGTCCAGAAGCTGCAGAACATAGGGATCAAGGGTTAATGCATCTGAAGAAGGAAGTGCATTAATTGCCGCAACCACCTTCTCAGCAGCTGCTTTATCCTTTTCTTTCTGTGTCTGCCCCTTCTCCAGTTCTTTTATCCTGGCTTCTGCTTCTGTCAGCTTAGAATAATTGGAGATTACAGATTTTGCTTCATCATCAAGTGCATCGTAAAGATTTCTTGCCTTTACTACAGCATCCTTATCCTCCAATGTCAGCTTATCTGCTGCCGGCAGAGCATCAATAGCTGCGATTACTTTTGTAATAGAATCACCTTTACCGTTCTCTGCTGCAAGAAGCTTTCTCAGTGTGTCTTTGTTAAAGATTGCTTTGTGTTTTTCGTCTAATTCATTGTAAGCGTTTCTTGCTGCTTCAATTTTTTCTTTTGTACTGTTATCGTTAAGGGCAAGAATCATGTCGTTGACGGACTTGGTTGGGACTTTTACGTCTGAGAAATCCCAAAAGTTACTTTGTCCTTTACGCTGACGGACAAAAGCATTTAATCCACGAGCAATCTGTGGTACATCATAATTTGTAAATCCATGAATACTTCCATCTACCTCTCCATCCACATCAACCAGATCAAAGAATGCATCCAGGAGATTGTTTCCATTTTTTGTAAATCCTGTACTGCGGTCTAATACATTTACATTATAGATGGATGCGAAAATCAATGCCTGTGCATCATTCCATGCATTATTTCCATAGGACATACATCCGGTTTCAAATCCTGCTGTACAGAAAGAACCTGTTGCACGCTGTGCAATTTCCGGAAGTTTGTGTAATGCCTGGTCAACAGCATTAGTTACATCCTCAAAGCCTTCTTTGCCATACCAGTAAACCAATGGCTGCCAGCTCATTGTATTGTCCGCATTTACAAAAACGTTGTCCTCCGCATTTATGAGACTCTTAGCTTCCTTATGTACCCATGCAATTATTTCATCATCATTAAAAGTTGATGAAGTATATGCTCCGGATTTAATAGCATGAATTGCATATTCTGTATTAAGATAATTATCACCATTTCTGTTTCCAACTGCATCCAGAAGATTTACAGATGAAATATCTCTTGGATCATATCCAATTGCTTCAATAGCAAGGATCAGCTTTGAAAGATCTGTTGCCTGCCATGTGGACAAATCTGATCCGGAATCTTTTAATTCCTGTAGATATATTTTAGTATTTGCAAACCATCTGTCAAAATAAGTATTATCATCATAGGGGACGTAACCACATCTGGCTGCAGTAAAGATTGCCCAGATATCTGTATTTTCATAAGAAGGTGAATCTTTTGGACCAAACGCATTTTTTTTATCTTTGCAGTAATCCAGAATAATTTTGATGGCTTTTTCCGCTTTTGTCAGGTATGTTCCCCACTTGGCAGAATCATCTGCTGCACTTACAGCGCCATCATCTTTAACTTCACAAGTGCCGTCTATCACTTTTATTTTAAAAGTATATCCGTCTTCTTTCGCCTGTGCTTCCTGCCCTTTGCCAAATTGAAGAACAGGTTCTTTGATCCATTTCACCGTTAAAGGACGCTGACCTAAAAATCTGGTATCTACAATAGCTGATTCTATATCTGTTTTAGGATTACATACTGCTGTAATGCCATATTTATCAATCAATTCCTGTGTTTCTTTTGTCTGATTGACAATTTTTGCGCCATTTATAGTGACTTTGTTATTATCACCATCATCATAGATACTGGTCTGCTTTCCATCGATTATTTCTACGCGATATGGAAAATGATAATTGGTTGAGTAATCTTTAAAGCGATTATAGTTACGTGAATAATTTGTTTTCCATACTTTTGGTTCCGCATCTGCCTGAACTTCTAAAGTTATTTCTTTAACTCTTGGATCATAGTATGGATAACCATCATTCAAATCTGGTGAAATAGACCATTTCTTCTCAAAATCAAAACCTTCATAAGTGTCTTTATTTTTTAATTCGGCAGTTGTTTTACCGAATTGTTCGTAATTTTCGAACTTTTTAAGCGCATACTTTTCTTGCGTATAATTAGTAACAACAGAAATATCTTTAAAAAGTTCACTATTATAATAAAGATTTGTTGCTGAACATGCCGTACTATAACGTAATGATACAGTTGCATAAATTCCTCTATTATATTTTTTGGTCATATCCAATTTAGACGATAACAAATCTGCTATATCATATATCTTTTTTCCGCATGATCCATGACTAATACAGTTTTGATATGTCATTTCAGATGTACTGGTACCAAATTGACATATTTCCCAAAGTCCGCCTTTGCTCACTCCATTAGATACAATTTCCAGATCAGTACTTTCTTCCATGTCGTAATTAATGGAAACATCACAATCTTCTAATATTCCATTTCCTTCTGTAGCTCCTATTTTTAAACTTTTCTTTGGAACTGCATATATCAGTGTTACATTTCCTGAAACCTGAAGTCCTCTTACTGTACCGTTATTCTCATAAAGTGCAGTACAAAACTGTGAAGTCGAATCTCCGATATATACTTTTTCATCTGTAATATGAATCTTAACATTTTCAATGACACCATTTGAATCAAGGATAAAATTTAAAGCAGCAAGGTCATATTTATTATTTACTCTATCTGGAGCAGAATAGGTAATTGTATGTCCTTGACCATCAAATTTTCCAGAAAAATTGGTTACATATTTTGTTTTTTCTTTGTTTATAATTTCTATATCGTTTGTTAAAACAACAGTGCTTTTATAGTAAAGTTTATTATCGCAATTATTTTCGAAAAAGTAATAATCATCTGCTGTACTAATGCAGTAGCGTCCTTTATCATCCTGTTGTAATTCTGTCACGTCTGCTTTGACGACATGACAGTTCACAATAATTATTGCAAATGCTATGCTTATTAAAATTTTAAGAATGTTATTTTTGTTTTTTTTCATATTTTTACCATTTAAATTAGGGTAAAGTTGTATAATTAATAACTTTACTCTATCACTGTTGCTTTTTATTCAGTAGTTACATTATCAGTTGTTTTTTTCCATCCACTAACTGGAACCCATTTTCCGTCTGAATTTTCAACATAGCTGTCATATCCTAAATCCAGTCCCATCATCATCGAATAATCCAAACAAATGGTATCGCCATTTTTTACAACAGTATCTACACCGCCATTGTTTGTACTCTTATTAATTTCACACATCCAACCAGAATAATTATTATAGTCTTTTTCAGAAAGCCATCCTTCCTGATGAACAGTGTTGTTCCAAGTGGAATTTTTACGTACTTTCATATAATTTACTTCTGTATCTTCAAGCTGCTTTAACCATAAATAATTTCCTCTGTTACCAGCAATGGAATTTTCAGTTTCATTAACTGTTCCATTATCTGCAAAGAACTTTCCTTCATCACTGTCATCGTGCTTGTCAAGTTTTATTGCTGGAATATAATTTCCATATTTAGTATTATACCAACATAAAATTCCCTGATAATGATATGTTGTTGTTCCAACAGTGTTTGTGTCGCTTTCAGAAGAAGCACCTGAAATTGCTTTTAAAGCGTCTAAAGCAGTTACAGTATCTGTTTTTGTTGTAACATTCAAGGTTTTTGGTGCTACAATATAATTTTCAGCATCTTTAGCGTTATCTCCGGTTAAACCAGTAGCTTTAATACTTACTGTTACATTTGCTGTTGCTGCCATAGCCGGTACTGCTGTGCTTCCCACCATTGTTGTTGCCATTAAGAATGCAATCACACTTTTTCTTACTTTCATGTTCATTTTGTTTCCTCCTTGAATTAAATGTAGTTTAATTTTTTCGCAGGTTATCCTGCAAAATATATCGTTTCGTAGCCTTTTCAAGCCACGTTGATACCTTTCTGCCCTAAAAAATGGTACAAAAAATAAACCTCCGTTATGCCTACAGATGTTTGTTTTTTATTTTTTACTAAAGTCCGTCTCCTGACTTAAAGTTCCAACCTACTTGCTGCCCTTCTCGGAAAGGATCTTTCCAATGGTTTCGCAGTGTTCGTCCTTATTACAGTGAGGATAAACCGTACCGGTATCTCACCGGATTTCCGAAAACTAAAGGGATAAAAAGCGACTTCCGATATTCAGTTATCAAAGTGCAAAAAAAATCCCCACCATACTGGCAGGGAATATAATGTACAGATTGAACTTTCACTCATATCCTTCGCATTATAGCATTCCCTTTGAATACCATTACAAGAATACAGTGAACTGCAGACTAAATATACTGCAAGGGAACGGAACCCTGTTTGGGATTCTCACCCAACGATTCTTCAATCATTACCGTAGTAATAAGCTGTACATATGCGCTAAACGCTATTTATTTAACAAACTAATCTTAACACCCACCCAGTGCTTTGTCAATCTTTTTCACAATTTTACATAAATGAAAATCCAAAGATGACCAAAAACTTCCTCCTGCCAGTTATTCTTATTTTCCGACCAGCAGGAGGAAGTTTCCTTTGCGTTACATATTATACTCTTTATAAAGTTCTTTCCGCTTCTCAGCATCCGTCGCAGCACCCTGAACTTCCGCACTTCTTCCATCCAGGATCAGACGATTGATCAAAACACCAAGACGCGTTTCACCCTGAAGCTCTCCAATGACTTTTCCTCGCGCTTCTCCTATGGATTCTCCAATAACTTTTCCTCGCGCTTCTCCTATAGATTCTCCAATGGCTTTTCCACGGGCCTCCCCTATAGATTCTCCAATGGCCTTCAATCTTTCAGATTCCAGTTCTAACACTTTTCCACCCATAGTCTCACCTAACCTTTCCCGAACCATATCTTCATCCCGACAGATATAGTCCGATATTTTTGTGATCAGCTTATTTAAGTTCGTGTATAATTCTGCTCTTCCTGTTTCTGTCAGTTCTTTTTCAAGCGTTGCTCGAATGTCTTCGTATTCATCCAACAAAGACTGCAGCTTTTCCGGATCTTGATTTATTTTATGTATTTCTTTCTCATACCGCATAATATAAAACGGCAGAAACATCAGCAGATTTTTCTCGAATATTTTATCTTTCGTATATTCATCAAGTTTCACTGTAGGGATACGGTATACCTGTATCTTTCCATCTGGGAATACTACTTCCACTTCCAGAAAATCAGGCGTATTTTTCCCGCTTCGTAAATATAACACGCAGGACTTCGGAAACTCCATCCGGTATCTGCGTCCGTACTTTCTGGCTGAATCTAACGCAATCGCAAAATCATACTCGATCATCCGGATTGCCATCGTATAATCATCAACACTCTGACACTCGATATGATACAGCTTCTTTCCAATCCTCAGACAGGAGTCTGTGATGATTTCTCCATTCTCCTGATGATGCTCATTTTGAAGCTGTATGATCTCTACATCCTCCGAATATGAAGTCTGAAATACCTCATTGATTAAAGGAATTGCCAACTGCGGTATTTTCTCAATCATGGTACGGAATACGTCATCGAAGATCGTATTATTCATTATATCCCTCGCTTTCATTTTAACACTTTTTCAGGCTTTCTAAAACCCCCGAACTACTGATAACTGAAAAAATAATTCATTTTTAATCAATTCCACCTCCTCTCATTCAGACAAGGCAAAAAGACAGAATATTATTCTTTCGCATCCATTCAGTCTTGTCCGTGTTACAAATTTTGAAATATTTTAATGAAAATGTTAGCGAATGTCAGATGAACCTGCCTTGAAATGCCAGATCAGGCAACAGGTGATAAATTCTACTATGACTACAGTTTAGACTATATTGTTCTGAAAAGCAAGATTTATTTTCTCACTAGCACCCAAAAAGTGTTTTCAAATATTAACCATATATCCAGTAACCAGCGCAGAAAAAGCGTTTGTTTCCTATGCATTTGCAAGATATTTAGATATTCTTAGCTGGCAGAAATCTGCGTTATGAGCCGACTGCTTCACTGTCTGAGCGAAGTTTGCAACGGAGCGAGTTTGATAAGGCGGCTCATGCTTTTAGCAGATTACTGGCGGCTTAGAATATCTTAATGTCCGAAACCGCATAGGAAACAAACGCTTTTTCTGCGCGTCCCTTTTGAATCTAAAAACTCCCCTGAGCTAATCACTTATCCGCGACCAACCAGAGGAGTCCCTAATTATATACCGTATTCTTTATAAAGTTCTTTCCGCTTCTCAGCATCCGTCGCAGCACCCTGTACTTCCGCACTTCTTCCATCCAGGATCAGACGATTGATCAAGACTCCAAGACGCGCCTCACCCTGAAGCTCTCCAATGACTTTTCCTCTTGCCTCTCCACGTGCTTCTCCAATAGACTCTCCCAGAACCTTTCCTTCCGCACGTAATCTTTCAGATTCCAATTCTAACACTTTTCCACCCATAGTCTCACCTAACCTTTCCCGGACTACTTCCTCATCACGGCAAATGTAATCCGATATTTTTGTAATCAGTTTATTTAAATTCGTGTATAACTCTGCCCTTCCTGTTTCTGTCAGTTCTTTTTCCAGCATTACTCGGATATCTTCGTATTCATCCAACAAAGACTGCAGCTTTTCCTGATCTTGATTTATTCTATGTATCTCTTTCTCATACCGCATAATATAAAACGGCAAAAACATCCGCAGATTCTTCTCGAAAATTTTATCTTTCGTATATTCATCAAGTTTTACAGTAGGGATACGGTATCTGCGTCCGTACTTTCTGGCCGAATCTAAAGCAATAGCAAAATCATACTCGATCATCCGGATTGCCATTGTGGTATCATCAACACTCTGACATTCGATATGATACAACTTCCTTCCAATCCTCAGGCAGGAGTCTGTAATAATCTCACCATTCTCCTGATGATGCTCATTTCGAAGCTGTATAATCTCTACATCCTCCGGATATGAAGTCTGAAATACTTCATTAATTAACGGTACTGCTAATTGCGGTATCTTCTCAACCATTGTACGAAATACGTCATCGAAGATCGTATTATTCATTAAATCCCTCGCTTTCATTATAGCATTTTCACAAGCTTTCTAAAACCCCGAACTACGGTTGACTACAAAAAAATTCACTTTTAATTGTTTCTGCCTCCTCTCCTTCAGACAAAACAA
>PPYE01321242.1_pt1 | contig 11145 bp, 11 predicted proteins | sample 1559881 | NCBI WGS metagenome assembly PPYE01 (sample SAMN08240022, study PRJNA423297) | Human gut metagenome, whole genome shotgun sequencing project.
CTTGGATTTTCTAATTCTTCTTTTAATCTACTATTTATATTATCTATGTATTTTAAATTTGAAGCAGTTGAAGAAATAGTAAAAAGATATTTATAGTTATAAAATACTTCAAAAGGGGGTGAAGTATGGATACATTAGAAAAACTATTTCAAATTGCAGCAGATGAAGGAATTATTATAGACTATACCGATTCACTTCCAAATACACTACAGGGGTTACATATCCACCTTCAAGGTATAGGACATATAATCTCAATACTTCACTATATAAAGAATGATAGAGATGCATTTATAGAAATTTTAAGCGAAGAACTTGGACACTACTTTACAAGTGTTGGCGATAATTTAATTAACATAGAAAACTATAGTGATTACTTAAAAATATGTAAATGTGAAAAACAAGCACTCAACTGGAGTGTTAATACAGTAATAAAAAATATTGATTTAGAAAATGCATTTAAAAATAACTGTGCTAGTTATTATGAAATAGCTGAATTTTTAAATGTTCCAGAAAAGCTAGTCGTAGAAAAATTCAAATATTTAGCCAGTAAGAATAATAGTAGCTATATCGAATTAGGTGAATATAAAATTATATTAACAAACTTACCAAATATATTAATCTATAAAGGAATTTAAACATTCGGTGTTTTTAAATGTTGTTGAGTATACAATTATTGCTACACTTAGTTTGGCATTAATGAAATAAATATAAAATTTAAAGGGGGATAATAAAAAATATGGATAGTAACACTTCAAAGAAAAATGTAATATCTTTTGTCAATATGAAGGGTGGAGTTGGTAAAACTACTATATGTGTTAATATAGCGGCTCAACTAGCTAAAACAAATAAAAAAATACTTGTTATAGATATGGATCCACAAATGAATGCTTCACAATATCTATTAAGTCCTGACATTATTGAATCCTTGATAAATAACCATCATACAATTTATAATTTATATGAAGATACTTTTAATGAAAATTTCAATTATTTAACAGGAAATGAACTTCATGAAGATTTACTGGAGCATATAGACGATAATTGTAGTATTATACAACAAGCCAAAGAAAATCTTGATGTTATTTGTGGAGATTTAAGGATGACAAATGTAGATGAAAAAGATGGAACAATAAGTGATATTTTAAATGCTTTTATAGAAGAAAATAATTTGCAAGATACATATAATTTCATATTTATAGATTGTCCACCAACACAATCTATATATACTATATCTGCTTTTAAGGCATCTAATTTTTATTTAATTGTAATAAAGCCCGACTATTTATCTACTATAGGATTATCACTATTTCAGAAAATGATATCAAGTTTTAATTCAAGAAGAGGTAAAAAAGAAAAATTAAATTGCTTAGGCATTGTCATTAATTTATATCAGCCCCAAACTGATTATCATAAAGATAAAGTATCTGAGTTAAAATCTATATATAAATTTTCTAATTTTTTCACTACCAAAATAGCAAATAAAAGTGCAATAGCAAAATATAGTGAAGAACATAAGTTTATGTATGATATAAATGGTTGTAAAAGACAAATTATTAATTTAGCAAAAGAATTTACAGATGAGTATAAAAGGAGATCAGGAAATGAATAGAAACACTATAAATGAATTAAACGAGGTCTATTTAAGAGTTTTTGGATGTTCTGATGCTAACAATTATAATTCAATAGAAGCACAAACATTATTACTAAAAAAGAATGCTATTGGTATTCTAAATACCTTAATACTATCAAAAAAAATATTTAAAAAAAATAACCAAATAGTATCTTTTTTAGAAATTTATTTTGGTATAAAACTTCCTAAATATATACAAGCTTCTCGTACTTTGATGTGTGGAAGAATAAGTAAATATATAAATGGAATGGAAGAATATGACGATATCATTAATTTATTAAATTTACTATATAAAGCTCTATTTAAAATAGACAATCATAGAAGTTTACTAGACAAGGATATCAATGATGTTATAAGGGGGATTAATTTATAGAAAAATGGATTTAGTAACTGATTTCAAACAAATAATAAAGGATAAAATCAATGACACCTTTGAATTTCTAAATACTATATATAAAAATTTAGACCAAAATGATAGCGACAATAAAGATATAATAAGAGAAATTAATAAATCATATATTTTGATATCTATTTGGAGAAATAATTTTAGCGATGATAAGAATATTGCATTAATTGATAATATTTTGTTAAATTATTGTTCTTTAACACATGCAATATTACTAAAGGATAATAAGGTTATTAATTTTTTACTTAGAAATTCTATAGAAAGTTTTTTAAGATATGTAAATAATGAACCTGATACAAGAGATTTAGAAGCATTATTTTCAGACTTAAAAGATAGAGTAGCCATTAGTGAGGGGAAAAATTTAATAAGTAACTATAGTAGCCAATTAAAAAATATTTATACTAATAGCAATTTCTATATACATACTTATATAGATAAGATTCCTGATATAAAAACATTAGCTGATTATTTACATAACGATGATTTTAATTATATATCAGTTAAAAAAACTTTAGAAAAAATGAATAAAGCTATGATCTGCATCCTTCGTATAATTTATATAGATGTTTTTCTTTCTCTAAAGCCGAATGCTCAAGCAGCACATTATGAATTTATACATTTAGATGAAAATATAAAATTCGATGACTACAAAAAAATATACATATCTTACACGCAACAATTAATCAAATGATATAACAAAATAATTAAGGCAGTTAACTACCGCTCTTATTAATAAAAATAAAGAGGAGATGATTTTTTTGACAGAACTAGCAGATAAACTTTTAGAAAAAAGTAAGGAAGCTTTTATTGTTGGAATAGAGCTTTATAATAAACCTACTATAAAATATAGAGTTGAAGGATTCAGTTTTTTTATATGTAATTCCTGGGAATTAATGCTAAAAGCTCATATGATTAAAACACTTGGTGACAATAGTATTTACTATAAAGATAAACCAGATAGAACACTATCATTAGAATCTTGTATAAAGAAGATATTTACTAATGATAAAGATCCATTAAGAATAAATTTAGAAAAAATAATTGAGCTTAGAAATACAAGCACTCACTTTATAACTCAAGAATATGAAATGGTTTATGTTCCATTATTTCAAGCATGTGTTTTAAACTTTAGTGAAAAAATGAAACAATTTCATAATATAGATATAACTGAATTAATTCCACAAAATTTCTTAACTTTATCAGTAAGTATGAAAGCTTTAGATAATCAAGAAATAATTGCAAAATACCCTGAAGAAATAGCTACCAAACTAATAAATTCAAACAGTTATATAAACACTTTGATAGATGAAAATAATAATAAATTTGGAATTAGAATCGACCATTATCATTTTATTACAAAGGATAAAAATAAAGCTACATCACAAATTGCTATAACCAAAGATGCAGATGTTCAAGTTAAAATTATAAAAGAAATGCAAGACCCTAGCAATACACATAAATTAACAGCTAAAACTTGTATTGAACATATAAATAAAAGATTAAAAAAATTAAATATAAATCTAAAATTTACAATGTATCATTTTAACCTGTTTACAAGATACTATGATATTAAATCTAATATTAAACTTTGTTATGTTCATAAAGTTTATGATAAACCTTCATATACATACTCTATGCAAGCTGTTGATTTTATAGTTGATGAAATGAAAAAAGACCCTAATAATATCATTGACAATATAAAAAAATCTTTAACAAAAAAATAAAAAAGTTAACCCCAGGGGCAAAGGAATTCTTGGTTTACACCTACTCTCATTCGAGAACCCAGCCATATCCTTCACAAGTTAACTTTATTAACATAAGTATAATACAAAATTTCTGATTAAGCAATAATTATATCTAGATATATAAATATTATACTTACTAATAGTATATACAATTATAAACAAATAATTCATTTTATTAAAATAAAAATAATTTGAGTAGTCTAAAAGCTACTCTTCTTATATACTTTTTATTCGTATATATATATTCTATAATATCAATCAAAATACATTAATAAAATATGATAAGGAGGTAATAAACATGAAAACATGTATCTATCTAAGAAAAAGCCGTGCCGATGAGGAAGCAGAAAAGCAGGGCGAATTTGAGACTTTGCATAGACACAAGACTACTCTTTTAAAAATAGCAAAAGAGAAATGCTTAAATGTAGTTGATATTAAAGAAGAACTTGAATCTGGTGAAAGTATAAAAGATAGACCTAGAATGATTGAACTCTTAAAAGAAGTTGAGGACAATCAATATGATGCCGTTTTAGTCATGGATATTGACCGTCTAGGCCGTGGTAATATGCAAGACCAAGGTTTAATATTAGATACCTTTAAAAATAGCAATACAGAGATAATAACACCTAGAAAAACATACAATTTAAATAATGAATTTGATGAAGAGTATTCAGAGTTTGAAGCATTTATGGCTAGAAAAGAATTAAAGCTTATTAATAGACGTTTGCAACGTGGTAGAATAAAAAGTATTGAAGAAGGTAAATATATTTCTCCAGACCCTCCTTATGGCTACAAATTTAAATATGATGATAGAGGTAAAAAATGTTTAATTATAGATGAATATCAGGCGGAGGCTGTAAGACTTATATTTAGTATGTATTTAGATATGTATGGTTCAAATAAAATAGCTAATAAACTAAATGAATTAGGCTATAAAACAAATAACCATATGCAGTTTAAAAACAAAGCTGTTAAAGATATATTAACTAATATAACTTACTGTGGTTATGTTAAGTGGAAAACAGTTGATAGAAAAAATCATAATAGAGTCAGACCTAAAGATGAACAAATTATAGTAAAAGGAAATCATGAAGCAATAATAGATGAGATAACATTTAATCGAGCTCAAGAAATTAGAAAAAATAAATATATACCTCCTACTTTTGAAAAAAAAGAAATTTCAAATCCCTTAGCTGGTGTATTAATATGTGGTAAATGTGGTCATAATTTAATTCAAGCAGTAGATAGTAGACGTCCTAAAGATGATATAAGAAGATTTTATATTAAATGCAAGCATTGTGACAATAAATCATCTAGATTTGATTATATTGAAAAAGCTATTCTTAATTCTCTTGAAGATTGGTTAAATGAATATAAAATCAAAGTTAGTTTAGAAGATGATCGAACAGAAATTGACAAACTAAAATTTGAATCAAAAGCTATTAAAAGAGAATTAAAAAATACAGAAAATCAACAAAATAAATTATATGATTTTTTAGAACGTGGAATCTATAGCGAAGAAATATTTTTAGAAAGATCTGTTCTTCTTTCAAATAAAATAAAAAGTTTAAAAGAAGAATTATCTAGAGTCAATATTGAAATAATCTCTAGTAAAGAAAATACTCTTGCTAGAAAACAATTAATACCAACTCTAGAAACTACTCTTGAAAACTATTATAAATCTGACAATGCTAAAGAAAAAAACATACTTTTAAAAACTGTTTTAGATAAAGTTATTTATACAAAAGAAAAAAATCAAAAAAACGATGACTTTATAATAGAGCTTTATCCTAAGCTACCTAAATAACTATACCCTTTTACTGTTACTATTAACCCAATAACTGGTTACCAGTTTAATAGTAACAGTAATTGGATTATTGTTCAAAAATTTCAACGTATTTTTCAGAAGAAGTTATATAAACTCCTGATTTTAATTTATACATATCTGTTCCAGTTCTCTTAATTTTTTGAGTTATAGTAAATACATCTCCTTTTTCAACTTCTCCTACTACACTGCTTGAATTAAAATCAGCTTTATTATGTATGTTTATTTTGTCTGCTATTACTCTAAGATATTTTGTTTTATTATCTGTATTTTTTGCCACATAAGTTACACCTAATTGTTCACATACACCTCTTGCTGTTGCTTCAGCACATTTTTCAATATAATCCTCGTCTAACATGCGTTTAGCTTCTTTCCAATAATCCATGAATCCATATTCTATTAAAATAGCTGGTGCGTTTGTTTGTCTAAGTATTGCAAGAGTGAATCCACACATTTCAGTATCTTGTACAACACCATAATCTCTTTCCGGCTGTAATGCTTCTTTTAATTCAGCATGTACCTTATTTGCTAAAGAAACGGATTTAGAAGAACAACCTTTAGTTTTTAATACTAATAAACCTTTAACTCTAGTTTGGAATTTAGTACAATTACCACTTGCATTGAAATGGTTTGATACAACTAAATCTACGCCTAAACTATTAAGATGTTTTGCTCTATTAGCTAAAGGTGTATCTGTTTTATCTTTGAATCCAGAATATGTAACACCGATGTTACATCTTTTAAGTGCATCACCTAATGCATATGATACCTTTTTATTAAATTCGTATTCATGTATAGTTTGTCCTTTCTTTTTAAGGACGTTTCCTTGTTTGTCTTTTATATCTGCTAATAAAGGTGGAGTTCTTTTCCCATCTGTCACTAAACTGTGACCCGCATCTATACCTACTAAATATTTACTCATATTATCACTCACTTTCTTATATTACTTATTTTCTATAAAACTTTTAAATACTTGATGTAAACCTGTTGAAGTTAATCCTGATAACATACCAGATAATATTATTTCTACATTTAGATCCTTAGTTATCCAAATATTTAGTAATACACCTATTGCAGCTAAAATTGTAGGAATATATTTATTATCTACATCTTTAACCCATTTTTTTAATATATAGCCTATGCATAAGCATACTCCAATTATTGTTGTTACTAAGTATCCATTTAAAACTGTAAAATCCATAATAAACCTCCTAAAATATATTGTTTTGCACTGCATAAAAAAAGAAGCTAATAAAAGCTCCTACCAGTGCAGTAGTAAACCATTTTAATGTTGCTGTTAATGACTTTAAGTCAATACATAAATTTTTTATCTCTGTTCTTAGAACTGCACTATCTTCTTTTAGTTTATCAATTTCTTGTGCATGATTATTGATTCTTCTTTCAAGTCTTTCCAGTGTTTCTCTTAAGTGCTCCTCATTCATATAAGCCTCCTTTCTGTACATAAAAAAATCTTTATCCTAAAGACCTTTAAAAATGTAGATTTTTTTGAAATGCATTAACGGAAATTATATTTATCCACAATTTAAAGCTGATTATAATTTCCTATGCATTATAAAAAAGAGCCTATTTTACTAGGCCTCTATTTATTATTTTTTTAAATAATTTTCTATAAATTGCATTGTTAAATTTTTAAGATTATCTATTTCATTTTGAAATTCTTTTTCCCTTTCATATCGATTCGTATCCTCTTCTAAATGACATAAATTATTATGAATTCTATTTATGGATTCCCATATTTGTTCTGTTCCATTAATGTTTTTTAGCCTCATATCTAAAATATAATAAATATTTACAGATTTTTCTCTATTTATTTTTGGAATTTCGTTCTTTATTTCTTCAGTATAGTTTATAATAATTTTTTTGTCTTCCGAAACTAAACTACTTAATTTTTCCAATTCTTTTGGGTCATCTAAAATACATTTATGCTCTTTCTTTTTATTAAATTTATTATACGTTTGATTTGCATATTTTAGATATTGATCACAGAAAAATTTATTTATATCTGTTATATAATCAGCTATTAATTTTATCAATTCATCAGTAAATTGTTTCTTTAAGTTATAATTATTTTCTTCTTGTATTTTTAGGGTTAATGCCTTATTTTCCTCTTGGATATCTCTAGTATCTTTTCTTGTAAAATACATAACCACCAACGTACATAATCCTCCTAATATTCCGCCTGTATAACTTCCTAAAAATCCTATCCAATCATTTGATTGAGAAAAATTAGGTATTATACTTTTTATAGAAATTAGATATCCTAATGCAAAAGGGATTAATATTAAAACTCCTAATGTAATTAATACTAATTTTATATATTTCCATTCAAAATTCATTTTTTTCTCTGGTTCTTTTTTCATTTTTATTGCCTCCCCCTATACCATAAATAGTATAGAAAGAGGTCGAAAAATGCAATAAATTAAGTACACAATATTTTTATATTACGAATTTAAGAACGTTTTTATAGCTCTCATAGCTGTTTGTACTTCAGTATCTGTTAATACTCTATTATATACTAATACTACTTTAAAGTATATTCCAGCTGTACTAACATTTCCTAATAATGCAGGATAACTTCCTTGAGTAAATGCTGATGATAATGTCACATTTTTATTTTTTACAGTATCTTCTGTAAATGCCATAGTATCAGTATCTACTCTTAAAGATGTCTTATTGTAACGTAATGCTATACAACCATTTATATTATAATTTTGTTCTGATGTATTTAAGTTTATTGAGCCTAATTTAGCACCGCTTGCATCAGAATATGTTATTCCGTTGTTATTCATACAAGCTAGATTAGTATTTTGTGATAATTTTTGTTTATTTGAGAAAATAGGATTTTTAGCATTTGTAAAATCACCTGCAAGTATTACAGTTTGTGATTCTCCAAAATCATAATAATTACTAAATCCAGATAGTGTTAAGTGGTCTTTATAATTTGCTCCTGCCCAATAGAAACTATCTCCGTCAAATTTCATATATGCTGCTATATCAGTAGAGTTATTATTTGCGACTTTCCATTGTAGTGCAACATTATCTATTTTATTTTTCCAAGTTGTACTAGTCATACCATTTCTATCTAATTGAAGAGTTAATCCACTTGTTGTATGTCCTGTTAATTGCACTGCCTCTTTTATTCTTACAGAACATTCTGCTTTTACATTTGCATTTGCACTAGAATATGCAGTTATAGTACAAACGCCCTTAGTTTTACCTGTAACAACACCATTACTTACTGTTGCTACATCAGTATTACTTGATTTCCAAAGAATCGAATCAGTATGATTAGCAGGTGTAGCAGTTGCAATAAGTGTACTACTAGTTCCATTATAAATTTCTAATGTATCTTTATTTAATGAGATACTTGAAGAATTTATATTTGCATTTTGTGATACAGTTACATTAATAGTAGCTGTAACTCCATTAGTTGCTCTAGCTGTTATTTTGCAATTACCAGTACCTACAGGAGTTATTCTCGAACCATATACAGTTGCTACGTTTGTATTACTTGAACTCATAACTATATTGTTATCCCATGCTGTTGAAGGATTAACAGCATAATACACATCAATAGGGTCATCACCAACATTAAATGTTACGTTATTTTGTGTTAATGTGATAGATTGGACTTCTACCTTATTTGTTACATTAGCAGGAGCGTATACTCTTACCCAATCAACTTCCATTTTCATACTTGTACAATCATCGGCAGGATATCCACCAGTTGAACCAACAGCCATATTTAATATTAAATACATAGGTCTTTGCCATGATTTTATATTTGTTATGTCTTTTGTTCCAGTCGCTACGCCATCTATATAAGATGTTATACTAGTTGGAGTCCATTCAAATGCGTATACATGATATTCGTTCGCATCTATATTTGCTCCTTCTCCGAATATCATTTGTTGATTTCCTTTACCGTCATCTTGGTTATACCAACCACCTTGTGCTATAGTTTTGTTAGTTCCTCTACCTTCGAACATATCTAATTCACCATTTTGTGCCCATTGAGTACCTAGACTCTTTTTAACACCATGAATATCTGTACCTGTCGGATAGTGTGCGCAAGTACCAATTGTCCAAAAGGCTGGGAATGCACCAGATACAACATCATATTTCAGTTTCGCCTCTAGTCTTCCATATCTGAACCCTACTAATCCGCTTGTGTCTATTCTACCACTACTCCATGTCCAACCGTCAACATAGCCATCTTTTCTTGCCTCTAGTATTAAATTACTGTTTTCTAATCTAACATTTTCAGTTCTACCTACTGTATATGCTTGTTGTTCACTACCTCCACTATTATGGGTTGCATATCTCCATTTTGTTGTGTCAAGCGTAGCATCATCAAATTCATCATGCCATACTAATAATCTATCTTTTAATATTCCGTCTAATTTTGATAAATCTTCGTCGCCTCCACTTATTAATTCAGTAGTAACTGTTATGACAATATTTCCAATAACTCTAGGTATAATTATTTTACCACCTGAATAGACATCATTTGTAATATCTGTGCCATACATAGTTACTGTTACATTTTTTATTCTATAATTGCTATCGGCAGTTATAGTAGCAGTATAAGAAGACTTTTCTTCTATAGTTGTTGCGGTATTACTATTTCTAGCATGTGATAGATTGTTAGTTATGGTATATGTTGTTATTTCACTTGTAATATATTCAGTTGTAACTGTTATACTAATATTTCCAGTAACATCAGATATAGATATTCTACCATTCGAATATACAGAACTTGTTATATCTACACCGCCCATAATTACTGTTACAGATTTTAATCTATATCCACTACTAGCAGTTATGGTAGCACTATAAGATGTACCTTCTTTTACAGATGTAGCACTATTTGAGGTACTAGCGTTGGACAAATTATTAGTTACAGTATAAGTATTAGGTGTTGGCGTTGGGTCTACTGTACCACCATTTATGGTAATACTAGATAGTTCTTTTGTTCCGAACATTAATTTTATAGCGTTATTAGCGCCTGCAACTAATTTAAAATTGTTCGCAATATCTTTATATTGTTCCCTAAGTGTGTCTATCTCTTCACGAGCTTTTGTATCAAATAAATTAAATTCTTCTATTTTATTTACTTCTTTTGCCATATTCTCATCCTCCTATCTTATAGATCTTTGTACCATGAATTTTCTTTGAACGTTTTATCATCTTCTTTGAATTTCCACAGATTAATCGTGCAGCCTTTGTATTTTATATATTCAGTCCATGCAACATGAAATGTACTAAGTCCATAGTAACCCTTACAGAATTTAACTGCTTCAGTAAAAGACCATGCCACTCTCTTTGTTCCCCAGCTTATTACGTATACATCAAGAAATCGAGGATTTCCCCATTTTTTCTCTGCAGATTTGTCAGAATCTTTATCTAAGAATATATCAAAATCTGTACAATAACCTCCTGTATCTGTTACTGTAACTATTCCATCTGTATTACCAAATTTGCCTTTAAGATACGGTATATACAATTTTGTTCCATA
>PPYE01131259.1_pt1 | contig 11140 bp, 7 predicted proteins | sample 1559881 | NCBI WGS metagenome assembly PPYE01 (sample SAMN08240022, study PRJNA423297) | Human gut metagenome, whole genome shotgun sequencing project.
GATTATAATTATTGGAAGAAGAACATCTTCTACCAGATAAAGTCTGTGGAAAAAACCGTTACAATAGCCAAGAATCATATATAAGATCATAAATGGTCCGATGGCATATCCAAAATATACATCATATAAAAAACCACAGAAAAACCCAACCAGCATACCTTCTTTTCTTCCCCGCATCAGTCCGAAGGAAACAGTAAGGATCAGCATAAGATCCGGTGCAATACCTGCTATTTCAAGAAACGGAAAAAGGGCAGTCTGCAAAACAAAACATATTGTTATTAATATTCCAAGTATTATTACTCTTTTCAATGTTACACTTCTTTCTGTTAATCCGTGATATTTTTCTTAGTCTGTAAAATTACGAGTACTTCTTCGATGTTTGAGAAGTCTGCAGCAGGTATAATATAGGCAGTCTTCGTCAGATTGTTGGAATCACTCTCAACCTTTGACACATAACCAATATTAATACCTGAAAGATATTTGTTTGAGACATAGGATGTTACAACCTGATCTCCTTCCGATATTTCGGCATCTTTATCAATATTTTCAGCAATCATATATCCGTCTGCGTAATTCGTCAGACTTCCTGACACATTACAGATGGATCTGCTTGGAAGGATCATGGCATTAACATTTGATGTATCATCAATAATCGTACGAACTTTTGCATAGGATTCACCGATTTCTGTTATGATACCACAGAGTCCGTTACCATACAGGACATTACATCCAACAGATAAGCCATCCTTTGTACCTTTATCGATATAAAAGACATCAAACCAGTTGCCGGTATCCTTTGAGATTACGCGGGCTCCGGTCTTTTCATAATCTGTATAAAGAGCATCTAATTCATATAATTTCTGAAGTCGGTCAAGCTCATAGGAATCCTGCTGATACTGCGCAAGCTTTGTTTCGTAGGAAGATATCTTCTCCTTAAGCTGTTCATTTTCAGTTACTACACTCTCGTAATTGTGGAAGGCTTCTACCTTGGATTCAACCCATGTACCTACTGTATTAACTCCCTTTTGCATCGGTACAATAAAAGTATTAGTTACATTTCTGACGGATGACATCATTCCGTCAAAAAATAAAGAAGTAACCATCAGCACCACACACAAGATTGTAAGTGCCAGCAAAAAATATTTTGGTGTAATTTCTATTCTTTTACGATTACGTCGTCTCATTCTATGATTCCTCTTTCTGCCAGGCTGACAAAACAATTATTCCCTAATATAATATGATCCGATAAACGTATCCCCAGTGTTTTTCCCGCTTCCTCCACACGCTTGGTCAGAAGAATATCCGGGTTGCTGGGTTCCGGATTCCCTGAGGGATGATTATGCAATAGTACGATATATACAGCCTGATATTTTAATGCATCAATAAAAATATCCCTCGGCGATACAACTGCATGATCGACCGTTCCCTCTGACAGTCGACACTCTTTTAACAAATGATGGCTCGAATCAAACATTAATACATATACCTGTTCTTTGCACAAATATCTGGTGCGCTCCATATAATAGTCTGCAATACTTTTCGGATTACCAAAGGTAACTCCTGACCGGTGTTCTGATCTTGCCATTCTTCTGGACAACTCAGCGATACACTGCATCTGAATTGCTTTTACTTTTCCGATACCATCAACATTCATAAGATCATCAACCGACAGATAATTCAATCCGATGATCCCTTTATGAACCGGGTGCGCAGCTAATATTTTCTGCGCAGTCAACAAAGCATTCCCATGTCTGCTTCCACATCGAAGTATAACTGCCAGAAGTTCCGCATCTGATAAGACGGCTGCACCTTCCGACAGACATTTCTCATATGGGCGTTCACATTCCGCCATATCTTTCATTGTAAATTCTGATCTCATTTTTCCTCCTTCGTCTCCGTCTCTCCACGAATCGGTAAGGAGTATTTACCGTTTTTTCTTTTCGGCTTTTGTTCTAAAATAATCTACCACACTATAAGGTTATTTTCTACCATTTTTTGCAATGTCATTACAATTCCAAATTTTGCATGCTGATAGGTAAGTCCTCCCTGAAAATATACAGCATACGGTTCTCTCATAGGGGCATCCGCACTAAGTTCAATTGAAGAACCGGATACAAATGCACCGGCCGCCATGATGACAGGAGAATCATATCCCGGCATATCCCATGGTACAGGCTTTACATAGCTGTCAACCGGTGCAGCCGCCTGAATCCCTTCACAGAAAGCAACTACACGTTCCGGTGTCTGAAGTTCAACTGCCTGTATGATATCAAAACGATCCTCTGTCTTATTCGGAACTGTCTTAAAACCAAGATTTTCATATACATTTGCAGCAAAGATCGCACCCTTTAAAGCACTTGCCGTAACCGATGGAGCCATGAATAAGCCCTGTGCAAAAGCCTTTGTATTATTTAAAGATGCACCAACCTCTTTGCCAAGTCCCGGAGTTGTAAGACGGTATGCGGCATTTTCCACATATTCCTTCTTACCACAGATATAACCACCGATCGGAGCCAGTCCGCCACCCGGATTCTTGATCAGGGAACCTGCGATCAGATCTGCGCCATAGTCTGTTGGTTCTTTATCTTGCACAAATTCGCCATAACAGTTATCTACCATACAGATGATGTCCGGACGGATACTCTTTACAAATGCGATTGCTTCTCCGATCTTCTCACAGGATAAAGTCGGACGTACGGCATAACCCTTGGAACGCTGGATCTCTACAAGCTTTGTGTGTTCATTGATCGCATTTCGGATTCCGTCAAAATCAAACTCTCCTTCCGGTGTCAGATCTACCTGGGCGTATGTAACACCATATTCTGCCAAAGAACCCGGTGAAGGGCGAAGTCCGATGATCTCATCCATCGTATCATATGGTTTTCCTGAAATTGCAAGCAGTTCATCTCCCGGTCTTAAGTTACCAAATAACGCCGTACAGATCGCATGTGTTCCACAGGTGATCTGAGAACGGACCAGCGCATCTTCCGTATGGAATACATCTGCATAGATCCGTTCGAGTGCATCTCGTCCGTCATCGGTATAACCATATCCGGAGGAACCTGCAAAATGCGCTTCTGCCAGACGATTATCCTGCATGGCTTTGATGACCTTCATCTGGTTGATTTCACAAATGGCATCGATCGCTGCAAAACGGTCCTTTAAGCTGTATTCAATCTTCTGACAGTAATCAAATACCCGTTCATCAATGTGTAAGGATGTATAATAATCTTTTAATAATGTGTTCATTTTATCTGCTCCATTTTATTTTATGAAATAATTCCCTTTGACCGCAACTGTTCAAGCATGAAATCCATAATGTTATCTTCTGATGTGAATTCACTCTTATCCACCCAGGTGCCTTCTTTTTCCCTCTTAAACCATGTGATCTGACGCTTGGCGAAATGTCTGGTATCACGTTTTAAGATATAGAGGGCTTCATCCAGAGATGTTACACCATCCAGATAATCGAGGATCTCTTTATATCCAAGTCCCTGCATGGATATCAGATCTTTTGTATATCCCTGATCCTTTAATGCCTTTACCTCTTCGATCAATCCCTGTTCTACCATGATGTCAATTCGCCTGTCTATTCTATCATATAATTTTGATCTTGCATCATTTAACACAAAATATTCAAAATTATATGGAGAAATCCGTTTGGATTCTTTCTCGTTATGTTCGGAGATCGGGATTCCTGTCTCTTTATAGAATTCCAATGCCCGGATCACACGTTTGCGGTTGTTATAATGAATGGCTGCGGCTGACGCCGGATCCACTTTTTCAAGCATCTGATGAAGGCAGAGATTTCCATGTTTTTCCGCAAGCTGTTCCAGATAAGTACGGTAGCTTTTATCATCGTCATTTTCATCGAAATGAATATCGTATAAAACTGCCTGAATATAAAAGCCGGTTCCGCCGACAATGACAGGTATCCGTCCTCTGGCATAGATATCATCCATCGCCTTTGTTGCAAGTTCTTTAAATAATACAACATTAAACGGCTCCTTCGGATCTAATACATCGATCAGATGATGGGGAACTCCATCCATTTCCTCCGGCATGATCTTGGCAGTTCCGATATCCATCTTTCGATAGACCTGCATGGAATCTGCAGAAATGATCTCACCATTTATTCTTTTTGCAAGACCGATCGACAGATTTGTTTTACCTACGGCTGTCGGTCCGGTTAATATAACAAGAGGCTTCATTTGCTGCTCCGTTTCTATATAAGTTTAATTACTAAACAATTCGTTTGAATTTCTTTTCCAGTTCTGTCTCTGTCATGGAGATCAGGGTTGGTCTGCCATGCGGACAGGTATATGGATTTTCAAGCTTCATCAACTGGTCGATCAGGGTGTCTGCCTCCTTAAAACTAATGGAAGTATTCCCTTTTATCGCAGCTTTACACGCCATTGTGGAAAGTTTGCTGATAAAGGTGTCGATCGTCTGTTTCTGTCCGTTTTCGGATAACTCTCCGATAAATTCCAGAAACAGTTCCCTGCCGTCTAATCCGAACAGATTTGCCGGAACGGCTGACAGTTTATATTCCTTTCCTCCGAAGCCCTCGATCTGAAATCCCAGATTCTGGAAAAATTCCAGATTTTCCCGTAAGAACTCTGATTCTGTTCCGCTCAAGGATACGATCGCAGGCGGCATCAGGTACTGTGGAATGGCTGTCTTATTCTTATAGTTTGCCATTAATTCCTCAAATTTTACCTTTTCATGTGCGGCATGCTGATCCATGATAAAGAACTTGTCTTCATACTCGATCAGCCAGTATGTCTTAAATAACTGTCCGATGATCCTGTGCTTTTTCTTAGCTTCCGGTGTCAGAAACTTATCTTCAAACATATCCATCTGCTCATATTTGACCTTAGCTTCCGGGGTGATCGGTTCCTGTTCCTTCTGTTCTGATGTTTCGTTAGTCTGTACACCCGCTTCAGCAGGATTTAATGCTGTCTTTGTCGGTTGTGTCAAATACGAAACAATATTTTCAGCGACCATATTATTTGTGATATTTTTACCAGACTGGTTATCTTCTTTCAAATATTGGATTTCAACCGGCGAGCTACTTCTGTTTTCCATCGTAACAGATGGTGTCGGCGTTGGTTGAGCAGATATACCTGAATTTGCCGGTTGCATTGGCATGCTTGGCTTTTTCTGCTGCGCTGGCCTTGCCGGCTGCGGAGGAAGCTCTGCGGCTCTCCTGTTAGCTTCGAATGGCTCCGGGCGTTTCTCCACTTTGCGTTCTGCCAGTGTCTCCGGCCGCATATCCTTTCCCGGTGTAACAGTCGGGATCAGCTCTTTAAATAACAGGGCCTTTCTAACGCTGATATAAGTAAAATCATACATATCCGGTTCATTTATGAACTTCAATTCCCGTTTTGCAGGATGGATATTCACATCGATCAGAGATGGATCAATCTCAAAATTGATAACTGTAAATGGAAATTTATGAACCATAACAAAGGTACGATATGCATCTTCGATTGCCTTTGTTAATATATTGCTCTTTATATACCTTTGGTTCACATAATAATCCTCGAATGAACGGTTACCTCTGGATATACTCGGTTTTGCAAGATATCCTGTGATCTTTACCTGATCATTTGCTGCATTGATCTCCAGAAGGTTATTCGTAATATCTCTACCATATATATGATAGATGATCTCTTTTAGTCTGCCGTTGCCGGATGTAAATAGCTTATCTGTTCCATTCATAATGAACTTAAATGAAACATCCGGATGTGACATTGCCATACGGCAGACAAGATCGTAAATATACGAGCCCTCTGTTGCAGGCGTCTTCATGAATTTCTTTCTGGCAGGTGTATTATAGAACAGATTTCTTACAACGATCGTTGTACCAAGCGGTGCGCCGATTTCCTCATTTGAGATCTCTTTTCCACCATGGATCTGATATCTGGTTCCGGTAAGCGCATCTTCCTGCTTGGTGATCAGCTCTACCTGGGCAACTGCGGCTATACTAGATAACGCCTCGCCACGGAAGCCTAAGGATGCGATCTTTAACAGATCATCCGCCGTCTGAAGCTTGCTGGTTGCATGGCGAAGGAAGGCAACCGGGACTTCTTCTTTTGAGATACCGCATCCATTGTCTGTGATACGGATAAAACTCATTCCGCCTTCCTTGATCTCGATGGTGATCGCGGTTGCACCCGCATCGATGGAATTCTCCACTAATTCTTTTATAACCGAGCCGGGACGCTCGATCACTTCACCGGCTGCGATCTTATCAATTGTATATTGATCCAGTAATTTAATCATAGGTTCTCCTTAACGGATTCGCTCCTGTAATTCATTCAGGTATAACAATGCTTTCATCGGTGTCATGTTGGATAGATCCGCATTCTTGATCTCCTCTAAAATAGCACTCTCTTCCGGATTTGCCAGAAATGACATCTGGGTATCGGAAGCACTTTTATGAAAATCATTTGTTATCTTGATATCTTTTAATTTCGTCGTTATATCCGTATCGATAAGCTGGTTGCAGATCTCATTTGCACGATTGATCACGATATCCGGTACTCCGGCAAGTTTAGCTACCTGAATACCATAGCTTCGATCCGCTCCGCCTTTTACGATCTTTCGTAAGAATACGATATCATCACCGTCTTCTTTTACTGCAATACAGTAGTTATTTACAGAGGATAACTTACCCTCTAATTCTGTCAGCTCATGATAGTGGGTGGCAAATAACGTTTTTGCTCCAAGCAGTTCACTGTTACTGATATATTCCACAACTGCCCATGCAATACTAAGTCCGTCATATGTACTGGTTCCTCGTCCGATCTCATCTAAGATCAGCAGACTGTTCTTCGTTGCATTTCGAAGAATATTTGCAACCTCACTCATCTCTACCATGAAAGTGCTTTGCCCGCTTGCAAGATCATCGGATGCCCCTACTCTGGTGAAGATACGATCACAGATACCGATATTTGCTGAAGCAGCAGGAACAAAGCTTCCGATCTGCGCCATTAAAACGATCAGTGCCGTCTGACGCATATAGGTGGATTTACCAGCCATATTCGGTCCGGTTATGATCGATATCCTGCTCTCAAAATTATTCAGATAGGTGTCATTTGATATGAACATACCGTTGTTCATCATCTTCTCAACGACAGGATGGCGACCTTCTTTGATATCAATTACACCATCTTCGTTTATCTCCGGACGAACAAACTGATTGGCAGATGCCACATATGACAGCGAACAGAGACAGTCTAATAAAGCAATCTGTCTTGCTGTATTCTGCACACGCAGGATCTCACCCGCAATCTTATCTCTGAGCGCAATATAGGTTTCATATTCCAGTGCATATAATTTATCTTCAGAACCAAGAATCGAACCTGCAAGATTGTCCAGTTCTTCTGTTGTATATCGTTCTGAATTTGCAAGTGTCTGTTTTCTTATAAAATATTCAGGTACCAGATCCTTATAGGAATTAGTCACCTCAAAATAATAGCCAAATACTTTATTGAACTTGATGCGAAGATTCTTTATTCCTGTCTTCTGCTTTTCCCGTTCCTCCAATTCTGCAAGCCATGTCTTGCCATCTGTCTTTGCCGATTTTAAAGTATCAATTTCTTCCAGATAACCATCCTTGAAAATACCGCCTTCACGGATCAGTATCGGAGGATCGTCGTTGATCGAACGCTCTAACAGGTCATAAATATCCTGTAATTCATCCATTTTCTCATAAATATCTGCAAGAAGCCCATCCGGATAGATCTGTAAAAGCTGTCTGATATACGGCAGATATGAAAGGGATGTCTTAAATGCGATCATATCGCGTGGATTTGCGGATCGTAGGGAAATCCTTGTCATCAGTCGTTCCAGATCATAGATCGGGTTCAGATATTCCCGCATCTCATCACGATTGATCATATCATTATTTAACTGTTCTATTGCATCAAGTCTTGCTTCGATATCCTTTTTATATATCAAAGGCTGCTCGATCATGCTTCGAAGCATTCTCGCACCCATTGCTGTCTTGGTTTTATCCAATACCCATAACAAAGAACCGCGTTTCTGCTTGTCACGAAGTGTCTCACAAAGCTCCAGATTTCTTCTGGTTGCGGAATCAAGAATCATGAAATCGTCGATGGAATACAGCACGATATGATTGATATGTGCAAGGAAATTCTTCTGTGTCTCATGCAGATACTGAAGCAGGACTCCGGAGGATAAGATACAGTCAGGGAAATCCTTCAGTCCAAGCCCGTCCATATTATTAACGCCGAACTGCCTCATAATTGCATCTTCACATAGCATTTGATTGAAATAATGCTCCGGCGCTTCAGAAATGGAAATTTTCATTTTCTCCCTCAGATAAACGAAATCCAGATCACAATTCATGAAAGAATGATTGCCGATGATCTCGGCAGGAGAATATTTGTTGATCTCATCCGTAAGCTTTGATAAGGATGGAACTCTCGCTGTCTTAAACTCACCGGTCGTGATATCTACCAGTGAGATTCCGAATGCACCATCGTTTTCAAAAATACTCATCAGATAATTATTTCTTGTTTCATCAAGAATTGCATTTGACATATTTGTACCCGGTGTTACCACCCGGATAACCTCACGTTTTACTATGCCTTTTGCAAGCTTTGGATCTTCAACCTGTTCACAGATTGCTACCTTAAAACCATTCTCGATCAGCTTATTTAGGTAGACATCACAGGCATGATATGGAACGCCACACATCGGTGCACGTTCCGGCTGTCCGCAGTCCCTTCCGGTCAAAGTGATCTCAAGAACCTTGGATGCGGTCAGGGCATCATCAAAAAACATTTCATAGAAATCACCAAGTCTGTAAAATAATATACAGTCCTTGTACTGATTCTTCACTTCCATATACTGCTGCATCATTGGTGTTAAAGCTGCCACTGTTTTTTACCCCTATTCTATAAATTCGGTTTATACAAGATTTCCCATATAATAAAAGCCTTTACATTCATCCAGCGAAACATCCCGGATCTCGCCGATCATAGACGGATCACCTTTAAAATGTACCAGAATATTATTTGACAGACGACCGGTTAAGAGTTCCGGATTCTGTTCGCTGACGCTTTCAATCAGTACAGGCATGACCTGACCTTTATAACGGCAGATCTCCTCACCGCTGATCTCTGATACTCGCTTGATCAGACGGTCAAAACGGTTCTGGATCTCTTCCTTTGTTGCATGATCCTCAAATGTTGCCGCCGGTGTTCCGGTGCGCTTGGAATATATAAATGTAAATGCTGTATCAAACCTTACCCGATTCACTACATCCATTGTCTCTAAGAAATCTTCTTCTGTTTCTCCGGGAAAACCGACAATAATATCGGTTGTAAGTGATATTTCAGGAATCTGTCTGCGGATCTTGTCTACTAATTCCAGATAAGATTCTTTTGTATAGCGACGATTCATCTGATTTAATATCCTGGATGAGCCGGACTGCATCGGAAGATGGATGTGACGGCAGATCTTTTCATTTGCCGCGATCACATCGATCAGTTCATCGGACAGATCCTTTGGATGGGAGGTCATAAAACGAACACGTTCAATTCCATCAACTTCTGTCACCTTCTGCAATAATTCGGCAAATGTCATCGGTTTCTCTAACGTCTTTCCATAAGAATTCACATTCTGACCAAGGAGCATGATCTCTTTTACACCCTCCTCTGAAAGCCGCTTAACCTCTCTTATGATGTCCTCCGGTTGTCTGCTGCGTTCTCTGCCTCTGACATATGGCACGATACAATATGTACAGAAATTATTGCATCCGAACATAATATTGACACCGGACTTAAATGGGAATTCCTTCTTAACCGGAAGATCTTCCACAACAAGATTGGTATCCTTCCAGATGTCCACTACCTGTCCGCCGGCTTCGATACGGTTGCAGTAGATTTCAGCCAGTTTGAATACATTATGCGTGCCAAATACCATATCTACAAATCGATATTTCTTTTGAATTGTAGCTACAACATCCGGTTCCTGCATCATACATCCGCAAAGCCCGATCATCTTATCTGGATGTGTCTCTTTGTCATGTTTCATGATTCCAAGATGTCCGTAGACTTTTCGATTCGCATTCTCACGGACTGTGCAGGTATTATATATAACAAGGTCTGCATCCTCAGAATCACTGCTTGTATATCCGATTTCTTCCAGAATACCGGTCAGCTTCTCGGAGTCTCTTACATTCATCTGACATCCATAGGTCTGGATCGAGCAGGTCAGGTTTCTTCCTGCTTTTTTCGCAAGCTCCCGGTAATACCCCCTTGCTTTTTTTATAAAATAATATTGCCGAAATGGTTCTTCGGCAGGACAAGGTTCTGTTATATCGATTGTATCTATTTTTTTATCAATTTCATTAATCATATTGTTCTCCGGTATGTGTTTAATGTTCTTGTTGAATTTCTGTATAAATTCGTTTTCGTTATTCTGATAAGTTTATTAACCAATATTCTTCTCCATAAAGCTGTATATCTCTGACGGAGTCAGAAGCTGATCCGGCCTTTCGTCAAATGATTCGCATGAAATCTCCGGCAACACCTGATAATCATAGGCAAATGCAACCGCAGTAAGTTCCGGATGAAGCTTCATATAACGGTCATAATATCCTCCACCATATCCGATCCGATGTCCGTTTTTATCAAATACAATTCCCGGAACGATCAGAATTCCTTCCGTCGGATGAAGCATATCACAGCCGACAGGCTCTAAGATGCCATATGCACCTACCTTTAGATCGCTCATTCCATGAATCCGATGAAAATGCATATGATCTCCGTATACCTTTGGCACAGCAACGATTTTGTCATCTGTAAGTGCCTGCTCTATAATCTCGATCGTATCCACTTCATTATCCTGACTGACATAGATCAGCAGATGATTGCAGTCTTTATATCCATCTGAATTCATAAATCGCTTCCTGATCTGTGCTGAAGCAGCGGTCACCTGCTCCGGTGTTAAGGCACGCCGCTTTTGTTTATATTGTTTTCTTAGTTCTGCTTTTGTCTGTTCCATCATACTTTTTTTGTTGGATCGATATCTTCCAGTCTGGTAATACTACCATCCGGTTCTTTGATATCAATGTTATTTAATACACTTCTCAGATTCTGCT
>PPYE01560645.1_pt1 | contig 11140 bp, 11 predicted proteins | sample 1559881 | NCBI WGS metagenome assembly PPYE01 (sample SAMN08240022, study PRJNA423297) | Human gut metagenome, whole genome shotgun sequencing project.
CGGGAGAGTAGGTCGCCGCCGACTTTATTTAGAAGCAAGCCTCTGACGAGTAATCGTCGGAGGCTTTGCTCGTTTATGGAGGTAAGGGATTGATGCTGCTTGGGGGAAAGTCGTTATACCTTCTTACGGCTCCTATGCTACTTCTGTTAGCCAGGCTTACTACGCATTTACAAGGTATATCACAGTTCAGCGGTCTTGTAACCACGATAATGAGCATTACTTTTGAAGGTTCTGAGGGCGTAGCCTCCCTATGTAATTTTGACTGAGCCGATGCTATGTCTGATTCGAACTGGCTTTGTTTTTCCGATTTGACCCTCGATTTTGAATATCCCTATTTCATTTTTTTTTCGCCTAAAAACAGTTTTGAAACGTTTGAGTCTGAATGATTTTGTTATACGTTATTCAAGTGAGTTATAGGTGAGGTGCGATATTAGGTCGTCAAAAAATTTGGATTTCGCGTATTTGAAGTTGTATCTTTGCATCAGCAAACAAGTTCTGACGGCAACGGCTGCAGACGATGGTCGTGAGAACTTAGCCTCGCAGAGATGAAATGATGAAGAAACTAACCTTGAATGATTAACAGATTAAACCAGGAAAAAACGTATGAATAAATCAGAAAAGTGGCTCCTTGCCTTTAAGGTGATTTACGACGCCTTGAAATATGTGATAGATCACTTTAAGGAGTGGACCACCCGTAAATCCAAAAACTAAACATTTCGGGCTTGCCTATTGCTCGATGAGCGGTGTGGCTGCCCAACCTAACCGACACACACACACAGAATTTTTTACTAACGAAAAAACTTAATTACCATGTTGAAATTTAAAGTTACCAAAGCTACTTGTCGTCTTCAAGGTGAAGATAAAGTGATTTATTTTAAAACTGTAGCTCCTGTTGAGCCGGTGATGCTTGAGCAGGTGATTGATGAAATCAGTGAGGTATGTACGCTCACCCGCGCTGATATAAAGGGCGGCCTGGTGGCCATGCAGATGGCCGTGTTGAAGCACTTGCAGAATGGTTCTTCGGTACGCTTGGGCGATTTGGGTTGCTTCCGTCCTACGCTTTCGGGCAAGAGTGCCCCATCGATTGAGGAATTGCGCAAGAAGGCCGATTTTAGGGTCAGAGTGCGCTTCCAACCTTCGGGATGGCTGACTGAAAGCATGAAACCTAAAAATGTGCGTCTGGAGGCTTATGTTGCCCCTAAAGCTACGGAATAAGCAAGTGATGCGCCAGTTGTAAACATTTTCATCTAACCCAAAATAAAAGCTGGTTCTAAGCAGGTGTTCTCAATTATTTAAAGATGTGATACTATCGTAGTATTTTTACTTGGTATGGTGTTCTTGCACCGTATTTGCTGCGGCAAGGTCTGCACAAATAATAACGGCAGAAATAACGCCATTCAACTGTAAAGATAATTAGGAACATCTGCTTATTAGAATCACCTTACACATAACTAACCTTATAAATTTTATTTTACCATGATACAGTATATTTTCCGTAAGTTCGAAAACAAGAGTGCTAAAACCAATGCTTACCGTCGTCAGATTGTTCAAAACGGCTATGTTGACCGTAAGCGCATCATCGACGACATCGTAATGGCCACTACGCTGACTGAAGCGGATATTTCGGCTTTGCTTACCTCGCTCGAGGATGTGCTGAAGGGCCATTTGAGCCAGGGCCGCAGTGTGCGTTTGGGGTATTTGGGGTCGTTTCGCCCTACCCTGAAGGTAAAGTCGGCCGAATCGCTCGACGAGTGTATGAAGCAGCCGATTGAGCGTATTCATTGTGTGTACTTTCCTTCCACTTATTTGCGTCGCTATTTGAGCAAGGACTTTGTGAAATTCAGAGAGTATAAATATCCGGCAGAGAGTGAGGTGCTCATGACCCGTGATGATATGACCCGTGATGATATGACCCGTGATGAAGAACCTATGGCGCAGGTGTGATGATGCTTCGGCAGCAGAGATAAGTGTCTAAAAAACAGCCCCACCTGTTTGCTTGGAAGGCAAACGGGCGGGGTTGTTGTATGAATTGTCGGGCTGTTGGCTTAGTGTTTGATGACTTTTGTGCCGTCAGACAGAATGTAGACACCCGGTTCGGCTTGTTGCCAGTTAAGAATGCGGCGACCGGTGAGCGAGTAGACAGCCTTTGCGGCAGTCGGGGTGGTGCCAGGCATTTCGGTGATGCTGCTGGTGCCGGGGGTGATGAAGTCGAACGATATGACACCCTGTTCATTCTGCGAAATATTGAGGATGGGTTTGCCGAGTTTTCCGGCTGTGCCATTGAACAAGGTTGTGGCAGGCAAAGTGTCGTCGGTGAGCGAGGTGACGTTTTGCAGGCCGGGGAAGAGATCGCCCTTATAGCCGTTGAAAAGTTGCGTGAGCGTTATGCCCTTTCCGGTGCGCGTACCGTCTTTTTTATTATCGGCCGGAACGTAGGCCATGCGTTGGTGCAGGGGGTCGTTGTTAACAGCATTCGATAGCCATGCGCCAGCTTCATAGTCGACGTGGGTGACGAGCATACCCGTGCCCATACGTTTGGGATACCAAGTGCCGATTTGGCGGTTTTCGAGCAGATAATACTCTGAGGGGCATTCCGGATTTCGGATGACGTAGGCCGTGGGGCCGAGTTCCTCTTGTCCGAAGGCATACAGTTTCACACCCGTTTGTGCTTCGCTGAGTTCGGTAACGCGAAGCCAGCCCATGAAGCTGCGTTCGTAGGCCGTGTAGCCCGGGGGTGCATAGCCGTTGAAATAGTATTGGCCGTAGTCCATGATGCTCCAGTAGTCCATGGTGAGCAGGCTGTCTTTTACAGCTGCGTCGCGACCGGTGTAATAAAAGTCGGGTAGACCCAAGGCGTGGCCGAATTCGTGGCTGAAAAGACCTACACCGTCCATGTGAGCGGCAGTAATGTCGTTGGGCGTGGCACCGTAACTTTGCAAGAGTTCATTGCCCACGAAGTAGGAGTTGATGCGCACGGCACCCTGATTGACCGTGAAACTGCGGGTGGAGAATTGAGCCCAAATGTAGTCCTCGCAGCCTTTTTCGAACGAAGATTGTTCGCCCGGTCCGGCAAACATGAAACTGACGAGGGGGACTTCGCCGTTGGTGGCATAGGCCGAGAAATCGACCGTTTTTTCGGCTTGCGCAAGGGCATCGGTGATGAAATCGGTGATGTGTTCGTCGATGCGGCCGCTGGTGGAATTAGCCCCATAGTAAGCGTAGCCTTTGGGCAGGGTGACGGTGGCTACTACAGAGAAGGTCGGGGTGAAGAGCCCTTGGCTTTGCGCTGTGAAGTAGTCCTTGACTGACCCTTTGCTTCCCTGTTCGTCGGCATAGCCCTGTTCGTTGAAAAAGCGCGTTACTTTGGTGGCATCAATGGTGTCGGTAAAGGTGCGGTCGGCAAAGTTGACCATGACCACGGGGATGACCGGCGAGCCTATGGAGCAGACAGTGCCCGGAGCAGACTGTTTGTAGGTGCCCAGTCCGTCGGCTGTAGAGGCTTCGGAACGGGTGGCACGCTGCAGGCGCGGAGCAGGGTAGCGGTTGGCCAGCATTTGAGAGGCAGCTTCGATGGGCAGGCTATGCTTGCTCAGAAGTGCAGTTTCGGCGGTGGTGCGTTCAGCTTGGTTGTGGGCAAGGTGCGTGGTGCATTGCCATTCGCCTGCAGCAGGCTGGGCATAGTAAAAATTACCGTCGGTGCCACGCAGCACGGCAAGTCCGTCGGTGGTGGCATAGGTAATGTAACGTCCGTTGGCAACGGAGGTGAGGCGTAGGCTGGTGCCGTCGGGTTGTTTGTGAGTGAACTGACGTCGTTGCGGCACTGTGGCTTGGGCAATGCCAAACAGGCCGAGGGCAAGTGTCAGTGAAAGTAAAATTTTATTCATTATGACAGGTTTGTTATAGGCTGTTTCTTTGCATTTTCATTGCTGAATGGCTTCGACAGTGATGTTGGCTTCGCTGACATGGATGACGCGCAGGGGGGTGCCGGGGTTGAGAAAGGCACCCGATGATTTGACTTCGACTACCAGTCCGTTGATTTCGGCATTGCCCACTAATGCCAGGCGTGTGAGCGCTTTGCCAGTGTCGCCCACTTTGACTGAAAGTTGGGCGGTGGTGGCATTGGTGGAGTCGATGCGAGCATGGAGTGACATTCTGTCGATGGCCTTTGACCGTGTGAGCCAGCGCATGGTGATGAGGATGACGAGAATGCCAATGCCAACAGCAGCCATGGCCCACCACGGACCTAATTCAAGGTAAATGACCACAACGTCGGCCAGGGCTAAGGCCATAGAGGCTAATCCGGCTATGCCGAACCCGGGCACAATGAGAATTTCGATGAGTGCCAGCACTAAGGCGAGCAGGGTGAGGATGAAAATGACGGTCATAGGCTGTGAGAGGAATGAAAAAGAGGTGTGAACACAACTCATACCGATACAGCACTTGAGGTGCTAAGCGATATTTGACAGGTTGATACAAAAGAAAGTAGGGCAGGTAGGCCTGCTCGAAACCAAGGGATTAAGAGGCTGGGTGCGATAGCGCAACATTTGCTCCATGCCCCGGGTAACATAATGCAAAACGGCCTCAATCCCTTGTGCCCGGGTGGGGTTTGAGGGAGACAGAGGCCGTTGTGTAAAACATTTATTTTCAGTAAGCAGCGCGGTATTTTCCTTCTTCCTTGTCGTCGAGCATGGAAAGGTAGGAGGCATAGCGCGAGGGAGCGAGCTGGTGGTTTTCGAGGGCTTGCAGTACGGCACATCCCGGTTCGTGGGTGTGGGTGCAGTTCGAGAACTTGCAGCTTGCAGAAATCTTGAATATATCGGTGAAGTAATGCGCCACTTCTTCGGGTTCCATGTTGAACGTGCCGAATCCTTTGATTCCCGGAATGTCGATGATGGCACCTTTTCCGTGGAGTTCGTAGAGTTCGCTGAAAGTGGTGGTGTGCATACCTGTTCCGTGTGCTTCGGAGATATTGGCGGTTCGGGCATTGGCCTCGGGAATGAGGAGATTGAGGAGGGTGGATTTACCGACGCCCGAATGTCCGGCGAGCAGCGTAGTTTTGCCTTCGAGCAGCTGGTGCAGGGCGTCGATGCCCGTGTTTTTAAGAGCCGAAATCTGATAGCAAGGATATCCGATGTGCGTGTAGAGAGAATAGAGGTAGTCCATGTTTTCGCGTTCATCGGGTTCGAGATCATCGATTTTGTTGAACGCAATGGCTACGGGCACACGGTATGCTTCGGCCGAGGCAATGAAACGGTCGATAAACGTAGTGCTTGTTTCAGGTCGTGCCATGGTGACGACGAGCAGGGCGAGGTCGATGTTGGCGGCGAGAATATGGCTCTGCTTCGAGAGGTTCGAAGCTTTGCGGATGATGTAGTTTCGTCGTTCGTCGATTTCGGTGATGAAAGCCGCTTGCTGTCCGTCGACTTCGGTGATGGTCACGCCATCGCCTACAGCGACGGGGTTGGTTGAGCGGATGCCTCTTAAGCGGAAGTTTCCTTTCACTTTGCATTCAACGGCTCGTCCGTCGTCGGTTCTGACAAGATACCAGCTCCCTGTATTTTTAATTACAATGCCGTGCATAGGCCAAAAGGAGAGAGCGGGGGTTAGACGGTCATGATTTCCTTGTTCTTGGCAGTCAGGATTTCCTCAATGCGCTTCACCTTTTTGTCGTGAATTTTCTGGAGGTCGGCTTCTGCGTCTTTTTCTACGTCTTCAGAAAGTCCGTCCTTGATGGCCTTTTTGAGTTTTTCGATACCGTCGCGGCGTGCGTTTCGGATAGCCACCTTGGCTTCTTCAGCCTCTTTGGCGCACTGCTTGGTGAGCTGCTTGCGTCGTTCCTCGGTGAGAGGAGGAATGCCCAGGCGGATTACTTCGCCGTTGTTTTCGGGCATGATGCCGATGGTAGAGTCGATGATGGCTTTTTCGATAACACGGAACATCTGCTTGTCCCAAGGTTTGATGGCGATGGTGCGTGCGTCGGGGGTGGAAACGGCAGCCACATTGTTGATGGGCACCATTGAACCGTATGAGTTGACGCGCAGGTCGTCCAGGATATGTATGTTAGCCTTTCCGGCGCGGATTTGAGCCAGCGTATCTTCAAGGTGCATTACGCTCATTTCCATTCTTTCCTCGCAGTCGGCGAGACATTGTTTTACGTCGAGCATGATTGATATGAAAAAAAAGAGATTAGGAATTGAAATCAGTAAGTTGGCGGGCGGTCTGTGAAAAAACAGCCGGAAACCAGATGAAAAATCCAGACATCGGGCGACTGTTTGAATTATCTGCCAGAATCATGGCGAGGCTTCGACAGGCCGAGGCCGCTTTCTTGTTTGGCAAAGATACGCTAAATCGTGCGCTGACGCAAATATTTATTTGCTTTTTTCAGCGTTTTTGAGCGCTGTAATGCGTAAAATCCAACACTTTGAGGCTTTCGGTGCAATTTGCGTTTTCCCTTTGATACAGAAGTGGCCTGAAAAGCCCACATTCAAGGATTTTCACGGCAGTGCCTTTGAGCCAGGCCCACATTCACCCAGAATTTTGGCCGGAACGCCGTTGGGCAGTATCTGCTTAAAAAATTTAAACCACCATTTATGCTTAAGCAATCCGAAGATTTTCTGTAACTTTGGGGGCAAAATTCTACGCATTACGAAACATGGAACATCAATTATTTCTGTATAACACGCTGACGCGTCGCAAAGAACGCTTCGTGCCCGTTCATCCGGGACATGTTGGCATGTATGTTTGCGGACCGACGGTGTATGGCGACGGCCATTTGGGGCATGCACGCCCGGCCATTACGTTCGACCTCGTATTCCGCTACTTGAAACATTTGGGCTACAAGGTGCGCTACGTGCGCAACATTACCGATGTGGGCCACTTGGAACATGATGCAGACGAAGGCGAAGACAAAATTGCCAAAAAAGCGCGTCTGGAAGAGTTGGAACCGATGGAAGTGGCTCAATACTATACGAACCGCTTCAACGAGGCTATGCAGAAACTGAATGTGTTGCCCCCCAGCATCGAACCGCATGCTACGGGACATATCATCGAACAGGAAGAACTCGTGAAGCAAATCATGGATAACGGATTTGCATACGAATCGAACGGTTCGGTGTATTTCGATGTGGTGAAATACAACGAAACGCACCGCTACGGCATTCTGTCGGGCCGTAACCTGGAGGATGTACACGATGCCAGCCGTGAACTCGACGGTGTGGGCGAAAAGAAACACCAGGTAGACTTTGCGCTGTGGAAAAAGGCGCAGCCCGAACACATCATGCGCTGGCCCTCACCCTGGAGCGAAGGTTTCCCGGGATGGCACTGCGAATGTACGGCGATGGGACGCAAATACCTGGGCAACCACTTCGATATTCACGGTGGCGGCATGGACCTGGTGTTCCCGCACCACGAATGCGAAATTGCACAGGCTGTGGCGTCGCAGGGCGACCAGATGGTGAAGTACTGGATGCACAACAACATGATTACCATTGCCGGCAAGAAAATGGGTAAGAGCTACAATAACTTCATTACGCTCGACCAGTTCTTTACCGGTAATCACCCGCTGCTGGAGCAACCGTACAGCCCGATGACTATCCGCTTCTTTATTCTGCAGGCGCAGTACCGCTCGACGGTCGACTTCTCGAACGAGGCTTTGCAGGCTTCGAAAAAGGGCTTCGACCGACTGATGGACGCTGTGGCTCAGCTGGAACGCATCGAAGCAAACGAAAAGGGTGCGCTGACCGAGGCTTACGCTGAGGAAGTGATGAACAAATGCTACGAGGCGATGGACGATGACTTTAACTCGCCGATCGTGATTTCTCACTTGTTCGATGCAGCCCGCGTTATCAACCAGTTGGCCGACAAGTCGCAAACCATTACGCCTGCCGGACTTGATGCGCTGAAAAAGGCAGTTCATATCTTTGTATTTGACATTCTGGGACTGAAGAGCGAGGCTGAAGGCGGCAATGCCGACCGTGAAGCTGCCTATAGACAGGCCATCGACTTGTTGCTGCAACTCAGAGCCAAAGCTAAGGCAGCCAAGGATTGGGCAACCAGCGACCAAATTCGCGATGAACTGGCTTCGTATGGCTTCGAAGTGAAGGATACGAAAGAGGGTGCTACCTGGAAGCTCAATAAATAAAAATAACTGGATGTTCTGCTGTAAGTCCATAAGTATTGGAACGCTCTGCAGTAAATCCATTTCATACTGATAATCAAGGCCGACACGAAGGGCGATAACATTGTCGTTTGCCGTGTCGGCCTTTTTTTGGTTTTCTGATTTTTTTGACAAATGCTTTATGCCCCCTAAAAAGAAAAAAACTACCAATCCGTTTGCCTTCAAAGCGCGTGCCGAAAGAGCCGGAAAAAAGAAGACGGGAAAACGCATTGGCAAATCAAAGCCCGAAAAGGCCAATAACCAACGAAACCGCATCATCCGATAAGCTGCGCGGACACCCATTCCGGCTGTTCGCAGATGCCATGCGGATATGAACTCTCTGAACAAAAAAACTATGAAAACTCTGTCTACATCGATACTTACTTCAGCTTTATGGGTTGCAGGCGTTCTCGCTGCTGCAGCCCAGGAACCTGCCGATTATGTAAATCCCTTTATTGGCGGTGCTGCCAACGGACACACCTTTCCGGGAGCGTGTACGCCCTTTGGCCTGGTGCAAAGCAGTCCGGTTACCGGAGCTGTAGGGTGGCAGTATTGCGCCGAATATCTGCATTCCGATGCACGCGTATGGGGCTTTACGCAAACCCATTTGAATGGTACGGGCTGCATGGACTTGGGCGATGTGCTGGTGATGCCCTCGACGGCACGCGACCAACGAACCGACTACCGCAGCCTGATGGACAAGCAGTCGGAAAAGGCCTCGCCAGGCTATTACTCGGTGGAACTGACCGAAACCGGGGTGAAGGCCGAACTGACGGCAACCCCGCATGTGGCCTTTCACCGCTACACGTTTCACCGCGCCGATTCGGCAGCACTCTATGTCGATTTGCAGCATGGTCCGGTGTGGAATGAATCGATGTACCGTTCACACGTCAAAGCCTGCGAGGTGAAGTGGCTGAACGGACAGATGCTTTCGGGACACGTTCAAACGAGCGTGTGGGTGAATCAGGACCTTTACTTCGTGATGACCTTTTCGCACCCCGTGAAGCGGGTCGACAATCTGCCGTTGCAAGCTACCGAACGCGGAAACCGCATGCTGGTGTATTTCGACCTGAAACCCGGCGAGCAACTGGGAGTGAAAATTGCGATTTCTTCGGCATCGGTCGAGGGAGCTGCGCAGAACTTGCAGGCCGAGTGTAAGCACTGGGATTTTGATGCCGCCACCCGGCAGGCGCGGAATGCCTGGAACCACCTGTTGGGACGCATCGAGGCTAAGGGTAGCCAAGAAGAACTGACAAATTTTTACACGGCTTTTTACCACACGCTGATTCAGCCTAACAACATAGCTGATGTCGATGGCACTTACCGTAATGCCAAAGGACAACCGGCCAAAGCCGAAGGCGGCACGTTTTACTCTACGTTTTCGACGTGGGACACGTATCGAGCAGCTCACCCCTTTTACACCCTGGCAGTGCCCGAAATGGTCGACCCCTTTGTGCGCTCACTGGTCAGCCAAGCCGAGGTGCAGGGCCATTTGCCCATCTGGACGCTTTGGGGCAAGGAAAACTATTGCATGATAGGCAACCACTCGGTGAGCATCGTGGCTGAGGCTTATGAAAAGGGTTTCCGCGGCTTCGACGCAGAACGGGCTTTCGCGGCAGTGAAACGTACGCAGACAGTGAGCCACAAAATGAAGTCGGACTGGGAAAAATACATGCGCTATGGTTATTTCCCTTGCGACTCAGTGACCTCAGAAAGCGTGTCGTCGACCCTCGAGTCGGTTTACGACGATTATGCAGCCGCCTGCATGGCCCGGCGGATGGGCAAGAAAGAGGATGCAGCTTATTTTACGCGCCGGGCAGCATTTTACAAAAACCTTTTCGACCCCTCTACGCGCTTCATACGTCCCAAACTGAGCAACGGAGCGTGGAAAACGCCTTTCAACCCTTCGGATTTGGCGCATGCTGAAAGTGTGGGCGGCGACTATACCGAGGGCAATGCCTGGCAGTACACCTGGCATGTGCAGCACGACGTTCCGGGGCTGATTGCGCTGATGGGCGGCAAAGAGGCATTTTGCCAGAAACTCGATTCGCTGTTTACAGTGAAAATGAAGGGGCAATCGTTAGCCGACGTAACGGGACTGATTGGCCAATATGCACACGGCAATGAGCCTTCGCACCATGTGGCCTACCTGTACGCCCTGGCAGGCAAACCAGAACGGACTCAGGAACTGGTGCGCGAGATTGTCAGCACGCAGTATCACCCTACGCCCGAGGGCTTGTGTGGAAACGACGACTGCGGACAGATGTCGGCCTGGTACATACTTTCGTGTATGGGCTTTTATCCCGTCGATCCGGTTTCGGCCAACTATGTATTTGGCGCACCCCAGTTGCCGCGCATTTCGCTGTCTTTGCCGGGTGGCAAGCGGTTTACGGTTGTGGCCGAAGGGTTGAGCGAGCCTAATAAATACGTTAAAGCCATTTACCTGAACGGCAAACGCTATCGGAAAAACTACATTTCGCACGCCGACATTGTGAAGGGCGGCGAATTGCGTTTTGTCATGACAGCCGAACGCCCCTCGAACTAATCCGCTTGCATTGCATAGTGCCAGGATACCGATGGCTCACCTTGTAAATATTCAACATCTACTTTAAAGCAGAACGATATGTTTTGACTGCCAGTCAGGACATATCGTTCTGCTTTTTTTTGAAGTAAAAAAACGATGTGTTGGGCAATCAGAAAAACAGCGTGGATTTTGAAAAATCAAGATTTGCAAGATATTAAAGTCGTCTAAACTTTTCTGACGAAGATTTGATTTGGAGATCTATATCTTGAATTTCATAAAAGTTCAGACGACTTCATTGTAAAGTGCAGTTCACAAATCCATAAAATCATTTTTTAAAGGAGGAAAAACGGATATATTTTTACAATTCGGTGATTTATTAGGCATCCTGAATTCAAACAGACAATGCAACAGTGTCGAATTCATTGTTAGTTAATAATTTATATTTTTCCTTTGGGGTCATG
>PPYE01276034.1_pt1 | contig 11137 bp, 8 predicted proteins | sample 1559881 | NCBI WGS metagenome assembly PPYE01 (sample SAMN08240022, study PRJNA423297) | Human gut metagenome, whole genome shotgun sequencing project.
CTTCAACCCACCCCCCATAATCCCCGTTTTACAATTCAATATCCCACCCGCCACAGCAATCCCTGATTTCTTCAAAAATTCCAGGGATTCTTCCACGGCGCTGCGCAGCACACAGTCCTGCCGCACCACCAGAAGCACGCAGTCCATGAGACCGCGCATCTGTTGTACATCAGAGAGGGTGCCCACCGGAGGGGTATCGATGATGATATAATTATAGGTATCCTTCATGGCGCGGATGGTGGGGAAGACCTGGTTGTCGGCATGGAAAATGTTTTCCTGATTGAATCCCTGTATGGTATAAATCCCATTATACATCCGCTCCACCTGCTGCCTTAAGTTTTCGCCTGTCCTGGGCTGGGTGCGTTTGTCACCATCCTTGGGTTTGTGGTTTCTGGCCAGCTGGTAAAGCACGCCTTTTTTGAAATCAAAATCCAGAAGCAGCACCTTACATCCAAGTTCGGTCAGACGCAGGGCCAGATTGTAGGCAACGGTTGATTTGCCTTCTCCCGGGACACTGGAGGTAACGGCAATGACCTGCTGGTTTTCTTTTTCAGTGAGATAGCGGAATACTGCTGCCATGCGTCCGTAAGCCACCTGATATTCCTGCGGCTGGTTTTTGTTGTCAAGATATCCATCGGCGGTTTCCTTTTTGGGGTCTATGTAAGGTATTCCCCGATTATATCAAGGCCCAGGGCCTCCAGGGAACTGTTGTTGCGGATTTTGGGGACGAACAGGTAGTAAACAGTGCCCAGTACACAGCCAAAAAGCAGCCCGGCAGCGGTTCCGATTGCTGTATTCCGGAATGAGGCGGAGGGGACGCCTGTGGCCTGCCCTGGGGTATCGATGACGCTGACAGAGCCGATATCCATTACCTCCAGCATGACATCCGGAAGCACCTCCATCAGACGGTTCAGTAAGTCCACTGCCTCATGTGGATTTTCCCAGTGCAGGGTAAGCCACATAAAGGACGTGTCATCCTCTATGGTCACGTTAATGCCTGATTTTAACTGTTCCAGAGATATATCCCTATATCCATCCGTGTCCAGGACTAATTCCAGCACCCGGTTGCTGGTTGCCAGAAGCTGTACGGTTTTCACAAGGTTCCTGGCAAGCTGTATATCCTCATTTTTGGGGACAGGGGTCCCGTTCTGATAGACATCATTGGTATTCCGGGCATTTACAATCATGGAAGCCCTGGTTTCATAAGTAGTCCCTCCGTCCAGGGAAAGGGCAGTGCCGGCCAGGGCTCCCAGCACCATAAGGAATAAGACAATCCAGCGAAGGTCCCAGATTGAATGGAGAAGGTCAGGTATATAGATTTCTATTTCATCATTTGTATCCTGCATTGAGGTACCTCGCTCTCTATCATTTGTATGGGATAATAAATCCCCCTCCCATCATTTTACCAAAAACCATGGAAACATCAAGTTTAACGTAAGTTTTAAATATGGTCTTTTAGTCGCGGTTTTAGTGCCGGATCCCAGGTTTTAACTCAGGACTTTCTTGACATATCCGGTACAAGGAACTATAGTAAGTAGAAGGCATTGGTCTGCAATGATGTTGACAGGAAAATAAAGCGTGGGCGGATGCATTTTTATGATATGATTTTTTCGTTAGGAGTTACGATTGAACCTTTTATCTCAACAGACATGGATGTACATCCTGAAAGACATATTAATAGAATTAAAGTATTTACCCATTGCACTTGCAGCAGGTATTTTAATAGGCGGCGTCCTGCTGGTTTTTTCACGGAACAGGAGAAGGGCCTTTTTAAGCATTCTCTGCATCATCTACTTTGTCATGATATTCATCATAACCATATTTGAGCGCGAACCGGGCTCCAGGACAGGAATCAGCCTGACGCTGTTTGAGACCCTGGGTGGACCTCATGACAATGCCTATGTTATTGAGAATATCCTTTTGTTCATCCCCTTTGGTTTTCTGGTTCCCAAGATGTGGAAACGTTTGAGACGCATACCGGTCTGCGTATTTGCTGGTTTTTGTCTCAGCCTTACCATAGAGGTAACCCAGCTTCTGACCCAGCGCGGGCATTTTCAGGTGGATGATATTCTGATGAATACCATAGGCGCAGGAGTTGGGGCCTTGTTTGGTTTATTCCGGTTCCGGAAATCAAATGAATATGGATAATGTTTGAAATACTGCCTGGATTATTATTTTGCAAATGACTAATGGGTTTTGAACATTTGACAATACTGACAATATTGGCCGGATTAAAGAGAATCCACCATGGAGACGGGAAAACGAATGAATGGAACCATCCATTCAAAAAATCTATTTATCCTTCCTGTTACGAAGGGTCCCATGACTTTCTTTGTACTGGCGCAGATATTCCATTTGCTGTTCATCGTCCACTTCACGGTCATATGGAGTTGTATTACAGGCGCAGCAATATAGGGCAAATGCAACAAGAATAAGAAGCAGTATAATGATAATCAGCCAGAACATATAACCTCCATTTCAGGAATATAGCTGTTAAACGACTATTATGAAAGCAATATAAGTGGGGCCTAGGGCAATACGAAATGCGGCCTAGGGCAATATAAAATACAGTATAGGGCAATATAAAATGCGGCAAAAGCCAATATAAATGCCTCATAGGTCAGTATAAATGCTGCATGGAGCAACATAAATACACCTGCGGTACACCACAAGTCCCCCCAAAAAAGGGCTTTTAGAATCTATAAACAATAAAACCTAAAACAAGCAAAAAAGTATCAAATACACCAAAAAAGTACCAGGCCGGCAGACAACCCGCTAACCTGATACCCTTACTATAATCTATCCACATTCCATAAAACTATGCATATCCCAGTGGAATTATGCAGATTCTATCATTTCCCATCACTTTTCATCACAAACCTGGAAAATATAAAACTTCAGATAATAACTCTCATCTGCTGCCCAAAGGATTGGGTGGTCGCTGGCCTGGGTCCGGTATTCCACCTGACGCAGCCTTTTATGGACGTTTCCCGCAGCTTCCCGGATGGTTTTTGTAAACAGTTCCGGGTCCATGAAATGGGAGCAGGAGCAGGTGGCCAGGTAGCCGCCGTCCTTTACCAGCTTCATGCCGCGGAGGTTGATTTCACGGTATCCCTTTACCGCGTTCTTAATGGAATTCCTGGACTTTGTGAATGCAGGGGGATCCAGGATTACCACATCAAACTTCTGGCCTTCCTGTTCCAGCTTGGGCAGCAGGTCGAACACATCCGCACATTCAAAATGCACCCTGTCCCCAATCCCGTTGAGCCGTGCGTTCTCACTGGCCTGGTCCACGGCCAGCTGGGAAGCATCCACGCCGAGGACTTCCTTAGAACCGGCCAGTCCGGCGTTCAGCGCAAAGGAACCCGTGTGGGTGAAGCAGTCCAATACCCTGTCCGGCAGGATGCGCCTGCACAGGTTCTGTACGGCCAGACGGTTATACTTCTGGTCCAGGAAGAAACCTGTCTTCTGGCCGTCCTCCACATCTACCATGTAGCGGACGCCGTTTTCCGCAATCTCCACCTTGGTGTCAAATGGTTCGCCGATAAATCCTTTGTACCGCTCCATGCCTTCCTGGAGCCGTACCTTGGCATCACTTCTTTCATATACGCCGCGGATGGTTATGCCGTCCTCGGACAGGACCTTCCTGAGCATGTCCACTATCACGGGTTTCAGCCTGTCAATACCCAGCGCCAGTGATTCCACAACCAGCACATCGGAGAATTTGTCAATGACAATGCCGGGAAGGAAGTCGGCTTCGCCAAATATGACCCGGCAGCTGGATGTGTCCACGGTGGCCTTCCTGTATTCCCATGCATTCCTTACCCGCATTTCAATAAAGGCATCGTCTATGACCGCGCCCTTTTTCCTGGACAGCATACGCACCGTCAGCTTGGAGTTGGTATTAATGAAACCCTGTCCAAGGAAGAAACCGTCAAAGTCTTCCACGGACACAAGTTCCCCGTTCCGGAATTCCCCTGTAATGGCATCAATCTCATTGTCGTAAATCCACGCCCCGCCAGCCTTCAACGTGCGTCCCTGGCCTTTTTTGATGCGGACCGTGGCTGTTATTGTATATAGATTCTTAGATTCCATGAAATACTCCTGTCATAAATGAATTTTACACGTTTACCATCATATCATAACATGGAAGAAAATTCATCCGGATTTTTCATGTGGACTTGCTTGAACTTGCTTTGACAATTTTTCGTCGGAACTTCCCCTGACATTACTGTCTGGTATTACCTTGCGCTGAAAATGCTCCGGCATTACTGTCTGTCATCCTCCGGTACCCATCAGATAGATATATGTCAGGCATAAGGGTCAATCTCCAGGACCCCAATCCCCTGGGTGATGATCTGTTCCGTCAGCCTGGCCATCTGCATGGGCGTTTCCTTAAGCCCTGTCTGCAGCCAGTACTGGACAATGCCCACGCAGCCGGACACGATAAAGGAAAAGAATGCGTCGAAAGCAGCCGCGTTGCCGGAGCGGAATACTTCCATCCAGTCCTTCAGGCATTTTTCACGGATCAGCTGCTTCAGCCGGTTCACAAAGTTCAAATCGCCGTTTTCACCCAGCAGGATTTCTATCAGGTCGGCATTTTCATATACAAGGGTGTAGATTTCATTGAAAATCACGGCTGGCCTCTGCTTCAGATCCACGGCATCGTGCTTTAATACCAGCTGGTTAAATTCGTCCTGAAGTTCGGTTTCGGTCTTTTCCAGAAGGTCGAACACATCCTTGTAATGAAGATAAAAAGTGCCCCGGTTCAAATCAGCCATGTCCGTCAGTTCCCGGACCGTTATATCCTGGACCTTCTTTTCCTTTAATAATGAAATGAGACATTCACGCAGCTGTCTTCTGGTTTTCCGGACCCTTCGGTCCATGGATTCTGTACTCATGATTTTATCCTCCTTTGGTGTACAGGGATAGGGAGCACTTGGCTCCCTGGAGTTTACATATTTTTAACAAATTTTTCCTGGACAAAAAATGAAATAGTGTTTATTAATGGTCAAAAACCTTGAAATTAATCATTGTATTTTTGCCATAACTTAGTATAATCCATTATAGTCAATTAATAAACAAATGTCAATTAATAAAATGGAAGTTGCTTATTGGAACAAAAGACGTATAATAGATTTATATAGATACATACGGATTTTGCCAGATTCTAGCTTGTTCAGATTCCGGATTGAGGGAGGAATGACAGGATGTACTACAATAAATATGTTGGAAAATGCTTTTTGCTTCTGCTGTCGGTCACGGTACTCGCAATATATCCTGGGTTGGGAGCGGTTTGTGCCGAGGCAGAGGAACGTGTATCCGCAGGCCAGGGCATATCCGCGGGCCAGGGCATATCTGCAGGCCAGGGCAAATCCGCGGGCCAGGGCATATCTGCAGGCCAGGACACATCCGCGGGCCAGAGCGCATCCGCAGCCCAGCCCAATCTGCCCTATTCCATGGTTCCCGGATGGAACCAATCAGGGGAAGACTGGTACTGGATGGATGCCGACCACACATTACAGAAAGGATGGCTGCAGACAGACGGACGGACCTACTACCTGGATGAAAACGGGGCAATGGTCCGGGGATGGCGGGAAGTGGACGGGGAATGGTACTACTTCCATGAGGACGGAGGCATGAACCTGGGGGAGCTGGTCCTGGACAACGGGGTTTATGGATTCTCTAAGGGCGGGGCCCTGGAATCTGCGCAGTGGGTGGAGAATTCGGGCGGCGGAGCATATGATGCAGGTTGTTATGACGAGGAAACCCAGTCGCTTTTTGACGACCTGAATGAGGAGAAAAGGGAACGTTATTTTGACGAACATCCTTACAGGGAAGAGGAATACGACGGGGATATGCACCGGGTGTATGACCGCTATGCGGGCTTTAAGATGGATATGAACCTGAACAAGGCAGCGGACCACCGGCTTCACGCGGCCATGGCAGGCGGTTATATGGATGACAGGATACCTGGCGAGGGAACGGTAAATGATTATCTGGCCACGGTTCCCTACCGCAAGAACGCCACGTGCCTGGAGCTTTATATTAGGAACTGTAAGGACGGGGCGGAGGCATTTTCCAAGGTGATGGCAAAGACAGGGGACCGGTATGACGGGAAGGGCGACAGGAAATACGCCCTGGAGTATTACCGCAGCCTGGGCATGGCACACGCGGAAAAGGACGGGGCACATTATTTCATGATAATACTGATGCGGTGATGTAAGGAGCATGGAACATGGGACAGAGACTGTTTGACAGGATTAAGAACAGATTACACAGGGTAAAGGGACAGGAGGCAGCCGGGACAGTATCGCCGGCAGCCCGTCTGGCCGGTTTCATCATACATAAAAAGGGATGGATTGAAAGCGTATTTGTGGCCGGGTGCATTTTCTCCCTCATAGCCATGCTTTTTGTGAACGTGAATTATGATTTGACGGAGTATCTCCCGGCAACCGCCCAGTCCTGCATCGGGCTGGACCAGATGGAGGCGGAGTTCGGATATCCCGGCACGGCGCGGCTGATGATTAAGGATGTAAGCCTGTACGAGGCAAAGCAGTATAAGGATAAGCTGGAGGCCGTGGACGGTGTGGACCAGATCCTGTGGTGTGACAGCACGGTTAATGTCTATGCGGGAGAGGACTTCATCAACCAGAAGGATATCGAGGATTACTATAAGGATGGATGCGCTGTCATGGATATAACCTTTGATGAAGGGGATACGGCCAAGAAGACTTCGCAGGCCATTGATGAGATGAAGGCCATCACCGGCGGCAAGGGATATTATGTGGGCATGGCGGTCCAGAATAAGTCCCTGACGGAAAATGTGGAAAGCGAGATGAACCTGATTCTCACGGTGGCGGTCATCATGATTTTCGCAGTGCTGTGCCTTACCACATCGGCCTGGTCGGAGCCTTTCCTGTTCCTTTTGGTCATGGGCGTGGCTATCCTTCTCAACCGGGGCACCAATATTTTCATAGGCACCGTGTCATTCCTGACCAATAACGTGGCAATGGTGCTGCAGCTGGCAACGTCCATGGACTACTCCATTTTCCTGCTGGATGCATTTTCCAGGGAAAGGCAGAAAGGGCTGCCGGAAGAAACAGCCATGGTCAATGCCATCGAGGCTGCCATTAATTCCATTTTTGCCAGCAGCCTGACAACTGTGGTGGGCTTCCTGGCCCTGGTGTCCATGAAGTTTACCATTGGATTTGACATGGGCCTGGTATTGGCAAAGGGAATTATTTTCAGCCTGATTACCGTGGTATTCTTCATGCCGGCTATGATACTTAAGTTTACGCAGTGGAATGACAGGACCAGGCACCGCCCCTTCCTTCCAAGCTTCCGCAAGTTCAGCGAATGGGTGTACCGCATGCGGTATGCCGCCCTTATCATCATGGTGCTCCTTACGCCTCCGGCATACGTGGCCCAGGGAATGAATGATTTCCTGTATGGCAACAGCGCGGTTGGCGCCAGCGAAGGGACGCAGGTGTACGCGGATGATCAGGAAATATCCCGGATGTTTGGTCGGAGCAACATGCTCCTGGCCCTGTACCCCAACACATCGCCGGTGCTGGAAAAGGAAATGTCCGATGAAATCGAGGATCTGCCTTATGTAAAGAGCGTGATGTCCATGGCTAATACACTGCCCCAGGGAATACCGGAGGAATTCCTGCCCTATTCCATCACAAGCGAACTTCATACCGGGAATTCGTGCAGGATGCTGGTGTACATAAGGACAAAGACAGAAAGCGACCAGGCGTTCAGGTGCACCCAGGAAATCGAGGATATCATAAAGCGCTATTATCCGGAAGATTCCTATCTGGTGGGTGAGACGCCCTCAACACAGGATATCAAGACCACCATTACCTCGGATAATTCAAGGGTAAATATGCTGTCGCTGTTGGGCGTGTTCCTGGTCGTCATGTTCAGCTTCCGTTCATTTATCATACCGGTGGTAGTCATGATACCCATTGAGGTTGCTATTTTCCTGAATATGGCAATGCCGTATCTTCAGGGGGACACCATGGTGTTTATGGGATATATCATAGTCAGCAGCATACAGCTGGGAGCCACGGTGGATTATTCCATCCTGCTGACCAACAACTATGTGTCTGCCCGCAAGAGCCTTCCCAAGAAGGAGGCGTGTATTGAAGCCCTGATGCTGTCCTGCCCGTCCATATTTACATCGGGCACCATCATCATCCTGGCCGGATATATCATACATTTTATATCCACCACGGCTGCAATCGGGGATTTGGGCCATTTAATCGGACGGGGCGGTCTGTTCAGCGTGATTCTGGTGCTGACCGTCCTGCCGGCCCTGCTAGTGCTCTTTGACCGTATCATTACCAGCAATGAGTGGGACCGTCTGCAGAAGCATTTGAAGAAACGGCATGAGAAGCGCAAGGCCCTGTTAAAGGCAGGACTGGGAACCATTGCCAATAAGATGTCCATGGGGAACAGAAGTAAGAATATACCAGCGGAGGTGGATAGTGATGAGGTATAGATATAAAAGAATCATGACAGCAGGCCTGGCCGCGGTCCTGCTTTGCACCAATGCAGGCGGAGCCGTGCCGGCATATGGCGCGGAGGCGGCTGTGGATGTGGATGAGACCATGTATATTAACCTGGACTATTACGGAAGGCCGGATAAGATTAATGTGGTAAAAGGCTTAAACCTTAATGGCAGGACGGAATTTACGGACTACGGCACCTATCTGGACGTAACCAATATGTCCAACCAGACAGTCCCTGATTTGGGGGACGGGACCGTGACCTGGAATTTCCCGCAGGCCCAGAAGGAGCGTTTCTATTACAAATGCGCCCTTGATAAAAGCCAGATAACCCTGCCATGGGATTTTGATGTGTCCTATAAGCTGAACGGCGTCCCCACGGACGGCGATAAGCTGGCGGGAGCGTCCGGCCTGGTGGAGATTAACATTAAGGCGGAGCCCAATGACAATGCAGGGGAATATTACCGCAACAACATGATGCTCATGGTAGCTGTGCCCGTGGACATGGGGAAATGCTACAGTGTGGAAGCAGAAGGCTCCCAGACCCAGAATCTGGGGGAAACAACCGCCGTTGTGTTCACGGCCCTGCCCGGTGAGGATGGGGACTACACGGTGCGTATCGGCACGGACAGTTTTGAGACCACCGGGGTCATCATGGCAATGATGCCGGGCACGGTGGAGGACTTGGAGCATATCAAGGATTTAAAGGAAGCAAAGGATACATGGCAGGATGCCGGGGATGAGCTTTATGACAGCCTGGAACAGATGGCCAGGTCTGTGGAAGACATGCGCCAGGGCGTGGGCCAGGTGCGCACAGGCCTGGACTCAGCAGAAATCGCAAGGCAGAAATGGAGCAATTCCAAGGACAGCATCCTGGCGGGGAATGACCAGACCCTGGCTTCCCTGACCTCTGTGTCACAGCAGCTGGAAACCATGATACCCCATCTTCAGACAGCCAAGGAATCTGCGGAAGTAATCCACAAGAGCATGGGCGATATCGTAAATACCATGGGGGAGATGCAGGACCCATTAAGGAAGCTGCACACCCGGCTGAATAACATCAAGAGCAGTGCGGAAGGGATTTCCGGAAATATCCCGGAACTCATGGACCTGATGCAGCAGATTATTGCCCTTGATGCCCAGCTGCAGGCAAGTGAACAGGTTTATGTAACAGGAATTGCAACCGCTGGTTCAGGAATCAGCCTTCTGGATGAGGAAGAACTGGAGGAACAGGCAAACCGCTCCCATGGGAACAAGGCTGGGAGCAGCGGATCTGGCCAGACTGCTTCAGGTGGGGCGGATACCGGCAGCGCAGACAGCGCCAATGACAAGGGCAATCAAGGCAGCCAGGGCTCAGATGGGGCCGGGAATACAGACAATAAGACCGACCATGGGAACAGCCAGGGAAGCGCAGGAACAGACGGGAAGGATAACCAGGGAAGCGGAAGTACGGACGGGAAAGATAACCAGGGAAGTGGAAGCACAGACGGAAAAGACAACCAGGGAAGCGGAAGTGCGGGCGGCAATGACAACCAGGGAAACGGAAGTGCGGATGGGAATACCAGCCAAGGAAGTGGAAGTGCGGATAGCAATGCCAGCCAGGGCAGCAGCGTTACGGCAAAAGCCAGCCAGGGCGGCAGCGTTACAGCAAAAGCCAATCAGGGCGGCAGTGTAACCACAAAAGCCAGCCAGGGCGTCAGTCTTACAGCAACCGTCAGTGCAGCTGCCGGTGCGGACTCCGGTTCCATTGCAAGAGCAGGGCTTTCCGGCACATCAAAGCCAGGAAGACCGGCGTCCATTGAAAGGCACAATGTACCTCTTGTAAGCGCCCCAGAGGTCCCGGTGGATATGCAGACGCTGATGGAACTGTTGGCAGGCAGACAGTCCATGCTGATGGATATATCCAAGAAGAGCAGTGATTTATCCAGCCTCATGTCCAACCTTATGGACGACACTTCAGACTCCGCCAAATACAGTGCGGAAATCGTGGATAACCTGGATATCCTCATTGAGGACCTGACCGCGCTCCATGATTCGCTGGACACCTATTATCCGGATTTACAGGATGCCCTGGACGATTCCAAGGAACTGGTGGCCAGGACAACGGAAGCACTCAACAACGGCATCAGCACCATGACCATTGTCCAGAACACCTTAAAGGACAGCAGCGATGACTTTGACGCGGCTGCACGTGAAAGCCTGCGGGGCAGCATGGAGCTTTTAGACAAGAGTCTGAGCATATTTGACAGTACCACTGCCATGCGCCAGGCCGGACGCACCATGAAGGACACCATTGACAATGAGCTGGATAAATTTGACACGGATAACCGGTTCCTGTTCATGGACCCGTCTGCGGAAAAGGTTTCATTTACATCAGATAAGAACAGACCGCCAAAGACGCTGCAGATAGTCCTGCGGACCGATGAAATCAGCGTGGATGACGATGATGCCAAGACAGTGGACGCAGAGGTGGCAAAGGCAAAAGAAAGCCCGCTGCGCAGGATGTGGAATGTGCTGGTCCAGATGTGGAAGGCAATGGTAAGCATTTTCAAAAACAGGTAGCAGGCACAGGGGATTTCTAGTATAATGGTATCCAAAGGGGGTAGGGGATACCGTGGATG
>PPYE01031034.1_pt1 | contig 11133 bp, 18 predicted proteins | sample 1559881 | NCBI WGS metagenome assembly PPYE01 (sample SAMN08240022, study PRJNA423297) | Human gut metagenome, whole genome shotgun sequencing project.
CCCCCCCCTCAGAGGGAAAACGTCGAGAAATGTCTCGATCGTCGGGATCGGTGTAGGGTAGAAGTCGTGCGGGCGTCTTTTGGTTCCTCTATTTGTCGCACTCATTGTCTGCCTCCTTATAATTCTTTGGCCCAGCGCTGCTTGTTGCATGTTGGGGCATTTGTTTCTCTTGGCCTTGAAGGGCAGTTCCAGTGTTTTCCTTGTGTGTCTGCCTCTTTATGCCAGCCGGTTGCTTTTAGGCTGTCTCCGTTTTCACTGTCGAGTATGTAAGTAATTATTTTTCGGTACCCGAGTTCCTTCGCCACTCTGGCAGCTCTGGAGTACAGAAACGAGCACACATTCGGAGATCCGTCTGTGCAAAGTCTTAGCACCTCCAGAGTTTTCCCGTCGTCTAAAATTCTGCTAACCGGGCGGCCCACCTGAACCACTCCGACGAGTTTCCCGTCAATCTCGCAACCTATTCGGTATTTATCCGCGTGCGCTGGCGGGTGGTGTCTGTGTAAAGATTTGATAAACTCGGCAGTCTCCGGCCTTTCTAGTGGGATAGCTTTCATTTTTCCGCTACCTCCTTCCATAGCTCCAGCAGCCACGCAGGCGCCTTTATAAACTCAAATTCTCCCGGTTTTACTCCCAGAGTTTTGCCCTCCGGTAGTTTTACATGTACGGCCCCGTTTTTATTGCAGCCCGCCGGGTATTCTCCGGGCGGCAGAGGCGGCAGCAGTAGGCCGCGCAGGACTCTGTTTGTTTTGATGATGATCTCCTCGGCCCTGAGCGGTCGGCCGCACATAGGGCAGTTATTGATCTTTATGTTTGTAATGCGTCCGGGGTATTCCTCGTCGAAAATCTGAAGGTATTCACCGGAGACGCTCAAAAATAGCCTTGTGTCTCCGAAGCCCTCGACGGCTATATATTTACCGGGCGTCTTGCAATGTTCGCATGTTTTCATTTTGCCTCCTATCTGCCGCGCCAGCTCTGGCCCTCCATGACGAGAGCCTCGCACATTTCTCGCAGTCGGTCCACAGTGGCCCTCGCTGTCATGTCGTCCCCATTCTGAGGAGTGAGGCGTTTCTCCAGCTCGGTGTCTGTGTAGTTGCTTGTTACAATCGTTGGCTTGTAGCCTTCGTAGCGGGCGTTTATGATCGTGTAGATCTTCGAGACGCCCCAGTCTGTCGGCGGCTCTTTCCCCATATCGTCGATAATGAGGAGCGGGACCGTTTCGTAAACTCTCAGGATCTCACCCTCTGAGATTTCGCGCTTGTCGTATGTAGCCTTGATCCTTGCCAGCATGTCGATCATTGTCATGCAAATAACCGGCCGGCCTCTCTGGATCAGGTCGTTAGCGATAGCAGCAGCGAGGTGAGTCTTTCCGACGCCTATGTCGCCCAGTATAAAAAGCCCGTTTTTCTTCTGGCCCATATTGTCAAAATTCTGGGCGTATCGCATGGCCGTTTCTTTCGCTTTTGCCGTTCTCTCGTCTGGGGTGAGGTAGTTGCTGAATGTTCGCTCTAAAAAGCGGCCCCTCATTCCTGAGTCACATCTGAGACGTGACACCCGGCGTCTGATTTCGTCCTCGGCTTTCCGTTTTTCTTCCTGCTCCCGTTCGAGCTGTTCCTTTTCTCTAGCCTCGACTGCTCCCGGGCAGTTGCAAGGAATGGCGGTTGGGATCCAGAAGATCCGGTCGCCCATGTTGCTGAGTTCTTTGCCTCTGTGATACCGGAGCTTTCCGCAATATTCACACGGCACCGGCTCCGGTGGTGGTTCCGGCCAGTCTCTTTCCTCGTTGCTGTAAAACCAGCCGTCACTCGGCTGCTGTGAAGCCGGTGAGCTTGTAGCGGGATCCGCTTGGTGGTTCGTTGCCATTGTCCGGGCCTCCTTTGTCGTCATATTTTCCTTCCAGCACTTTGCACATGTTTGTCGGTTTCATTATCCAGTCGAAGTCAGCCCGCCAGTTGCGATCGTTTTCGCCTTTCATAAAGCTGCTCGCCTCGGTTTTTCTGAATAATGTCTCGAATGTCTCAATATTCGGGTAGGTCTTAAACCTTGCGGCCACCGCCTTGCGTCTGGCTCCGTCAATCTTCTGGATCTTCGAGAAGCTGACGCAAATCTCGTTGTATAACTGCATGATTTTCACATACGGAGTCGGATCTGATTTAGCAGGTGCCGCTACTTCGTGCTCTGGAGGAGCACTTAAAGGATCCTTTATATCTCTAGTCTTATCTACTCTAGTCTTGTCTACTCTGCCGGCGGTTGTTTGTTGGTCGTCCGGCGGTCGTCCTTCGGTCTTTTTAGCAGCCGCTCGGCGGCGTCTGGAGCGTTCCTTTTCGGCTTCACGCTGCTGGATTAGAGTGCCTGCATATTCCTCCCAGTCGTGGATCGTGAGAGTAGCAGGATCCTCGTCGCCCTGATCCAGCAAACCCGCAGAAATAAAGGCTTGCAGCAGTTCGTCGGCGTCTCCGTCCCACTGTGCTGCGCGGGCTATATTTCGCGCGCTTATCTCCGAGACGTCGCCGTCCGGGGCATTATCGAGAGCCCAGAGCCAGAACGAAGTCAGGAGCCCGATCATGTAGGGTGGAGCTATTTCGAGAGCGTCGGCTGCGTCTAAAATTTTTCTATGCTGTCTAATTGATTGATAAATTTTCAACCATGCCACGGCGTTTCCTCCTTCCTTTTTTGGTCGTCCTTTTTCTTGGCGTGTTTTTCTGTTTTGGTCGTTTGTCGGTCGTCCGGTGGTCGTTCACCGGTTGACCGGTAGGGCGAAAATCAATTAAAAGGGAGTTGATCGTCTGCGCCCTCCGGTATATTCATAAAACCGTCGCCACTTGCAGGACCGGTTGGAGGCTCCTGCTGGTTGCCGTTTTTATTCTTGCTTTCCGCAAATTCGGCCTCCTCAACAACAACCTCGGTAGTGTATACCTTGCGGCCCTCGCGGTCGTTGTAGCTTCCCGTCTGGATCCGGCCAGTTATTGCGATCTTTGTGCCTTGTCTCAGGTACTTCTCAGCAAATTCGGCGTTGTTCCTAAAGGCAACGCACTGGATAAAGTCGGCAGTTGCTTCGCCTCCGTCTTTTCTGCCTCTGCGGTCCACGGCGAGAGTGTAGCGAGCTATCGCCATAGGCTCATTGCCTTGCGTGTATCGTACTTCGGGATCTCTGGTGAGCCTCCCCATTAAATTAAAATGACTTTGTTCACTGTCTATTTCCTCCATTCCTCAGCTCTCTGGCTGTGTCGTCCATGCGCTTGCAGATGTCGTCATACTCTGCCCGAGTCATGTCGGCTGGCTTCTTGTTGTATAAATAGTTGATCCGGCCGTCTGTCTGCTCTTTGGAGAGTCCAGCGTCCTGAGCTTTTCGGTACATTCTGTCGAGCTGAGCCGCTGTGAGCTTTTTCTCGGCTCCATTCTGGCCGCTCTGAGCGGTTTTATTGCCTTGTTGGCTCTGTTGGTTGCCTGCGGTATTTCCGACCGGCTGTGAGGCCGTTTGAGCGTTTGGCTTGCCTTTCATGTCTGGATCGGTCTCGCCCATGTCAATGCTGAATTTTTCAAAAAGATAATATTTTATAGCATAGGTCCACGCGCTGCCTTTAGCTTTGGCTGGATCGTCGTTCCATGCGATCGCATGAGTCTGGGCCTCGTCGGTGTCGTCCTCGTTGTCAGCGTTGGTCCAGCGCATTGTCAGATCGGACTCATAAAGGAACATGAGGCCGCCGTGCTGCGTGTTCATGGTTTTAATTTGGGCGTTTTCCTCCTGAATAATGTCGAAGTTGACGCCGAGCTCATTCATCGTGGGAGTGATAGCTCTCCAGACGTCGTCAATCTTTGCAAACTTATAGGGAACCTCCTCGCTGTGCTGGCCCTTTTCAATCCTTGGGATCTGGCGCCGCAGTTCGATGAATTTCTCCTGCAGGCTCATTACCTCGATCGGTTTGTCCCGCCGCGTCTGAAATGAGGCAACCGGGGAGCCCGCTGCGGTTTCTTTCTGTTCTTTTTGCATGTGGTTTCTCCTCCTTATGCCGCCGCACAAAGGCGGCGGGATTTATGATTTACTGAATTACGAAGCAGACCGGGACGTAAAGCTCGTAGCTGGCGCCCCAGCAGTAGGAGCCCCCGCCGTTGGCGACGAGCACGCAATAAGTAGAGTCGCCACTCCCGACAGAAGCGGTCCAGTACCAATCAGGTGATCCTCCTTTTCTGTTGCACTTGATACGGTTGCGGCGGTCCTTGTAGTATTCGATCTGGCTGTATGTGTCGTCCTCTGAATAGCAGCAGTCCCCGAACAGCTCCGACTCGGTAGGTAAAAAGAGGCGGCAGAGTGAGCTTTTGCCGTTTTCCTGCTTACGCTCAATCTCGGCGATCACATTGCGAAGCTCCTCCGGCAGATTGTTGAAAACTTCCTCGTTTAAGTAGCGCTTGACGTCTGAGTCTGCGAAGCCTCCGGCGTTTCTGTTGTTCTGATTGTAGGCAACCTCCACCGGCAGGCAATCCTTACTCTCGAAGCGAGCCCAGCCCGGGCCCATGTCAACGACTACGAGATCCATTTCCTCGCCGTCGAGGGTTTTCTCTGTGATAATGTCGCCCACCTTCAGGCCGCTGGTGTTGTCCTTGATTTTCTGGGCCAGTTCTTCCCAGTTGATTGCTGTCTCCGTGGTTACTGTCTGTGTTAATACTGCCATGATAAGATCCTCCTTATTTTTTCTCCGCATAGAAGCGGTGGTTGTTAATTGTCATTATGTAGCGCTGTGACTCGTGGAACTTACTCGCCACAAGATCGGGATTGTAAAAGTATTTGATTGGCTCGGTGCTCGCTATCATTCCGAAGTCAAACACATACCGAACGGCCTGCATTGCCTCCGCTGACGGCTCCGGTCTTTTCTTGGAATATGAGTAGCGGGCTGCTGCCTCTGCCGGCCGGATCCAGTCGTCCTCACATGCCTGCAGGATACACTGGCAAATTGCAATTTTACCCGCCAGCGGTTCGCTCTCGGCCTCTGCTGTGACGATCTGGGCCACCTCGTAGCGCTCGGCGTCTGTCAGCTCGTACCGGAGTTCAAAACCGGCCTCAGAGGCCCACGATCTCGCGAGCTCCTCCATATCTACCGCGTGAGGTTCTCCGTCCTCTGTCAGATATGCGAAGTAGTAGCCGCCCGGCTGCGTTTCGTCCTGAATAATGAGAGTAGTCTCCTGCGGTGTCTCTGTCGTTTCTGCTGCCGGAGCGTTTACCGGTTCTTTTTTCTTGCTGCAAGATACCAGACTCACGGTAACGGTCACAACGAGCACCAGAGCGGCGCCTGCTGCCAGTCTGGCAAGGAAAACCTCGCGGCGCCTATTGGCTTTTCTGCGTTTTCGTGCTATAATTTCTCTGTGATCTTTGAAATTATGGACGGGCTCAGGCGAGAGCACCGTCTCCTTCTTCGCGGTCACTTGGGCTGGACGTTCTGGGCGTCTGGCCCTTTTTATGTCCTCATGTGTTTGCATTGGTCTGTATGCCTCCTTTTGGTTCGTAGTTTCTCAGCTCGCAGAGGGCGAGCGTGAAGTCTTGGAAGGCGAGCTGCTTCACCAGATCGGCCACCAGCAAAACGCGATACCAGCCGGATCGGTACGTCGCCGCGTCCTCTGGCTGCATTTCTGTGGCCCGCTCGAGCTTTCTGTCTGCATAAGACTCAGCCCGCTGCATTTCCTTATCTGGGACCTCTTGGCCCAGTATCTCAAAAACCGCCTTGCGGCTGTATTCTTCGGCCATGTGTTGCACGCCTCCTTTACTTTTTGTCGTTGTCTTTTCCACCTTTGTTGTTGTAGCTGATAATTACCAGCGTTACGCAAATAATCAGGGTAATAAGTACGCCGTTACTCACAAGATCCACCTCCATTCATAAGATCCGGCAGTCTGCACCCGAGCTTGTAAGACTGGGGCATGTATGTGATCTGTCTCAATTTCCGGCCGGTTATGCCGTACTTCGGGTTGTAGCCCAGAAGGTCTATGTAGTCCGTCAGGTCGTCCCGTTCTTCGCTCATGGCCTTAGTCACCTCGTAGAGCGCCAGAACGTCGTCGATCGCTCTGTGGCTGTTCTGGACCTTATCAGCGAGGCCGTAGTGCTCGATCGCGTTCGCCAGCTTGTGCGGGTATGCCGCTGCGGTTGATCTGGTCCTGAATAATCGGCACTATGTAGCGAGCGACTTTTGTCTTGCTTCCCATGTATTTCATGTAGCTGTTGCCTCCTTTCTGAGTTCTCTTTGTTTTTTCCAGTTTTCGTAGTCAGCCCGGACGGCGGGATCCTCAAAAATTGCGGCCATGCCGTGAAGTATCGCCCGACATAGGGCGTCGCTCTCGTTGGGCGGTATAGCCTCGAGGTTGACGTTGAGCTTTTCCGGGGTTCTGGTACCCACGATTTTGAGAGTTTTCATTGCCATAAGTTCGCTCCTTCCTCTGTGTTGTCTCACACACCGGGCAAATATAGCCTTCCGGTGGAATAACCGCCAGAGTGCTGAGCTGCCAATCTTTACCGCATACGCGGCAAATCGCTGTTCTGGCCGGCGTTCGTTTGTTTCTCATTGTCCTGCTGCCTCCCTTCGTCGTCGCGTTCCTTGTCGCTTTCGCAGGTGCAGCGTTCTCCGGCGTCAAGTGCGGCGCCGCATATATCACACACATAAGGCCATGTCATTGCTATGGTCCCTCCTCCTCGTCGCTTGGTTCTGCGTCGTCCTCCGAGTCCTCTGTCAAAAGTGGCAGGAGCTCCCGGGCTTTTCTTGCAGCCTCGCGGTTTATTTTGTTTCTGTATTTCTTGCGGATCCGGTACTTTTTGTGGTGTTCTGCTATATACCACCAGCGGCGGTTGTTGCACCAGAGGAGATCCCAAAAGTCGCCTACCCATTTGAAAAGTTTTTTAATAGCTTTCGTGACGTATTCCACAACCGGCCGGAACACTTCGACGAGTTGCTCGCCCAGTTCCGTGAGAGCTTTCCCGAGCCTCTCCAGAGCGTCCTGCGTTGTCTCCGGGATCTCAATCTCTGGGATCCCGATCGCAGGCGCCGTAATTTGTGGGAGCGCGAGCCGAGGGAGTGGCGGTATCGCTATTTGTGGCACTGTGAGAGCGAAAAGCCCGGCGGCCGATCCGCTGCACCAGCTCCCGCCCAGTTGCGAAAACCTCGAGAGCTCCGGCTGCTTGTAACCGATCCGGCCTGAGTATTTCGTGGCTGCGTCTGCCAGCAGAAAAGAGAGCGTTTGAGCGTCTACCTTGTGGCGCCGTACCTCTCGCCGGATCCGGTTCTGGTATTTCTTGCGGATCCTCTTTTTCTTGTGGCGGGTGTAGTGGATCCACTTTCCCGGGATATATGCCGGGTAAAATGTTTGTGCTATGTTACGCCCTCCCCATTTTTTCAGTAGTTGGCTGTATTGGCTTTGTACTGAAAAGGTATGAGATCGGGAGGTCCGGGAAAAATTTCTCTTGTATAGCGAAGGCTTTGCCGATCGGAAAGTCCCCTTTGCCGTTCAGCCAGTTCGTTATTGTGTCCTTTGATTTCTCCGTAACCTCAGCGAGATCTCTGTTTGTGAGGCCGGTGCGTCTCATTTCAGCAACTAAATTAGGGTATGCCATTTTTTGTGTACCTCCTTTCACTTTTTCCGACGCCTCGGAATTATGATACAATAATAGCCGACACAACGGAAAAAGTCAAGCGTTTTTATTGTTTTTTTCCGACATATCGGAAAATATTATTGAAATGTGCTCCCGGATATGGTATATTAAGGGAGAAGGAGGAAACGGCAATGTTTAGAGAAAACCTTAAAAGGTTGCTTACTGAGCGAAACGTCCGGCCCTCTGCTCTGGCAGCAGGAACCGGCCTTCCGACTTCCACGATTGACAGTATGCTAAAAACTGTCAATGAGAAAAACATAAAGGTCGATAATGTAATAAAGATCGCTGAGTTTTTCGGTGTGTCGGTGGAATGGTTGTACGGAAAAGACGAGGTAGGTCAGAAAAGCGAAGAAATGGAGCTTTTGAGGCTTTTCAACGAGCTCAACGAAGAAGGTCAAGAAAATGCTCTAGGGTTGCTCAATGATATGGTTGCCGGCGGTCGATATAAAAAAATTGATACGTCTGAGTTATTACAAAAAGAAGGCAGCTAAAAAGTGAGTTTTCCCTTTCAGTGAGTAAACACTTAAAATCTGGAGCCCCGGCTTTGAGCCCAGAACGACGGCCGGGGCATTTCAAAAATAAAAAGCGAGGAAGGAGAGACAAAACGGGGTGATACAATGAAAGAAAGACTAAAAGCGGGCTATGAGATTGCAACCGGGGCACTTGCTTTGTTTGCGGTGTCTCTGGCTGTTCTCGATATGACTCGCGGCCTTAATCAGTGGCAGCGCATAGCCGACAATATAGTGCTCGCCGTTTTCATTATTGACTATATTGTCCGGCTGTTCGCTTCTAGCAACAAGCGAGATTTTGTAAAACATAATATTTTTGACCTTATTGCGATAATTCCGTTTAGCTCGTTTTTCAGGGCTTTCAGGGTTGCGCGTCTTGCCAGATTGGCAAAAATAGCAAAAATTTCTAAAGTCTCGAGGCTGGCAGCTTATAGCCTTAGACTGGTAAACAGAGCAAAGGTATTTTTTGATACAAACGGCTTTAAGTATGTTCTCGCTTTGAGTTGTGTGCTCGTGGCTGGTGGTGGCGTTCTAATTCATTTCGCCGAGGGTATGGAGCTATCAGACGGCCTCTGGTGGGCTTTCGTCACCACAACAACGGTAGGCTATGGAGATATTTCGCCCAGCACCGGAGCCGGACGCGCGATCGCTATTGTTTTAATGATTACTGGCATTGGTTTATTAGGTACTTTGACAAGCACGATCACCTCATTTTTTCTTAATCTAAAAACAGAAAAGCCGACGCATAGAGACGAGATTCTCGGCCTTGTGCTGCGCCAGCTCGAAGATCTCGAAAATTTGAGCAACGAGGATATTGATCGAATTTGTGAGATTTTACAGACTTTTAAGAAGGAGTGATTTGTTTATGGGTATGAGATTTAGAAAAAGCAAAAAGATCGCGCCGGGTGTTCGCCTGAACCTGAGCGCAAAGAGCGCAAGCATATCAATCGGCCCGAAGGGTTTCAAGAAAACATTCAGCACCAGCGGCCGGGTGACAACAACGGTAGGGATCCCGGGTACCGGGCTTTCCTACTCAACAAGTACGAAAATGGGCCAGACTGCTGCCGGATCCACCTCTCAGGAGGCGCCTGCTGCCGTCGTGGTGGCCTCAAATAAAAACAAGTGGGTAACTCTTGCCCTCTGTGTGTTCCTCGGCTTCTTTGGGGCTCACCGCTTCTATGTTGGCAAAGTCGGCACCGGTGTCCTTTATATTTTCACCGTCGGCGGTCTGGGCTTCGGCTGGATCATTGACATGGTTATGATCTGTTGCAACAAATTCACCGACAGCACCGGTGCGGTGGTCGGTCTGAAGGTTGCCGAGTATACCAGACAGCCGGATCCTGATCTTGCAGAGGCTTCTCTGGAGGAGCAACGGGAGGCAGCGGCCGAGACTGCCAGAGCTTACGGCTATACCGTAATAGAGTCAGGCGCTCAGGATAATGCCAACAAGTAAAAACACGGCTCGAAAATATGCCGCAGGAGGTGGCTCGGATAATTCCTGCGGCGTAGAGCCATTACGGGCGGTCATATACGCAAGATATTCCAGCAGCGGCCAGCGTGAGGAGTCTATCGAGGGACAGCTCCGCGATTGCTACGAGTTCGCAAAAAAGCACGGCATTATTGTCATAGGCGAATACATCGACAAGGCAATGACTGGACGAGTGGACCGGCGGCCGGACTTTCAAAGAATGATGAAGGACAGCGAGAAGGGCCGCTTTAACTGCGTTCTGCTCTGGAAAATGGACCGTTTTGCCCGGAACCGGTACGACTCAGCCATGTATAAATATAAGCTCAAAAAGAACGGGATCCGTATTTTCTACGCAAAAGAGACAATACCGGACGGCCCGGAGGGTATTATATTAGAGTCGGTAATGGAGGGCTACGCTGAGTATTACAGTGAAAACCTCGCCCAGAATGTGAAGCGCGGCAACTATGACAGCGCGCTGGAGCTCAAAACACTGGGAAAGACCTGCCTCGGGTTGAAAACCGGCCCAGACGGTCGCTACATGATAGAACAGGCCGAGGCCGTTATCGTCCGCAGGATCTTCGAGGAGTATGCTGCGGGTGAGCGTGCGAAGGATATATACGAGAGACTAAACTCAGAGGGCTACCGGACGAGCCGGGGCGGCAAATTCAACAAGAACAGCCTCCGGCGTATTCTATCGAATAAAAAATATATTGGTATCTATGAGTATGAGGACATTTATGTCGAGAATGGGATCCCGGCCATAATTACCGATCGGGATCTATTTGAGAGGGTTCAGAAAATGCTAAAAATAAACCACGACGCACCGGCCAGAGGCAAGGCGCAAAATTTCCTGCTTACAACAAAATTGTTTTGCGGGCTTTGTGGTTCTCCGATGATAGGCGACGGCGGCACCAGCCACACCGGGAAAGCATACGCCTATTATTCATGTACGAAGCGCAAGCGCGGCCGGAGCTGCAAGAAGGAGTCGGTGCCTAAAGACTGGATCGAGGACCTTGTTGTCGGCGAACTTGTCAAGATCGTACACAATGATGAACTGATCGAGCAGATTGCCGATCGCGTCATGGAGTACCAGAAAAGAGAAAAGGATCAGTCCGGCCTTCATGCGCTGGAGATCCGGCAGAAAGAAAACGAGAAAGCAATCAGCAACATGCTGGCAGCCATTGAAGCCGGCATAATTACCCCGAGTACAAAAACCCGGCTCATGGAGCTGGAGGCTGATCGCGCGGACATTGAAAAGGGAATAGCTCACGAGCTCTTAGCAGAGCCAGAGTTCGAGCGGGATCAAATTATCTACTTTTTAGAGAGGTTCCGCTCTGGAGATATAAACGACGAGGCGTACCGCATTATGTTGGTCGATACGTTCCTAAATTCCGTCTATTTGTACGACGACGATCATCTGGTTTTAGTAATGAATTACTCAGGAGAAAATTGCAAGGTTGATCTCAAACTGGTGGAAGGCGCTGTCAGTGGTGACGGTTGCAAAGGTTCAGCTTTTGCGCCGTCAAGCGCA
>PPYE01276035.1_pt1 | contig 11133 bp, 10 predicted proteins | sample 1559881 | NCBI WGS metagenome assembly PPYE01 (sample SAMN08240022, study PRJNA423297) | Human gut metagenome, whole genome shotgun sequencing project.
TTTCCCCCGCCTTAACAATCCACCCCTTGAAACGGCCAAGAAGGGGGAATTGCGATTCCCCCTTCTTGGAACTTCCCCCAAGTCGTTCTATCGGTAGCTTTCCGGCGGCGGGGGCTTACTCCGTAACGCCTCCGCCGCTCCGGCCTGTATGGAAAGAGCGGCCCCGGAATACAGGGGTGGGGCTTGTCCCCGCCCGCGGGCGGCATGAACCCGATGCGCCGGATTGCCATACCCATTCCCCCAACTTTAACAGAGAGGTAACGCCATGATCCGAATTCAAAACATTCCCCTGCCCATCGGCGGCGGAGAGGAGCAGCTCCGCAAGCGGGCCGCCAGGCTCCTGGGGCTGAACCCCGGCCAGCTCCGCTCCCTCACCCTGGCCCGGCAATCCATCGACGCCCGCAAAAAATCCGACGTACACTATGTATGTACCGTCCATGTGGAGGTGGACAACGAGGCCCGGATCATGGCCCGCTGCCGGGACAAAAACGTGAGCCTCCATGCAGAGCGGCCTTACGCCTTTCCGCCGGTACGGCGGACCTCCCCCCTGCCGCCGGTGGTGGTGGGCATGGGCCCCGCCGGGCTGTTTGCCGCCCTCTTTTTAGCCCGGAACGGGGTCATCCCCATTGTGCTGGAGCGGGGCCGTCCGGTAGAGAAGCGGACGGCGGACGTGGAGCGTTTCTGGGCCACGGGAGCGCTAGACACCGCCTCCAACGTGCAGTTCGGCGAGGGGGGCGCGGGCACCTTCTCCGACGGCAAGCTGACCACCGGCACCCACGACCCCCGCATCTCCACGGTATTCCGGACGCTGGTGGAGGCGGGCGCCCCGGCGGACATCCTCTACCAGCACAAGCCCCACATCGGCACCGACATTCTCCGGGACGTGGTGCGCAATGTGCGGCGGGAGCTGCTGGCCCTGGGGTGCGACGTGCGTTTCGGGCACCGGCTGGCGGGCCTGGACGTGCGGGACGGCGTCCTGCGGGCCGTTGCGGTGGACGGCCCCGGCGGCCGGTATGACCTGCCCTGCGACGCGCTGGTGCTCTCCCCCGGCCACTCCGCCCGCGACACCTTCCAGATGCTGCTGGATACCGGGGTGCCCATGGCCCCCAAGCCCTTCGCCATCGGGGTACGCATTGAGCATGCGCAGGCCACCCTGTCGGAGGCCCAGTTTGGCCCGGCATGGGAGCGGCTGCCCGCGGCGGACTACAAGCTGGCCTGCCATCTGCCCACGGGCCGCAGCGCCTTCACCTTCTGCGTCTGCCCCGGCGGGCAGGTGGTGGCCGCCGCCTCGGAGGAGGGGCGGCTGGTGACCAACGGCATGAGCTGCCGCGCCCGGGACGGGGCCAACATCAACGGCGGCTTCCTGGTGGGGGTGTCCCCCGCCGACTTTGGCTCGGAGCACCCCCTGGCGGGGGTAGAATTCCAGCGCCGCTGGGAGGCGGCGGCCTACACCCTGGGCGGCGGCGGCTTCCGCGCCCCGGCCCAGACGGTGGCCGACTTTCTGGCCCGGCGGCCCTCCACGGCCCTGGGGCGCATTGTCCCCACCTACCGCCCCGGCGTCACCCCGGCGGAGCTGGATCGCTGCCTGCCCGGCTATGTGGCCGACACCCTGCGGGGAGCGCTCCCCCTCTTCGACCGCAAGCTCCGCGGCTTTGCCGCGCCGGAGGCGGTGCTCACCGGCGTAGAGAGCCGCTCCTCCTCTCCGGTGCGCATCCTCCGTGGGGAGGACTTTCAGTCCCCCATCCGGGGCCTTTACCCCTGCGGCGAGGGGGCTGGGTACGCAGGCGGGATTACCAGCGCGGCCGTGGACGGCATTCGGGTCGCCGAGGCCATCGCTTCCAAATAAGCATATTTTTTACATAAAAACCCCATTTTGGCGCATAATAACGCCAGAATGGGGATTATTATGGTCTTTCACAATTTCGTATGATACTGTAAAAGTCCAATTCTGTCGAAAAGTGAGGGATTTTGAAGCGATGGCTCGAAAAAAAGTAGAAACTAATATATCTTTTGACGAAATGCGACAGAAATACTATGTCTGCATGGATTACGGCCTGGATGAAACCGGCAAGCGAGTGAAGAAGTACAAGACCTACCCCACGCTGGCCCAGGCCCGCCGGGGCCTGCGCGATTTTCAGACGGAACAGGACACCCACCAGACCGTGGCCCCCCGCTCCATGACCTTGGATCAGTGGCTGGAATACTGGATGGAGGAGGTCATTCAGCCCAACCGGGCCGCCACCACCATCTACGGCTACCGCAAGATCATCGACAACCACCTGTCCGACGCGCTGGGCTCCGTCCCCATCCAGAAGCTGACGCCCCAGCATCTCCAGCAATACTACTCCATGCTCATGCGGGACAAGGGCCTGTCGGCCAATACGGTACGGCGGCACCACGATCTGCTCTCCTGCGCCCTGCACATGGCGCTCCGGCAGGACATCATTCTCCGCTGTCCCACAGAGCGGGTGGAGCCGCCCCGGGTCATCCCCCATGAGGCCCGATTCTACACCCCGGCGGAGCTCAAGCGGCTGTTCGGCCTGGTGGAGGGCCACTGGCTGGAGCTGATCGTCAAGCTGGCGGGCAGCCTGGGCCTGCGGCGGGAGGAGATCTGCGGCCTGCGGTGGAGCAGCGTGGACTTCGAGCTGCGTAAGCTCCACATCAAGGAGGCCCGCACCGCCGCCGGGGCGGAGATCGTGCAGAAGGAGACCAAGAACCGCTCCTCCAACCGCATCCTCCACATGAGCGACGATCTCTACCGCCTGCTGCGGCGGGAACGCGCCCGACAGGCCGAGCGCAAGCTGGCCCTGGGAGACGCCTGGCCGGACACCGGCATGGTGGCGGTGGACGCCAAGGGTAACCCCTACTCCCCCAACGCTGTGTCCCTGGCCTTCACCCGCTTCATTCAGGCCCACCACCTGCCCAAAATCACCCTCCACGGCCTGCGCCACACCTTCGCCACCGTGGCCTCCGCCCAGGGCGCGCCCCTGTTCGACATCGGCAAGGCCCTGGGCCACTCCACCCCCGCCACCACGGGCAAGATCTACACCCACCTGCTGGATCAGAATCACACCGCCACCCTGGACCGGGTGGCAAATGCGCTGAAATAATGCCAGGGGCGCGGACGAAAAACGTCCGCGCCCCTCAGCTTGTCGAAACGGTTTTTCGACAAGCTGTCGGACTTTTGAGCACTTCGAAAAAGTGCTCAAAAGTCGTTTGATTGAACGTGAAAGACAACCCTGACGGTTTTCTTTCACACTATCTTTCCCTCCGAGACCTTCGGCAGGAAGGTTTATCGACAGCCTCAGGGGCGCGGACGAAAAACGTCCGCGCCCCTGGCGCTTTCCCGCAAAAAATGGTACAATCCATGCAATCATCCGCCCTTCTCAGGTGTGTATAGGGCAGAAAGGAGCGAGAGCCATGGCCGACCAGCTCCGGGGGGACGCCCCCTTCTCCTACGCAGTGGAACACTATCTGGACACCGTATACCGCGCGGCCTTCCACGCCGCCCCCTCGCCCCAGGACGCCGAGGACGTGGCCCAGGAGGTCTTTGAGGCCCTGCTCCGCAGCGGCAAGCGCTTCCGGGAGCCCGAACACCTGCGGGCCTGGCTGCTGCGGGTCACCGTCAACAAGTGCAAAAACCTCTACCGGGCCAAGCGCCGGACGGAGGTGCCCCTGACGGAGGCCATTCCCGCCCCGGAGGCGGCGGAGCCCTCCGTCCTGGACGAGGTGCGCGCCCTGCCCGCGCCCTACCGCAGTACCCTCTACCTCCACTACTTTGAGGGCTATACCGCCGCGGAGATCGGGAGGATACTGGGCGCCAAGCGGAACACGGTGCTCTCCTGGCTGGCCCGGGGGCGGCAGGCCCTGCGGGAGCGGATGATCGGAGGCTTTGACGATGCATAAATCAGACTATCTGGCCCAGGTGGAGGCCCTCCGCGCCTCCCCGGAGCTGCGGGCCCGGGTGGCCGGGCTGGCCGGGACGCCCGCCCGCCGCCGGAGACTCCGCCCCTGGATGGGGGTGTGCGCCTGCCTGGCCGTCCTGCTGCTGGGGGGAACCCTGCTGCTGCCGCGGCTGGGGGGCAGCTCCGCCGGCGGAGGCGGCCACGCCGGTGGGAGCATCTTCCAGTCCTACGCCGGGCCGGTCTTTCCTCTGGCCACCCTGGAGGACGCCGGGCTCACCGCCCGCCGCACCATCACACTGGACTTCGCCCCCTGGGGCGACGGGCACACCACCGACATCGACGTCACCGACTCCTATGTGCTCACCAATCCCACCAACACCGACCAGAGTGTCACCCTGGTCTACCCCTTTTCCGGCAGCTTCTACGCCCTCTATCCCCCCACCCTGACGGCGGACGGTACGGCGCTGGACGCCGTCATCCGCCCCGGCGTGGGCGGGAGCCAGAGTCTGGAGTCCTGGGAGGAGTACGCCGCCCTGGTGGAGGAGAACGATCTGGCGGCGGCCCACGCCGAGATCCCCGCCCTGGACACGCCGGTGACGGTCTACGCCTTCACCGATCTCACCCGGTCGGAGAGCGACGCTGCGGCCCCCACCCTGGCGGTGACCTACCCCTGGTCGGAGGACACCCCCGCCGTGCTGACTTACGGCTTTCACGGCAGCTCCATTGACTGGGAGGCGGGGTGGGCCCGGCGCAGCTTCTCCCTGCCCGAGCCGGACTCCCCCCACGCCCGGGCCCCCCGCCTGCTCATCGCGGTGGGCGGCGCTCTGGAGGAGTACACCATCCAGGGCTACTGGGACGGGGGCTGCGACCCCGGCGAGGAGCTGGACGGGGTGAGCGCCACCGTCACCCGGTACGAGTCCACCCTGGGAGAGGTGCTGGAGGCCCTCTGCCCCTCCCCGGATACCCTGGCCCACAAGTACGGCGGGGAGACGGACGCCGCGTCCCTCTCCAGAGAGGTATTTTTTGACACCCTCTGCCGGAGCCTGGGCACGGCGGTGCCGGCAGACATGGCCAGGCTGGAGGATGTGTTCTCCTGGGTCAACATACAGGAGCGCATCTTCTATGCGGAGGCCGCCCTCACGATTCCCGCCGGGGAAAGCGTCCAGGTGGAGGCCGCCCTGCCCAAGGAGGCCAGCTTTGACTTCGCCTGCGCCCACACGGAGAACCGGGGCATATACGGCTATGATCTGGTTACGCGGCTGGGCTCTACCCTCTCCTTCACGCGCCAGACCGCCGGGCTGGAGCACGCGGAGCAGATTGCCATCGTCCGTCAGAACTTCGGCTTCGATCTGGCGGCCGGACTTACCTCCGTGCCGCTGGAACCGGATCAGGAATACTACTATCTGGAGGTACGCCGGAGCAAATAAAGAGGAATCCCCCGGCACCGCCGGGGGATTCCTCTTTATGTTCTTTACGCCAGCTTCCGGTTGGGCCGCATGAACAGCCACTCGGACACGCCCTTGCGAATCACATCGTGCAGCAGGCACTTGGGCTGGAAGCCCAGGGACTGATAGAGCCGCTTGGCCCCCGTATTGAACTGGCTGGTCATGATGAACATATTGGGATAGTTCTTTTCCTCCATAACCCCGATGAAAATTTTGACCAGATCCGTGCCGATGCCCTGGCCCCGGTACTTCTTTTTCACGCCCAGCAGATTCAGATAGGGCAGGCCGGCCAGGCCGTTCCGGGTCATATACATGACGCCCACGGCCTCGTCCCCGGGGCTCATGGCTACATAGAGATCGCCGTCCGCCATCGCACGGAGCAGGTTCTCATTCAGGCTGTCCCCCTCGGCGAAGTAGGCGTCGTACAGCTTGGAGCCATAAAAGACCTCCCGATACTCCTTGAGCCGCTCAGGCACGCCCTTTACCAGTGTAAACTTCATCTCCGAACACACTTCTTTCGGATGGATTTGAGGTCACCGCTCCGCAAGCGGCGCATAATCCGCGTGGTTCCCCACATACTTGTAGGCCGGGCGGATGATTTTGCCCATGTTGATGAGCTCCTCGATACGGTGGGCGCTCCATCCGGCCACCCGGGCCATGGCAAAGAGGGGGGTATAGAGCTCCAGGGGCAGATCCAGCATGTGGTAGACAAAACCGGAATAAAAGTCCACATTGGCGGATACGCCCTTATACATCTTCCGCTCCCCGGCGATGATCTCGGGGCCCAGCCGCTCCACCAGGGAGTACAACTCATACTCCTCCGTACGGCCCTTCTCCCGGGACAGCTTCTCCACAAAGGAGTGGAGCAGGTTGGCACGGGGGTCGGAGAGAGAGTAGACCGCGTGGCCCATGCCGTAAATAAGGCCCGCCCGGTCGAAGGCCTGCTTGTCCAGCAGGGCCTGGAGGTAATGGCGCACCTCGTCCTCGTCCTTCCAGTCCTTCACCTGCTCTTTCATGTCCTCAAACATTCGAATGACCTTGATGTTGGCGCCGCCGTGCTTGGGCCCCTTCAGTGAGGCCAGGGCGGCCGCCATACAGGAGTAGGTGTCCGTCCCGGAGGAGGTGACCACATGGGTGGTAAAGGTAGAGTTATTGCCGCCGCCGTGTTCGGCATGAAGGGTAAGGCAGATGTCCAGCACGTGGGCCTCCCAGAAGGAGTAGGAGGAGTCAGGCCGCAGCAGGGAGAGGATGTTCTCCGCCGTGGACAGCTCCGGCTGGGGGGCGTGTATGTAAAGGCTGTTCCCGCTCTTGTAGGTGTAGGCCTGGTAGCCGTAGACGCTGAGCACCGGGAACAGGGCGATGAGCTGGAGACACTGGCGCATGACGTTGGGCAGGGAGATATCGTCGCACCGCTCGTCATAGGAGGCCAGGTTCAGCACGCTGCGGGCCAGGGAATTCATAATATCCTGGCTGGGCGCCTTCAGAATGACATCCCGCACGAAGTTGCCGGGCAGGGTACGGTAGTAGGCTAGCTGGTTTTTAAAGCTCTCCAGCTCCGCCGCGTTGGGCAGACGGCCCAGCAGGAGCAGATAGGCGGTCTCCTCAAAGCCGAACCTCCCCTCCTTCAGCGCCCCCGCCACCAGCTTCTCTACATCGATGCCGCGGTAGTAGAGCTTGCCGTCGCAGGGGATCTCCTGCCCGTCCACCATTTTTTTGGCGATGATGTCGGAGATCTCGGTCAGGCCCGCCAGAACGCCCTTGCCGTTGAGGTCGCGGAGGCCGCGCTTGACGTCGTATCTCACATAGTCCCCCGCGTCAATGCTGCTGTTTTGCAGGGACTGGGCCGCCAGCGCTTCAATCTCAGGGGTGATATCGCAGTAGTTTGGATTGCTCGCCATAGAAAACCTCCATTCTTCCGCTCTGCCTTGCGTACCGCAGAACGCCTTTGTGAAATGTGCATCTCTCCAATATAATCCAGTATAACATGTAATTGTTACCAGAATATGAATCCACACATAAAGTTTGATTCAAAAAACGGTGGACTTGGTCCACCGTTTCTTCAGAAGAGATCCCGTTTTTTCAGGATAATAGCCACCACCAGGATCACCACGCCGGACAGGGCCAGCGGGAACCACCAGAACTGGTCCAGGGGCAGATTGGCTACGTTCATCCCGTAGAAACTGAAGAAGATATTTGGGATGGTCAGCAGGATGGTGATGGAGGTCAGCACCTTCATGATCACGTTCAGATTGTTGGAGATGACGGAGGCGAAAGCGTCCATCATGCCAGAGATGATGGAGGAGTAGATGTTAGCCATCTCGATGGCCTGGCGCACCTCAATGAGCACGTCCTCCAGCAGGTCGTGGTCCTCTTCATATAGGGTGATGATGCGGCCCCGGAGAATCTTTTCCAGGGTCACCTCATTGGCCTTGAGCGAGGTGTTGAAGTAGACCAGTGACTTTTCCAGATCCAGGAGCTGAATGAGCTCCTTGTTTCGCTGGGACTTGTAGAGCTGCCGCTCCATGTAGTTGTAGATCTTGTCAATCTGCTTCAGATACTGAAGGAAGCGTTTGGCAACCTGCAACAGCATATAGAGAATGAAGCTGGTGCGCTTCTGGGTTTCGGCAAACCGCACCAGTCCGTCCTGAAAATCCTTCAGAATGGAGGTCTCCTTCAGGCAGACGGTGATGATGTGCTTGTCGGTGACGATGATGCCCAGGGGCAGAGTGGAGTACACCACCGCGTCATCCTTCTCCACAGCGGGCACGTCGATGATGATGAGGGTCTGTCCGTCCTCGGTGTCGATCCGGGAGGTCTCCTCCTCGTCCAGGGCGGCCCGGAGGAAGGAGGGCTCCACGCCCAACGTCACCGCTACGGTGTTCAGCTCGTCCTCGCTGGGATAGGTCAGGTTCACCCAGCAGCCGTCCTGCACGGAATCCAGCCGGGTCATTTTTCCTTGAATCGTTTTAAAAATAGAGAGCAACGATCTCACGCCTTTCTCGGCGCGGGCCCCTCAAAAGGGTATAAAAATCCCCGCACGCATTTGTCTTTGCCGCCTGTGCGGAAAATATCCTTCCTGCACAGGCCAAGCGGCGACACGGCGTGCGGGTCTACCGGACGGGCCGGTCAGCCGCAGAGCCAATGCGCCGCGCTCCATATGGGACATTCTCGACTCACAGGGTCACCGCTCACAGCGCATATCACTCCTTTTCCAGTATTGTCATTTGCTTTTTTATTATAAGCCCGTCCGGCGCAGATTGCAAGTAAAACGTCCGTTAAGGTGCATCCGTCCTATAAACCGGACCATTTTCGCTTTGATCTCTTCGGATCATTTTTAAAATGATCCAGAGAGATCCCGGATTGACAGGTCGATCGACTTTTGCTATACTGGGTCGGAAGGACGGTGAAAACATGCCCAAGACAATCGGAATTATCGACGCGGACCTGCTCGATAACGGGACCCGTCACCCCAACCTGGCTCTCATGAAAATCAGCGGCTATCAAAAGGAGCTGGGCAACGACGTCACCCTGCTGGAGGATTACTACTCCATTCCCAAATACGACGAGGTATATCTTTCCCGGGTATTTGATTTTACCAACGTACCCATTGATCCCAAGAACTACCCCAATCTGCACATTGGAGGCACCGGCTTTTTCTGGATGACCGCCCCGGACCTTCCCCTGGAGGTCGAACACCATATGCCCGACTACCACCTCTACGACGAATATGTGGGCAGGCAGATCGCCCGGGGCATCAAGCCCCAGACCTACAGCGACTACATGGATTACAGCATCGGCTTTACCACTCGGGGCTGCTTCCGCAAGTGCCCCTTCTGTGTCAACCAGAAGTATGACCATGTGTTCCGCCACTCTCCGGTGAAGGAGTTCTTCGACCCCTCCCGCAAGCACATATACCTGTGGGACGACCAGTTTTTCGGCTTTCCCAAGTGGCAGGAGGTGCTGGACGAGCTGGATGAAACCGGCCGCCGCTTTCAGTTCCGCCAGGGCCTTGATGTGCGTCTGATGACCGAGGAGAAGGCCAGGCGGCTGGCGAACGTGAAGTATCACGGGGACTATATCTTCGCCTTCGACCACATCAACGAGGCCGAACAGGTGGTGCGCGGCCTGAAAATTTGGCGGAGACACTCCGACAAGTCCACCAAGCTCTACGTGCTCTCCGGCTATGAGTCCCAGGGCGCGGAGGAGATCGCCTCCATCTTTGAGCGCATCCGTATCCTGATGGAGTACCAGTGTCTGCCCTACATCATGCGCCACGAGTACTACAACCGCTCTCCTTACAAAGGGATGTTCATCACCCTGGCCCGCTGGTGCAACCAACCCAGCTTTCTCAAGAAGAAGAGCTTCCGGCAGTTCTGCGAGGCCAACGGCCTGACCAGCTCCGCTTTCCGCTACATGTCTGAGTTCGAGCACGACCACCCCGATATTGCGAAGCAGTATTTTGATATCCGTTTCGACCGGCACGGCGCGTAAGGCGCCTGTTCCCTTCCCATACGTCCCAGCATCGGAATTTCAAGGCCGTGTGCCGCGTTTGGCGGCACACGGCCTTTTCCCCTTCTGCACGGCTATGGACGGAGGAAGGGGAAATAATTCATCCCCAGTTCGATGTAAATGCGCTGCTTGAGCAGCTCATACCGGTCCGCAATCGCCCCGTTTTCATAGCCCACTTCAATACCATGACCGGAGGAAATCAGCTTGGCCTTCATGTCGTCCCGGATATACCGCCCCGAAAAGACAATAATGGACGGGATGGGGGCCGCCATACAGTCGTCCAGGGCGTAGCTCAGCTTCTCGAAAGCCGAACCGCTGGTCTCCTGGAGCTTGGCCTCGATGGCCATGGAGCGGCAGTTCTGGGGGTTCATGATCACGATATCCAGCTTACGGGGTGTGCCGATAAAGCGCCAGCCGATGTATTTCTCCTCCTCGACCGCCAGTCCTTCGCCCCAGCCTCGGATATACTCTGCCAGAGCATGCCGGAAGTTGTTCCCGTTGTTGGGCATATAATCCCTCCTCCCATGTTCTTCCTCCATCATAGTGGATCCCATTTCCCGGGTCAATAGGCTTCCGGCCGCCAAGCTAGAAAAAGCCCGCTGCGGAACATCAGCCCCGCAGCGCGCCGTCCTGGTTCTGTCCGGCACCGGTTCCGTCTGCCGCCCTCCGAACCTGCAAAAGCAGAGAGAGCATGCTAATACCCAGCAAAATATGACCAATGCCCGAGATTCCGGAAATGGAGGCATCCATTCCTCGGCTCAACTCATTTCCCAGCACCTGGCTCATCCCTCGCAGAAAGAATCCCAGCCCTGTGATATTGAGACCTAGTTGATAGACCAGCAGGAACTTCCCGCTGTTTCGGCTTGAGAAGGCAAATGTCTTTTCCAGCAGCATCAGGATAAGAAAAAACACCATTCCCAGTGCAAAATAGTGGGTATGCAGGAAAGACAGAGAGGTTCTGCCCGCAAAGCCGCTGAATTTGGTAAACTCCCTATAAAATACGCCCAATGCCATGGCAATCACCGCATAGACCATGGCCAACGTCGCAAAATGCCGCGCCAGTAAAATCTCTTTTTTATTCATCCGTACATACTCCTATCACAGCGGATACCGGAATTGGGTCCGCCGCCTATCGCCGGTTCATACAATCAGAAAGGGCGGAGCGAAGGCTCCGCCCTTTTCCGTATTCTGCTTGATTAGCCGAAGTAGCGCTTCAGCAGGCCCTCGAAAGCCTTGCCGTGGCGGGCCTCGTCGCGGGCCATCTCGTGGACGGT
>PPYE01323203.1_pt1 | contig 11129 bp, 10 predicted proteins | sample 1559881 | NCBI WGS metagenome assembly PPYE01 (sample SAMN08240022, study PRJNA423297) | Human gut metagenome, whole genome shotgun sequencing project.
TTTGACAATCCTGTTATTGCTTCCCTATGTAGTCACAGTTTTTGTAAACGGAATCGATGTACTGGGAATGTCGCAGGAAACGTGTGTTCAGACAGAAACAGAAGATCCGGATGGTGAGAAGACTGTAAGGACGGTTCCGTGGACAGAATACATGATGGGAATTTTAGGGAAAACAATGCCTGCATCCTATGAAAAAGAGGCGCTGAAGGCACAGGCAGTAGTAATTCGTACCATGCTGTATCAGCAGGCTGCACAGGATGTTGTGTTCAAAGAGGCATATCTGACACCGGAAGAATTGAAGAAAAAATGGGGAGCTGAAAATTTTGAAAAGTATTATAAGAAATTAAGTGAGGTGCTGGATGAAACAGAGACACAAGTGCTTTTTTATCAGGGTTCTTATGCCTGGGTTCCGTATCATCAATCCAGTAACGGAAAGACAAGAAGCGGAAAAGAAGTGATCGGCGGGGATACATATCCGTATCTTGCGACAAGAGAATGTCCGGAGGATGTGAAGGCGGAAGATGAGATGCATGTGTATCAGTTTTCGTATGATGAGGTCAAGAAAAAGTGCCGGTCGTTTCTGGAAGCGGCAGAGGGAGAAGCAGAAGCCAAAAAAGCGCTGAAATTCGAAGATTTTGAAATCCAGGAAAAAGATTCTGCAGGATATGTTTCCAAATTTCGGATTGGAAACACGGTCTGCAGCGGAGATGAATTTCGAGATGCGTTATCTCTTGCATCCAGTGCATTTTCCATACAGGAAGAATCAGGAGGACTCAAAATCACCACAATGGGAAAAGGGCACGGACTTGGGATGAGCCAGTGGACGGCAAATGAACTGGCGAAAAACGGTCAAAATTATAAAGAGATTCTGGAATTCTTCTTTGAGGGAACAACGATCACAAACTCCGAAGAAATTTTGGAAAAACCAGAATAAACAGCAGTGCTTCTGGCAAAAATATAGCCAGAGGTGATGAATATGAATAACAATGAAAAGCCTTCCTTAAAAAGTAAAGGAATGTCAGTTGCGATTGTGATCTGTTTCGTCGTTGTAGTATCTGTCGTGGGAGCCGTTGTATACAACAGCTATCATCGAAGAGCAGCGGGAAGTCAGCTTGCAAAAAACAACACCGTTACAGAAGAGACCAGAACAACCAATACCAATGATATTGTTCTGCCGCAGGCCGAAGAAGATACATCCGCAGAAAATGAATCAGAGACAGGTACGAATGAGGGCGCAGAGACAGAGACACAGACAGCGGCACCGGCAAAACAAGTTTATTTTGATGAGAACAGTACACTTGCATGGCCGGCAAGTGGAAGTGTGATCCTTGGATACAGCATGGATAAGACGGTATTTTTTCAGACACTGGAACAGTACAAGTATAATCCTGCAATGATTATCGCAGGAGAAGCCGGAGAAATGATAGGAGCTTCTGCAGACGGAATCGTAACCAACATTGAAGAAACTGCACAGACAGGAGTGACAGTCACACTGGATATGGGAAACGGTTACAGTGCAGTTTACGGGCAGCTCAAAGATGTGCCGCTTGCAATTGGGGATTTTGTGGCACAGGGACAGACTGTAGGATATTTAAGTGAACCGACAAAATACTATAGCGTAGAAGGTCCAAATCTTTATTTCGAGGTGACAAAAGACGGAGAAGCGAAAGATCCGGCAGTATATATGGAATAACAGTCAGGGGGTGCGAAAAATAAAATGTTTCGTATCCCTTTTTATTTTCCATAACGATGCTTGATTTGGAGCACAAAAGAGGAGTAAAATAGAGGACATTGATAAGAGGTGACAAAATGAACTATACATATATCTTAAAATGCAAAGATGATTCTCTGTATACCGGATGGACCAATGATCTGAAAAAGCGGATTACAAGCCACAATGCCGGGAAGGGAGCCAAGTATACAAAAGCCAGAAGACCGGTGGAACTGGTCTACTATGAAGAATTTCAGACAAGAGAAGAGGCAATGAAAAGAGAATATGCCATCAAACAGCTGTCCAGAAAAGAAAAAGAGGCACTGATCAAGACCAGGCCTCTTTAAAGGTTCTATATTAAGATAGGAAAATCTTAGCCAAAGTATCTCTTTAACAGACCTTCGAAAGCTTTTCCGTGACGAGCTTCGTCTCTTGCCATCTCGTGTACTGTATCGTGGATTGCATCCAGGTTAGCAGCTTTTGCACGTTTTGCAAGATCGAATTTACCAGCTGTAGCTCCGTTCTCAGCATCAACTCTCATCTCCAGGTTTTTCTTTGTGCTGTCTGTAACAACTTCACCTAACAATTCAGCGAATTTAGAAGCGTGCTCTGCTTCTTCCCAAGCAGCTTTTTCCCAGTATAATCCGATTTCCGGATATCCTTCTCTGTGAGCAACTCTTGCCATAGCAAGGTACATACCAACTTCTGTACATTCTCCTTCAAAGTTTGCTCTTAAGTCAGCAAGGATGTCTTCGCTTACGCCCTGAGCAACACCTACAACGTGCTCTGCAGCCCAAGATCTTTCTCCTGTCTGCTCTTTGAATTTATCAGCTGGTGCATGACAGACTGGACATTCAGCCGGTGCAGCGTCTCCCTCGTGAACATAACCACATACTGTACAAACAAATTTTTTCATAGTTCAAATCTCCTTTTCTTAATTGAATTTGACCGGAATGAGTCGGCCTTTGGTTAATATTATAATACGGAATCAGAAAACTTTCCATATTATGGACAAATTTAAGATTTTTTGATGCAGTTTCCGCATTTTCCATAAAAAGTCATCGTGCAGAAATCAATGATTCCATCAAAATCTTTAGCAGCAATTTCATTTAGCTCTGTGACATTTTGCATATCCATGTTGATATCCAGAACCCTTTTGCAGCAAGTGCAGAAAAAGTGGTTGTGAGGTCTCACATCACCGTCAAATCTGTCCCCGCCGTCAGGAGTTGTAATCTTGACTGCCTCACCGAGATCAGTCAGCAGATTTAAATTCCGGTAAACAGTTCCAAGACTGATATTCGGAAACTCCTCTTTGACATGCATATAGACCGTATCAGCAGTTGGATGCTCAGTGGTCGATGCCAGATAGTTCTTGATGGACTCTCGCTGTCTGCTGTATTTCAAAGTAGCCAAGTGAGTTCTCCTTTCAAAACAATAATAGTAATCGTTGCTATGTTTAGACTATAATACAGTTTTGAAAGTTTGTCAATAGGATTTTTGAAAAAAGAATATTTTATTTGATAAAATGTTACAAAAAAGTTAATAAATAAAAAATAAACAGACATAATATATCGTGATATGTCGAAATACAGGAGAAAAAACCCTTTTAAAACTGTTGACACATCGTATAACCACTGATATAATCACACTGTAACAAATTTAATAATTATGTAACATTTAAAACTTCCTACAAAAGATAAAGACAGAAAACAGAGGAGGTTTTATATGAAAGCAGCACGCATGAAACAAAAAATAGTCATTCCTGCTCTGGTAGGAATGATGATGATTCCGGGGAGTGCAGTTTATGCGGCAGATCAGAAAGCAGAAGTATATCCGGTTTTGCCGGCTGCAGGAATCGAAACGGTAGTAACAGATTGTTATGAAACGAAAGTAAAGGAGAATCTGCAGTTATATCTGGTACCGACAGGTGAGGGTGAGTATTTGAATATGGCGTTTTCGAATACAGGTGAAGAATTTACTTATATAAGAAGTGCGCCGGATGAGAACAGTGACTGGATCGGAAAATTGTATCCGGATTCGGCAGTCAGAGTTCTCGAATATAAAGAAGACTGGGTGAAGATCCAGTCAGGCGATGCGCAGGGATTCGTTCCGGCAGATACATTGTACCTGGGAGAAGATGCAAAGTCACATGCAGGAGAATACGAAAAAGAGGTTGCAACGGTAACAGCTGATGTTCTGAATGTGAGGGCCGGTCAGGGAGTAGAGACACAGGTTCTGACACAGATTATGCAGAATCAGGAGTATGAAATTACCGGGGAACCAAAAGATGGATGGTATCCGGTGCAGGCAGGGGAGATCGCCGGCTGGGTATCCGGGGAGTATATCAGTATAGAGACAACGTATTCTTACGCAGAGACGAGAGAAGCAGAAGAGGCGAAGAAGCAAGAGCAGACTATAGTGCAGGAAACACAGAAGGTTCAGGAAGCTTCCGCCCAGAGTATTGTGCAGAATCAGGCTGCCTCGGGACAGGCTGTCATAGATTACGCCTGTCAGTTTATTGGAAATCCGTACGTATGGGGCGGTACCAGTCTGACAGAAGGAGCGGATTGCTCTGGATTTGTACAGTCTGTGTATGCACATTTCGGGATTAGCCTGCCAAGGACGACATGGGATATGGAAAATGTGGGAGTTGCTGTCAGCTATGAACAGGCACTTCCCGGAGATATCGTTTTGTATGACGGGCATGTCGGACTGTACATGGGAGACGGGACGATTGTAAATGCAATGAACGAAGCTGACGGGATTGGAATCTGCAGCGCAACTTATACAAATATCATAACGATCAGAAGAGTTCTGTAAATTCAGACCGCATTTTAAAGTTGACTGACTTTGAAATGCGGTATTTTTTCGAGTAAAATGAGATAGAAAGAAACAAAAAAGTCAACAGGAAAATAAATAAATGGCAAGATGCACAAAAATGTAAAAAAATGTCGAAATTTGAAAAACAGGAGTTTTCAACTTATCCACAATTTAAAAAATAGGGATTATAATAAAGAACACTGAATAATAGAAGGAGGAATCATAATGGAAACATTTACAAAGAATACAACAATCGGCGAATTATTATCAGTATATCCTGAATGTGCGCCGATCTTAATGGAAATTGGAATGCACTGCCTTGGATGCCCATCTGCACAGATGGAGACACTGGGTGAGGCAGCGATGGTTCACGGAATCGATGCAGATCTCCTGGTAGAGAAGATCAATGCGGCAAGAGCAGCAGCAAAATAAGACTTATAACATAAAAGAGTGCGGACTGGGCAGTGAAGCTTAAGTCCGCACTCTTTTTAGATGCGTTTATACCTGTGACAGCTTTTGAATCGCATCGGAAGAGATTACGACCTCGCAGTGTTCTTCCAGAAATGCAAGAACAGAGGCAACGAGAACAGACGTACATTGAGCGGTGCTGGTTCCTCCTGTGGTTTGGAGGCAGGCTTGATGTCGGCTGCCGCTTCTTTTACTTTATTGAGCAGGTTCAGGAAGTCTTCTGCGCCCTCCAGCTTTTCCAGCTGTTCTGTCGGGCTTGCTTCAGAATCCATGCTTTGTGTAAATTTCGAGAATCTTGTATCCAGTTCCTCGGGATCTTCTACTTTTGTGATGATCAGAACGATGGAATCACCAGATGAAGGAATCGCTTCAATCATCAGAGGTAAATCTTCCGCTTCAAATCCAAAATCAAAGGATGCCTGCTGCATCATATCCCGAAACAGAGATTTTGCTTTTTCCGTACCGTAAGCCAGTTCACTCAGTTTTAAGTGACGAGCTGCTAAATCAGCATGTGTCAATGTACAACGAATTTGATTTTCATTCAGTTTTTCGATTTTCATGTGCTCACATCCTTACGAATTGAAATGTTGAAAAATATAGTCATTAAGTAGGAAAATAATAACTTATATTTCTTCACTATTAGTATAAACAAAAAGAAAAAAGATGTAAAGGAAAATAGTGAGACTTCTGCATTCTTTCATGTTATCAACAAAAGGGAAGTAGTTATAAACAAAAAACACATTGAAATGACGGAACACAATCCCTATAATTGGCAGTACAGAAGATAGTGTTCCGGATAAATATCACTTATTTAAGAAGGAGGGATACAAAAGAGACGATCAGATCATCTGAAACGAGTTGCTGAATTTTTCATTTATCAAGACATCAAAGAGCATATCTATCATTAAAATATTCGAAATTCAATGTTCTCGAATCGGGGACGAAATCAATATCAGACAGAAAAGTAAATTCAATGTGAGTTCATGCTATCTTTTGTACCGTGATAATTCAAAGGTACGTCACATACCTTCTGCGGTCAGTTATTACCGGGGATATTTATCAGAGCTCACGGAGGGAAGGAGAAGAACATGAAATCTGATGAGACAGCTTATCAGGAATTATTTGAGGAACTGGAAAAATATGAAAATAAAGGAGTATACATCAGTATGGATGGATTCCCGGCCAGTCCGATGCAGATTGTAGCGGCACATATGACAAGGGAAGAAGGAAGTTATATGCGGGACTATATTCTGGATACAGAAGGATATATTGAATCACTTTCATTTGTAAATATCAAGACAAAAGAACAGGCGTAGATCCCCTTTTACGTCGGACAAAAAGATTTAAAATATTTCTGAAGAATGTTTAAAATACTTCTTAAAATGGCAAATTAGTAATGACTGGTAAAAAAAGTATGTTATAATGGTTCTGTATAGGAGGTACGCATGGACGAAAGAGAAGAGAGGGTTGTGAAAACCCGCAGCACGGCGGGAACACAGCAAAACAAAACAAGAAGGCGCCCACGCAGGATTGCCGGAGATGGCTCATCGAATGAGAAGGCGAATCTGGAACAATATTATGGAATGACAGGTACGGACGATATCGCAGTGATCGTGAATAATCAGGTGATCGCAAAAGCGGACAACGGAGAATATGGGGCAGGAGGCCGTCTGATAGACGGACAGGCTTACATTGAATATTCTGTTCTGCATGATTTTGTGAATAAGCGCTTTTACTGGGATGCGAATGAGAATTTACTGTTGTATACATTGCCGCAGGGAAGTGTTGTTGCAAACATAGGAAGTAAGGAATATACAGAAGTCAGCGAACAAAAAAGTGAAGAGTATGTCATCTGGCAGACAGTCGATAATAAGGCATATGTTGCTTTGGACTTTGTGAAAAAGTACACGAATATGGAATGCAAAGAATATCAAGATCCGAATCGTGTGATGATCGTGAATGAGTTCGGAAAGACGACTGTGGCAGAGATGAAGCGGGATACACAAGTGCGGTTTCAGGGTGGAGTAAAGAGTCCGATCCTGACAGAGGTAAAAAAATCAGAAAAAGTGACTGTGATCGAGGATGAGGATGGCTGGAAGAAAGTTCGCACCAGCGATGGATTTATCGGATATGTACAGACGAATTCGCTGAAACATATCAAAGAGGAGACGATTTCCAGCAGCTTTGAAGAACCACAGTACACAGGTATATCGAAAGATTACAAGATTAATATGGCCTGGCACAATGTAGAGAATACGACTGCCAACGGGTATATTCAGGATATGCTTGCATCCACGAAAGGTCTGACGACGATCGCACCGACCTGGTTTCATATTGCAGATACGCAGGGGAATCTGAATTCAATCGCGGACGCAGATTATGTGAATTATGCGCATCAGTCCAATTTGGAAGTGTGGGCTGTTCTCAGGGATTTTCATGGGGGAATCAATTCGGCGGATGAGACTTATGAGGTGTTAAGTCATACTTCCAGGAGAACGAACCTGATCGATCAGGTTATAGCAGCAGCTCTGCAGGCTGGGATTGATGGAATCAATCTGGATTTTGAACTGATTTCTGCAGAGTGCGGAGAAGATTATGTACAGTTTGTGAGAGAACTTTCCATCAAGTGCCATCAGAATGGACTGGCATTTTCCGTAGATAATTATGTTCCGATGCCTTACAACACATTTTATGATCTGGAAGAACAGTCAGTATTTGCTGATTATGTAGTGATCATGGGGTATGATGAGCATGTGGAGGGTTCTTATGAAGCAGGTTCTGTGGCGTCTTACGGATACGTAAAAGACGGCATAGAGAATGCGTTAAAGTCTGTTCCTAAGGAAAAACTGATCAATGCGATCCCGCTGTATACAAGACTGTGGTTTGAGACACCGAAGACGCAGGAAGAGCTGGCAGCAGAAGCCGGTACAGAAGCGGCAGATTATCCCAATAAAGTGACCAGTACGGCACTGGGAATGGAGGATGCCGAAAAACGGGTGCAGGAAGCCGGTGTACAGGCGTCATGGGATGAAGATACAAGGCAGAATTATGCACAGTGGGATGCAGACGGAGGAACATACAAGATCTGGCTGGAAGACAGTCAGTCACTGGAAGAGAAGTTAAAGCTGATCAAAAAGAATGATCTTGCTGGTGTTGCCGAATGGCGCCTTGGCTGGGAGAATTCGGGAGTATGGGATCTGATCTCGCAGTACATCAATTAAAAAGTGAATAGAAGAATATAAAAAGGACGCTGAAATTCCGTTTTGGAATTTCAGCGTCGTTGTTTTCTGTAAAGTTGAATTAGAGAATCGATTTGACAAAATTCAGGATTTCGCTTTCACAGGCCTCTCTGGCAGGGATACTTGCAAAGTTGTGATTTCCTTTCGGGATTTTTACAAAAGTTCCGTTTCCGTTGTATCCTTCAAGATATGTTTCACAGGTTTTATCATCTACCAGATTATCTTCTGTTCCGCGAAGAATCAGGACTTTGCCGTCATATCCTTTTGCATCCTCAAAAGGAGAGTAGGTTGCCAGGTCATAGTTGAAATCAAGACCGAATTTCAGTCCTTCCATATCAGCAAATGTCATTCCCTGATTTTTGAAGAAATCTGCTTTTTCTTTACATCCATTCCACATTCCGGCACCCGGGCACATCAAAATCAGTCCGTAAGGATTCAGCTTTGGAGCAGCGGTAGCAGCGACAAATCCGCCCATGCTCTGTCCGGATAAGATAATCTTATCTGTATCTACAAAATCTTGTCCCTTCAGCCATTCATAGACATCCTGAGTATCTTCCAGAAGTCCGGTGAAGGTCATTTCTTCGAATTCTCCGTCACTTTCTCCGCAGCCGTAGAAGTCAAAGCGAAGACAGGCGATTCCGTTTGCTTCCAGAACGCGGGCAAGATGTGTATGTGCGTATTTATAACCGGATAAGCTGCCGCCGAATCCGTGAAGGTTGAGTACGACCGGAGGATGGCTGACTCCATCTGGAAGATTTAACATTGCCCGTAGAGTATGATTTTTTCTGTTTTTAATTTCTGTGTAACGAATCATGGTATTATTCTCCTTGTTTTGCTCTTTTTTTCGCGAGTGTTTCTAACATTTCTTCTGTCTTTTTCTTGGAAAGCGGATATACAAAATACAGGATCAGTACAGCAATCAAATATCCGATCGCATAGATCGCAGTATAAGATTTCCAGATATGTGCTTTTACAGCAGCTGTCTGTACAGCTTCATTTACGTTATATCCGATCAGAGCCAGGGTAAAGCTGCTTAAGCTGGAGCTTACTGCAGAAGCAAGCTTGCGGAAGAAGGAATAGGTTGCATAGACCATACCTTCTTTTCTGTCGCCGGTGGTCAGTTCCTGGTAATCGATCGCATCGTTTACCATAGCCCAGATGAGTACCTGGAAACCACTTGCACCGAGGTAGCAGATTCCGTTGATAACAATGAACAAGATCGGATTCTTGATCGGGAAGAAGAATAAAATTCCGAATACGATAGCGGCAAAACCGGCTCCGTACATACACCATTCTTTTTTTCCGAATTTTTTAGATACAAATTTTGTTCCGACAAAAGTGATAATGGAATATACGGTACTGAGCATACCGGATACTGCCATGATCTGAACATTACCAAAGTAATCTTTAAATAAATAAGTATTCAGTCCGTTTACCACACTGGCTGCAATCATACCTGCAAGGCTGGAGAAAATGAGTCCCAGAAGCGCTCTGTTTTTAATGATATGTTTGAGTGCTTCAAAATAGTTGAATTTCTCTCTTTTTTCCACAGTGATGGAAACTCTCTCTTTACACCAGCTGCTTGTGATCATCAGGCAGAATACACCGATTGTTGCACAGATCAGTGCCATCAGGGTAAATCTGGAAGGAATCGGGTTGTTGTCTTTATATAAAACCAAAGGACCTGCAATCACGACGACTGTCATAAAGATTGTACCGCCAAGGCTTCTGTATCTGGACAAGTCTGTTCTGTGATTGACATCATCTGTCATAACGCTGGACAGAGAACCAAACGGTACATTGACACATGTATACAGGGCTTCATATAATACGTAGGTTACTAAAATGTAGATCAGTTTTAATTTATAATCAAAGCTGCTCACATCCAGGAATCCAATCACGCACATAATGGCCATAGGAATGGAAAATGCCTTGATCCATGGAATAAAACGTCCGCCTTTCGTAGATTTTCTGGCATCGATCAAAGCGCCGATGATCGGATCGTTGATGGCATCCCAGATTTTAGTGATCAACAGAATCGTTCCGACATGTAAAGGATTTACTTTCAGTACGAGCGTGTAGAATACGGTCAAAAACATTGCCCGAAACTGTTCTGTACAGCAGCACCCCAGATCTCCGAGCGTGTAGCCGATTTTGTCTTTCATTGAAAACTCTCTCACAATTCTTCCTCCTTATCGTGTGGTTTTTTGTTTTCGTTTGTTTACGATGTTCATTATATCTTTATCTGAATAGGAAACATATCCAATTCTTGCTTGAAAACCATCAAAAATTGATATACTATTTATTTTGAATAGTTTTAATAGGGATTTACAGTGATTTTCATATATTTTAACGAGGTGATCATGAAAGAATATATTGCAAAGGAATACAAATATACACAATCAAAATGTAAGAAATTTCCGGCGACTACATATTATACAGTGTTTTTTATTACTGCCGGAAAATGTACATGCAGAAGCAGGGAGAAAACATATTTTTGTGCAACGGAAGAAATCATACTGGTCAATCCGGGTACATCGGTAGAAATTGAATATCCGGCGTCGAAAACTCCGCTGCATTTTCTTCAGATTTCGTTTTCTGCAGAACTGCTGAAACGTTTGTCTGATGAACAAACGGATCTGGAGTCCTGCTTTCATGTGGTTCCATATCAGGTTGTAGTCATTCAGGCAGAATCAGAAATCAGTATGCTGATAAAAAATCTTTCGAAAAGGCTTCTGACTCTTCCAAAAGAAACGACAGATTTCGGGCATGCACTGTTTCAGGACAGTATTCTGTCAATGCTGATCGTGCTGCTTTTACGTGCCTGTATTCATGTGGAATTTCACACAAAAAGTAAAACACGATCCCGACTTGCACTGGATGATATTTTT
>PPYE01663125.1_pt1 | contig 11121 bp, 9 predicted proteins | sample 1559881 | NCBI WGS metagenome assembly PPYE01 (sample SAMN08240022, study PRJNA423297) | Human gut metagenome, whole genome shotgun sequencing project.
GGCGTCGGCTTTACCAAAGGTATTTTCCAATTAGCAGGTGTCGAAAACCCAACACCACGCGTTGAAAAACCAGATGTTAATAACACCGAAGGTTCAGGTGCAACCATGACGGCTATTGGTTTATTAGGCGGTGCAGCTGCAATCCTAGCAGGCGTGAGTGTTGTGACCTTACGCGAATTAAGCGCTCAACATAAAGCCCGTTCTGAAGCTAAAGCTGCAGAGAAAGAAGAACATACAGGTAAATAATAATGGATAGACGAAAATTTCTAAAAGCGGGTATGCTTGGCGGAATCGCATCTACTTTGCCTGTGTCAAATGTTCAGGCATCGGAAGCGGTTGAGCCCATTCCCGGCGCACTAGGAATGCTTTACGACTCTACCCTTTGTGTAGGTTGTCAAGCATGCGTGGCTGAATGTCAAAACGTGAACCACACACCCGTGAATCCAAAAGGTGATCAAACTTGGTCAAATAACGACAAACTCACGCCATTTACTCGTAACGTGATTCAAGTATGGAGCGATGGTGACGGCACAAACAAAGACAAAACAGAAAATGGCTATGCTTACGTGAAAAAACAATGTATGCATTGCGTTGACCCTAACTGCGTTGCCGTTTGCCCTGTTCAAGCACTCACCAAAGATCCAAAAACGGGTATCGTGAAATATGATCCCGATATTTGTACTGGTTGCCGTTATTGTATGGTAGGTTGTCCATTTGATGTACCAAAATACGATTACGACAATCCATTCGGTGAAATCAGCAAATGTGAACTCTGTAACCAAAAAGGCGTTGAACGCTTAGACAAAGGTGAATTACCTGGTTGCTGTCATGTTTGTCCGACTGGTGCGATTATTTTTGGTACACGTGAAGAATTATTGGCAGAAGCGAAACGTCGTTTAAGCTTATTACGTGGCACCGAATATGATTACCCACGTCAAAGTGTCAATAGCACAGATAAATACCGTGCTACCGTACCTGCATATCAATATCATATCTACGGTGAAAAAGAAGGCGGTGGTACACAGGTACTCGCCTTAAGTGGTGTGCCTTTTACTAACCTTGGTTTACCAGACTTAGATGAAGTCGCGACAGGTTCTCGTGCGGCGCATTTACAACACTTCTTGTATCGCGGTTTAGCATTGCCATTAGTCGCACTTGCCGGTTTAACCTTTATGACTTACAAAAATATGCATGGCGATAAAATCGCTGAGCGTATTGCAGCACAAAAAGAAGCCATGCGTCAGGCACGCAAGGAAATCGAAGAAGCGGAGGATGAGCATCATGAGTAATCCACGTCCGGTAGGCGGTCGCCTTGTTTCTGCCGCAATTCTCTTTTTTGCACCACTTGCCGTGCTTTGCGTTTTATTAATTTTAAAACGTTTGGTTTTCGGTATTGGTTCTGTGACCGCACTTAATGGCGGTTATCCTTGGGGTTTATGGATTGCCTTTGACTTACTTGTCGGTACAGGATTTGCCTGTGGCGGTTGGGCTCTTGCTTGGACCGTATATATTTTCAATAAAGGGAAATATCACGCCCTTGTTCGCCCAGCATTGCTTGCAAGTTTATTCGGCTATTCCCTTGGTGGTTTATCTATCACTATTGATATGGGACGTTATTGGCATTTACCGTATTTCTACATTCCAGGGCAGTTCAACACGAACTCTGTTCTATTTGAAACAGCATTTTGTATGACGGTGTATATCATCGTGGTGACCCTAGAGTTCGCCCCTGTATGGCTTGGTTTCTTCGGCTTGAAAAAATGGTTTAATAAACTAAATAAAATCATGTTTTTCATTATTGCCTTGGGTGCCTTGTTACCAATGATGCACCAATCTTCAATGGGTTCCTTGATGATTGTAGCTGGTCACAAAGTCCATCCGGTATGGCAAAGCTATGAAGCGCTACCAATTCTCTCCTTGCTGACAGCTTTCATTATGGGCTTCTCTATTGTAATTTTTGAGGGTTCTTTAGTTAAAGCGGGTCTTGCAGGAAAAACACCAGATGAACGTCATTTATTTACTCAATTGGCACGCGTTACCGCAGGATTAATTTTCTGTTTCTTAGCAGTGCGTTTTGGTGAGTTGATTTATCACGACAAACTGCAAATGGTTGTCGGTTTCGATAAATTAACTAAATTTGAAGCATGGATGTTCTGGATGGAAGTCTGGTTGATGGTATTACCATTACTAACCCTCTTCCTTGGGGAGAAAAAATCAGATTCCCGTTGGTTATTTATTTCGGCATTAAGCATGTTACTCGGTGCAGCATTATGGCGTATGAACTACTCGCTTATCATGTATAATCCGGGCAACGGCTATCAATATTTTCCATCTGCGGAAGAATTGCTTATTTCAATCGGTTTCGTATCTATTGAAGTATGTGCCTATATTTTAATCATTCGTTTATTCCCTGTATTACCGGTATTTAAAGAAAAACATACCGAAGACTCAGAAAAAATTATTGCCGAAAAAGCGGCATTCAGCAAAAAAGTTAGCGGAGCAGAATAATGTCAGAAAAAAAACGTATCTCAATTGACCCAATTACCCGTATTGAGGGTCATTTACGTATTGATTGCGAAATTGAAAACGGTGTTGTCACCAATGCTTGGTCTTCTGGTACCATGTGGCGCGGTATGGAAAATATCGTAAAAGGTGCCGACCCACGTGATGCATGGATGATTATGCAACGTATTTGTGGCGTATGTACCACTGTACACGCGATTATCAGCGTACGTGCTGTAGAAGATGCTATCGGCGCTAAAGTACCCGTCAATGCACAGTATATTCGTAATATGATTCTTGCTGCCCACAGCATTCACGACCATATCGTGCATTTCTATCAACTCTCTGCGATGGACTGGGTGGATATCACCGCTGCACTAAAAGCTGATCCTGAAAAAGCGGCAGATATGCTAAAAGGTGTCTCTACATGGTCATTAAACAGTGCTAACGAATTCCGCAACGTACAGAAAAAAATCCAAGCATTAGTGGATAGCGGACAACTTGGTATTTTCGCTAACGGTTACTTCGGTCATGCTGCAATGAAACTTCCACCAGAAGTCAACCTCATTGCCGTCGCGCACTATTTGCAAGCTCTTGAATGTCAACGTGATGCTAACCGCGTAGTGGCATTACTCGGTAGTAAAACACCACATATTCAAAACTTGGCGATTGGTGGCGTAGCAAACCCAATTAACTTAGATTCCCAAGCGGTACTAAACCAAGAACGTCTCATGTTCGTGAAAGCTTGTATCGACCGCTTAACTGACTTCATCAACCAAGTGTATAAAGTAGATGCGGCAGTATTTGCGGCTTACTATCCTGAATGGTTAAGCTTAGGTAAAACATCAGGCAACTACTTATCTGTACCTGAATACCCAATTGATGCAGATAACTCTAAATTCATGTTGAAAGGTGGTTATATCGAAAACGGCGATTTATCAACTTTCCGTGCAATCGACCAACAAAAAGATGAGTTCGTTGTAAAAGGCATTAAAGAGAGTGGTAAACACGCTTGGTACGAAGATGATGCGCCATTAGAACCTTGGGCGGGCTTAACTCGTCCAAAATACACAGGCTGGCAAGATGATGGCAAATACTCTTGGGTAAAAGCGCCAACCTTCTACGGTAAAGTCGTTGAAGTGGGTCCTCTTGCCTACTTAATGTGTGGTTTGGCTGCGAATGACACGCCAACTGTCAACCACTTCAATGAATTAAAAGGCATTTATGAAAAATTGACTGGTAACACGTTAACCACCGATCAATTACATTCTACCCTTGGACGTATTATCGGTCGTACCGTACATTGCTGTGCGATCAACGACATTTTAAGCGCTCAATGGCAAATGCTCATTGATAATATCTCTAAAGGTGATATGACGGCGTATATCAAAACAGATATCCCTGCAAGCGGTGAGTTCCGTGGTGTTGGCTTTGGTGAAGTACCACGTGGTATGCTTTCTCACTGGGTTGTCATCAAAGATGGCCGCATTGAAAACTATCAAGCCGTTGTGCCATCTACATGGAATGCGGGGCCGCGTAATGAACAAGACCAAATGGGCCCTTATGAGCTTTCCATTATTGGTACACCGGTGGCAGATCCAACTAAACCATTGGAAGTGGTCAGAACCATTCACTCTTTCGACCCTTGTATGTCCTGTGCCGTGCATGTAGTTAATACAGAAAACGGCGAAGTGACTGAAGTGAAGGTGTTGTAATGAAGCCGTTAATTCTTGGCGTCGGCAATATTTTGTTAAGCGATGAAGGTGTCGGTGTGCGTGTTGTGCAGGAGCTTGAAAAACGCCCTGAAATTCAACCGCACTTTGACATCATCGATGGTGGTACTTGTGGCATGGAATTACTGGATGCAATGGCAAATCGCAAGCATTTGATTATTGTCGATGCCGTGCTTGCTAATAAACAGCCAGGTGAGATTGTCGTGTTACATGACGAGCAAGTGCCCACCTTTTTCTCTCGCAAAATTTCGCCACACCAACTCGGCATTTGTGATGTACTTTCTGCAATGAAATTAACGGACGAATTTCCAAAACACCTTTGCCTCATCGGTATCCAACCAGAATCGCTAGAATCTGGAATTGGTTTGACAGAAACAATACAAAACATGTTGCCAAAGTTTTTTGAAACGTTAAATCAAGTCATTAAGGAATACGGCTTAAATCTAGACATATTGAAAAATAAACCATGTATCGACACGAAAAAACACCTGAAAATTCTACCGCACTTTTAACCTCTGTCACTGGCTTTGAAGAAAATCCAACGGAGATTTTCCTTGCCGAAATGCAAAACATTGTACCTGAAATGCAAGATCTTCCTTTTTATCACAAAGGCATCGAGTGTTTCTGCCCTAAATTTGTTTTATTCGAAGACCAATGGATCGGCACAGTATTAACGCCATGGATGATGAGTGTGGTGATTCTACCTGGGCCTCAACAACAATGGGAACCACGTGAATTAGGCGATAAACTCACTGTACAACTGCCTTACAAAGCACTTACTTTCACCGTTAGTAGTCTTGAAAATGTACCGCAATATTTAAGTTGTTCCTTGCATTCACCGCTCGATCCGAATCTGACTAACGAGCAAGCAGTTCAACTCACACAAGATTGTTTGCGTATGATTTTATCCATCCCAACCGCACAGCCGACATTTAATTCTGATCGCCGTAATCTATTTAAGGCGATGATCAAATAAATGTTAGCTGCAAACAGTTAATAAAAATGGGCAAAGTAAACTAACTTACTTTGCCCATTTTGCTTTCCATCCCACACAAAGTGCGGTCAGTTTTTACTTAATTTTTCAAATTAATACAACACACGGGCTTTGATTGTGCCTTCAATCTCACGAAGTTTCGCTAATAACGGAGACGCATCATCTGTTTCGATATCAACGACAACATAACCAATTTTCGGATCGGTTTGTAAAAATTGTGCCGCAATATTGAGATTAGCTTCAACGAAAATTTGGTTCAATTTGTTTAATACACCTGGACGATTTTCGTGAATATGAAGTAAACGTTTTGTACCAACGTGTTCTGGCAAGGATACTTCAGGGAAATTCACAGAAGAAAGGGTTGAACCGTTATCTGAATATTTCACAAATTTACCCGCTACTTCAAAACCAATGTTTTCTTGCGCTTCCGCGGTTGAACCACCGATATGCGGGGTTAAGATCACATTATCAAATTTACGTAGTGGCGAAACAAACTCTTCATTGATTGATGCAGGCTCAACAGGGAATACGTCAACCGCTGCACCACGAACTTTACCTTGTTCAAGTGCAGCTGCTAAAGCATCAATATCCACTACCGTGCCACGTGCCGCATTGATCAAAATAGAATCTTGTTTTAATTGTGCAATACGTTCAGCACTCATTAAATTACGAGTTGAAGGTAAATCTGGTACATGAAGCGAAATCACATCACAAGAACCTAACAACTCTTCAAGTGTGTGTAATTGTTTTGCATTACCCAATGGCAATTTATTTTCAATATCGTAGAAATATACTTCCATCCCTAGAGACTCCGCAATAATACTTAATTGCGAACCGATATGGCCGTAACCCACAATACCTAATTTTTTGCCGCGCACTTCATGAGAACCCACTGCCGATTTATTCCATAAACCACGATGCACATCTGCATTCGCTTGAGGAATATTGCGCATTAAGAGCAAAATCTCACCCAACACTAATTCAGCCACAGAACGTGTATTAGAGAATGGCGCATTAAATACTGGAATCCCACGCATTTTTGCTGCATTAAGATCCACTTGGTTGGTACCGATACAGAAACAACCAATAGAGATAAGCTTCGGTGCAGCTTCAATCATTTCTGCAGTTAATTGGGTACGTGAACGTAAGCCGATAAAATGCGCATCTTTAATGGCTTCTTTTAGCTCATTACCATCTAAGGCTTTTTTGTAAAAGTCGATGTTGGTGTAGCCCGCCGCATGTAAGGTATCTAATGCACTTTGGTGCACGCCTTCTAATAGCACAAATTTAATTTTTGATTTGTCGAGTGAGACTTTGTTTGTCATGTTTGCTTCCTTATTTTTATTAATCAATAATTTTTGCGCCGTCTGGTGTACCAACAATCACAATATCTGCCCCACGTAAGGCAAAAATACCATTTGTTACTACACCTGCGACATTATTCAATTCTTTTTCCATTTCCACTGGATTTAAAATGGCGAAGTTATGTACATCTAAAATCACGTTGCCGTTATCCGTTACCACGCCTTCACGATATTCAGGTGCGCCACCAAGAGAGACTAATTTACGACCAACTTGTGAACGTGCCATTGGAATCACTTCTACTGGCAATGGGAATGTGCTGCCTAACACATCTACTTGTTTACTAGCATCCACAATACAAATAAATTTTTTCGCTAAAGCGGCCACAATTTTTTCGCGAGTCAGTGCCGCACCGCCGCCTTTGATCATCATTTTTTGTGGATTGATTTCATCTGCGCCATCCACATAAATATCTAAACTGGATACATCGTTAGCACTAAACACTTCAATGCCCTGTTTACGTAATAATTCTTCTGAGGCTTTAGATGCTGCTACCGCGCCTTGAATTTGATCTTTTAATTCTCCTAAGGCTTCAATAAAACAATTCACTGTTGAACCACTTCCCACGCCAACAATGGTATCGGGCTTAACATATTTTAACGCTGCACGTGCCGCTAATTTTTTCATTTCTAATTGGTCCATTTTTCTCTCCCTTTTAAACCGTGGATAACAACGTAAACGTTTGCTTTACTTTAATACGACACTATTAAATAAACAAGTGTAAAAATTTATTCGTGATGATGAAAAAATTTTATTCATCTAAAAAAAGCGCTAACAGCTCGTTCAAAAACAATTTCCCGTGTTCGGTGATCTGCCAAGAATCTAGTGTTTCGACGATATAATTCTGTTGAATGGCCAAATCAATTTGATTTTTGACCGCACTTTGAGAAAGCCCCGTGTAATGCTCAAACTCTTTTTTTGGCACCGCTTCCAATAAACGAAAACGATTCATAAAGAATTCAAAAGCGCGGTCATTTTTTTCCACGTTTTTTTCTTCATAAAGGTACTCACCTCGCAAATACCCTTTTGGATGCTTCGTTTTAGAAAAACGTAAAATATCGCCATCAAGGAAAGTGAGTTTTCCATGTGCGCCACAGCCTATCGCCAAATAATCCCCAAATCGCCAATAATTCAAATTATGCTGACACTGAAAGCCCGGTTTCGCATAAGCGGATGTTTCATATTGCTGATAACCGGCTTCGGTTAAAAGTTGGTGACCTTGCTCAAAAATATCCCAAAGCTCATCATCATCCGGCAATGTAGGCGGACGATAAGCAAACATGGTATTGGGTTCAATGGTGAGTTGATACCAAGAAAGGTGTGGCGGAGCTAGCTCTATGGCTTGTCGCAAATCATCTAAAGCCTCCTCAAGCGTTTGATTTGGCAAGCCGTGCATTAAATCTAGATTGAAACTTTTTAACCCAGAAACTTTCGCCAAACTGACCGCACTTTTAGCTTCCGCCACATTATGAATACGCCCTAAACGTTGTAATTTATCGTCATTAAAACTTTGGATGCCCATGGAAATACGCGTTACACCGGCGTCCACATAACCTTTAAAACGCTCCGCTTCGACAGTGCCTGGATTAGCTTCCATGGTAATTTCAATATTCTCTGAAAAAGGAATACGACATTGAATTTCTGCTAATAACAACTTGATACTTTCCGCTGAAAATAAACTCGGCGTGCCACCACCAATAAAAATTGAATGAAGTGGACGATTTTGAATACTAGCCTGATATTTCTCTAAGTCTGTCTCAAGATCGGCGATCAGATGTTGCACATATTCTTGTTCAGGAATTGTGCCTTTCTGTGCATGCGAATTGAAATCACAATAAGGGCATTTCTGCACACACCAAGGAATGTGAACATAAAGGGAAAGAGGGGGAATTTTTTGCATAATTAAAAGTCAAAAGGGCTTGTTTTCACAAGCCCTAAAAATGAGTCATTAATTGACCGCTCTTGCTATTTTAGTCGCAGCTTTACGGCGTGGTGCTTTCACTTTCGTTTCCACTTTCACGAATTCAATGCCTTCCGGTGGATTTTCTAACGCTAAGCCTAACACTTCATCAATGGTTTCTACCGCATGAATCGCTAGATTTTCTTTCACGTTATCTGGAATTTCTTCCAAATCTTTCACATTATCTTTTGGAATCAATACAGTTTTAATGCCACCACGATGCGCCGCAAGTAATTTTTCTTTCAATCCACCAATTGGTAATACTTTACCGCGTAGGCTGATTTCACCTGTCATCGCGACATCGGCACGCACTGGGTTACCCGTTAAGCAAGAAACCAATGCGGTACACATTGCGATACCTGCACTTGGACCATCTTTTGGTGTAGCACCATCTGGCACGTGAATATGAATATCACGTTTTTCATGGAATTCAGAATTGATACCCAATTTTTCCGCACGTGCACGGACTACTGTCATCGCTGCTTGGATAGACTCTTTCATCACATCGCCCAATGAACCGGTGAAGGTCAATTTGCCTTTACCTACCACTGAAGCGGTTTCAATGGTCAGTAAGTCACCGCCCACTTCTGTCCATGCAAGGCCTGTTACTTCGCCTACACGGTTTTGCGTATCCGCTTTACCGAATTCAAAACGTTTCACACCAAGATAGTCATGCAAGTTATCTGAATTAACGATAATGGATTTTACTTTTGGATTGACTAATAAATTCTTCACCGCTTTACGACAGATTTTAGAGATTTCACGCTCTAATCCACGCACACCAGCTTCACGGGTGTAATAACGGATAATATCTAAAATGGCGTTTTCTTCGATAGTTAATTCGCCTTTTTTCAATCCATTACGTTCAATTTGTTTTTGCAACAAATGACGCATCGCAATATTGAGTTTTTCATCTTCGGTATAACCAGAAAGACGAATAACTTCCATACGGTCTAGCAATGGACCCGGAATATTCATGGAGTTTGAGGTTGCCACAAACATCACATCAGACAAATCGTAGTCCACTTCAAGATAGTGATCATTGAAGGTAGTATTTTGTTCTGGATCAAGCACTTCTAACAAGGCTGACGCAGGATCACCACGCATATCCGAAGACATTTTATCGATCTCATCAAGCAAGAAGAGTGGGTTTTTCACGCCAACTTTTGCCATTTTTTGAATCAATTTACCCGGCAATGCACCAATATAAGTTTTACGGTGACCACGAATTTCTGCTTCATCACGTACTCCACCTAATGCCATACGCACATATTTACGACCAGTGGCATTCGCAATAGATTGACCTAGTGAGGTTTTACCTACCCCTGGTGGCCCGACCAAGCAAAGGATTGGACCTTTGATTTTGTTTAAACGTGCTTGCACTGCAAGGTATTCTAAAATGCGTTCTTTCACACGTTCTAAACCGTAGTGATCCGCATCTAAAACCTGTTGTGCTTTTGCGATATCTTTCTTCACTTTAGTACGTTTATGCCATGGTACTTGAAGCATCCACTCAACATAGCTACGCACCACCGTTGCTTCAGCTGACATCGCCGACATCATTTTGAGTTTTTGTAACTCACTCTCTACCTTTTCGCGCACATCTGCCGGCATACCTGCCGCTTCAACCTTTTGACGAAGTTGCTCAACTTCATCAATGGTATCTTCGCTTTCGCCTTCGTCCATTTCTTTGCGAATCGCTTTAATTTGTTCGCTAAGATAATAGTTACGCTGGCTTTTCTCCATTTGTTTTTTTACACGGCCACGAATACGTTTTTCAACTTGAAGAATATCCGCTTCAGATTCCATCATGCCAAGCAAGTATTCTAAACGCTCTTGCACATCTGCCAGTTCTAACACACTTTGTTTATGACGAACAGTTACTGGAATATGCGCAGCCATGGTATCTGCTAAACGATCGGCATCATCAATGCGTTGAAGTGCACCTAAAACGTCTGCAGGAATTTTTTTATTAAGTTGCAGATAGCTTTCAAATTCATTTAAAACGGCTGCCTTCACCACATCTAATTCTTTTTCATCACCAAATGTGGTTTCAATTGGTGTCACTTCCGCAGAAAAATGGTCTTCACCATCATTTAATTGATTGATTTTCGCGCGCTGTTGCCCTTCCACCAACACTTTCACTGTGCCGTCTGGCAATTTTAATAATTGAATAATATTGGCAATCGTCCCGACATCGAATACATCATCAACGGTAGGTTCTTCTAAATCAGCTTGTTTTTGTGACACCAATAATAATTGTTTGCCCTCATTCATGGCTTCATCAAGAGCGCTAATGGATTTTGCGCGCCCAACAAAAAGTGGCATCACCATATAAGGGAAAACGACGACATCCCGTAATGGCAATACAGGAAGTGTACGTTGTTGAGTTCTTTTGGCGTTCATAGTTATCTCTCTTACATCAATTCTATAATTTCATTGAATATGGGGATGAGTTGCATAAATTCAAGGTAGGATTTGGCATATTAAGGACAAATCGAGAAATAGGCAAGTAAAGAACCACCTTTATTGATGCTTAATTGGAAAAACCATGGAATACAGGTACAATA
>PPYE01131262.1_pt1 | contig 11119 bp, 9 predicted proteins | sample 1559881 | NCBI WGS metagenome assembly PPYE01 (sample SAMN08240022, study PRJNA423297) | Human gut metagenome, whole genome shotgun sequencing project.
ATTATAAACTCAACATGCAGGAGAAACACATGGACTTCAAAACAAAATACTTTGCTATCTGGCAGGAAGTGTGGGGATTGCACAAGAAATACTGGCGGATCCCGTTGGAAAATTCTGAACTGTGGGAACAATTCGCAGTTGAAGCAGAAGCCCTCAGGAGCAGATACGTGGGAATGCCGGAAGAACATTTCGTGGGAAAACTGATTCTTGCTGTGACCAACGAAGTAGAAAACACTTCAAAAATATTTGAATGATAATTTCCACAAATAATACGCTAGATTTGATTCTGGCTTAAAATAATACAGTAATTAATTAGAAAGTGAGAAAGAAATGAGTAGACTTGGAAAAGAAATGCCGGCAGAATATTCTGATCAGTTTGATGAACTGAGACAAAACCGGTGCGAAACAAGCTTTTACAAATACGGCACTGCAAAAGATAATTTCGGCGAGAAATTGGTAAATGCTATAGAATCTCATGATATGTGCATCAAAAAATATCTTAAAACTGGCAACACGGAGTATCTCTGCGATGCTGCGAATTATCTGATGTTCGAATTTATGTACCCACAAAAAGACGGTGCTTATTTCAAGGCTACTGATAGTGGCGAAAGTGCCGGAGTAGCAGGAACACCGATAAATCAGTTAAAGGAGAAGTGGTAAAATGAAGAAAATCAAAATTATGTTACTTGCAATCTTATGTCTATGTCTTATCGGCGGAACTACAGGATGTGCTCTGATGGACGATACTATTAATGACATCAAAGGCGATCTGGTTGGAAATGGATATACAATCCGCACCTATGATAACTATGGCTCAAAAGTGATGACCACTACTGGCGATAAAATCAATGTCCAAGGGAATCCGGTTAAGACAACTTCTTACAACAGTGATGGAACTGTGGTCAGCGGATACGAGCTGTCATCCGTGATCACAATCAATATTGACGGCAAGGAAATCCAGAGCTGCGGCGACACCTGCATATTTGAGCAAGATGGCCTGGAGCCGGATGTGGATTTTAAGCAGACTGATATTTACAGTCAATCTACGGAAAAACTTTCTGACAATACTTACGTTGCCGGGATCGTAAATCAGTACAAGAATTATTTTGGAAAATCCAGAGTTGTTGTGATTAAATCTCAGCTAGGACAACCTATTACAGCATATTCTGGTGACGAAGTATACTGGAAAATTCCGAAGAAGTTGCCGAAAATGACAAAGCTCATGATTGACGGGAAAGCCCTTTACATTCACAGGGCAAACTTCCAGATCATTGACACAGCCTTACTCAAATAAAACGGCTTAAATACGGGCACGATTTTTTTTGAACGATAAAACTCCACGGAAACACAAAAAATGGATTCTGCGTGATTTTACCTAATCAATTACTGCGATTCTCATTGTAGTTTCTCTTTATCAGATGTATAATTGAACTATCAATCCAAGGGAGGAAGAAGAAAATGAAAAGGTGGAAAAAGTTTTCAGTGATTTTGCTGGCAATGATTATGGCACTTGCCATGGCGGTTCCGGCATCGGCGGCAACAGTGAAAATTAACAAAACGAAGGTGACGATTTGCACAGGACAAACGATGCAGCTGAAGATGGTCGGAACAAAAGCAAAACCAAAATGGTTCAGCAACTCAAGAAATGTGATTGTGAATAGCGCCGGAAAAGTAGCAGCAAAGGCCCGAGGAACAGCTACGATTACTGCCAAAATCGGGAAGAGGAGTTATCGGTGCTTAGTGACAGTAGAAGCGCCGAGAATCAGCAGCTCTAACATTTCGCTGTACAAAGGGAAAACGGCACAGCTTAAAATGCTGAATACGAAACAGAAATACAGATGGACATCTTCAAACGCCAAAGTTGTAACAGTTTCGTCAACCGGTAAGATCAGTGGAAAAAATGTCGGAACTGCTTATGTTTCCGCCAGAAGTGCGTCTGGTAAAACATTTAAGTGCAAAGTTACGGTCAAGAACACACCTAGCAAACTTAAGATGCTTTTACCAAATCAAAAAGAGTGTGGAGATGCAGATTTCTTTATTGAATATAATTCTCAAAGAAGTACGAATGGTAAAACCGTACTTATGCAGTTATATAAACAATTTCCAATGGGATATATCAATTTTTCAGCAAATAATGTTGACCGGGAATTAATGACGTATGTCTATATTGACGGAACGCTTTGGGATCAAAATCACGGCACTTCTGTTAGCGGAGGGGGATCATTGGACGACATTTATATAAAATCTGGAACACACGTTGTCGAAATGGTGCAGTTTACAAATAATAATCGTTATGGAAAAGTGAAATCGTATCGTAGAGCAATGTACAAAGTAGTTTATAAATAAAGCTATGGACCGGAGGGAAATCTCCGGTTCTTTCTTTTTGCCCGAACATCATATGTAAAAATATGGAATCATATTACATCAAAAAAGTATAATGAATAATCATAAAGCGTCTATCTTTGATAGGCGCTTTTTTATGCGCAAAAATGAGGTGATTATTCAATGGCAGACGTTTTTATAAAAATTAATGGTGCAGCGATGCCTTGTCCGTCCTCTTTCACATGGGGACTTCAGGACATATCAGCGTCAGAATCCGGGCGTACTGATGACACGATCATGCATAAGAATCGTGTTGGACAGAAGAGAAAACTGGAAATAGGTTGGAACGCACCGGAATGGGAAAAAGCTTGCAAAATCGTGCAGGCGGTCAACCCAGAGTACATTTCTGTTGAATATCCCGATCTCTTGTCTGGAAACAAACACGAAGTCCGAACCTTTTATGTTGGCGACCGGTCCGCTCCTTTTAAATGCTGGTGGGTCGGGAATCAACGGATGGAAGGATTGCAATTTGACTTGATCGAGCAATAGGAGGTGAGAGATTGAGAGATATTTCAGACAGATTTAAGAATGAACAAAATAACGATAACAGGAATTATTTAAAATACGCTGACATAACGCTGACGGATGGGACAGTTATCAATCTTACCAACGCTGATTTTTGGTCGAACGGTATGAAGTTCGAGGATTCCGTGTCTGACGACAACACTTTTAACATCGGGTCCGCAAATATCAATACTTTGAACCTGTCAATCAATAACTTTGATGGCAAGTATACAGATTATGATTTTACAGATGCTACGGTGATCTGCTACGTAGGAATCGAACTTGAGCCGGAAGACACCAGCGCATTGCTCGATACTACCGGTGGTAAGATTCTGGATACGACCGGTAACGAAATCATAGTGCACAAAAATGCTTTGATAGAAAAAATCCGGATATGCACAATGACAGTCGTAGATACTCCGTACCAGAACACTACAATTATCGAACTAGAATGTGAAGATAACATGCGGAAGTTCGACCGTGATTATTCTGCAAGTAAGCTGAAATATCCGGCGACAAGGAAACAAATCATACAGGATGCTTGCAAGGTGTGCGGAGTAACACTGGACACACTTAATTTCTATCAAGATTCTTACCAGATACCGGCAAGGCCTGATGATGAAGCACTGACCTTCAGACAAGTCATTGCATGGACATGCCAGATCGGATGCCAGTACGCCAGATGCGATAAATACGGCAGACTGACTATAAAATGGTATGACACAGAAGTTACCGATGCGAACAGGGCAGTTATAAATTCCACCAATGGTTTTACCCCAAACTTGGACGATGTGGTGATAACCGGTGTGCAGGTAACAGAGTATCTGGAATCCACATCTACGGACGAAGAAGCAAGTTCGTATCTGTACGGAGAAGAAGGATACGTTCTGAAAATCAGTGCAAACAAACTGATTCCGCAAGGAACCGGAGAGGTTGTTGCAAGTATAATCGGCGAAAAATGCGTCGGGATGTCTTTTAGACCGTTTGAAACAGAATGCTTGACTGATATAGTTCTTGAAGCCGGTGATGCTGTTCTAATCACCGATCGAAAAGGAAATAAGTATAAAAGCTATTTGACAAATGTCGTGCTGCAACCGGGAACGTTTGAACAGATATCCTGCAATGCCGAAAGTGCTGCCCGGAATAGTTCAAAGACTTATTCACTTGTAACGCAAGCGGCTGTGGATGCCAGAAAATCCGTTTGGAGAGAGCGAACAACCCGAGAGCAGGCATTGCAAGAGTTTAAAGACCGACTGGACAATTCCACCGGTGTTTACACTACAGTCCAGACTCAACAGGACGGTAGCCAGATATTTTATTTACATGACAAACCCACACTTGCGGAATCAAAGGCTGTATGGAAGATGACCGCAGAAGCATGGGGTGTTTCAACCGATGGCGGGCAAACATGGAATGGTGGAATGACTGTTGACGGAGATACGATTGTGAGAATTTTGAACGCTGTTGGTGTTAATGCTGACTGGATTAATGCCGGAGCAATCACGGTAACAGATACCGATGGAAGCATCATCTTCTCTGTAGATATGGACACAAAATCCGTATATCTCGACGGAAGTGTTCAAATTGGTGGAGGGAAATCTCTTAATCAAACATTTGCAAACTATCTCCAAGAGAGCAAGGATTATTCAGACGGAAAACTATCTGACTATGCTGAAACGGTAACTGGCTCACTAGGAGAATTGCAAGATCAGATAGATGGCCAGATTGAAACATTCTACTACGATTATGAACCTACGCTTCAAAACAAACCTGCATCTAATTGGACAACAACAGAAGAACGGAAAAAGCATGAAGGAGATTTGTTTTTTTGGAAGCCGAACAAAGAAACTGGTGAAGGCGGATATGCTTACCGGTTCTTTTATGATTCGACCGTAGGTAAATGGGAATGGGTTCTTGTACAGGACACCGATATCACAAAAGCTCTTGCGGCGGCTCAAAATGCACAGGATACCGCAGATCATAAGCGCAGAGTTTTTGTGACAAAGCCACAGCCGCCTTATGATATCGGTGATTTATGGTCGCAGGAAGAGAGTGAAGGTGGAGACATCCTTACCTGTACAGTTTCAAGAGCAAAGGGAGCATCTTATGTTCAGTCGGATTGGCAGAAACTGAATAAATATACGGATGACGCAAAAGCAGAAGAGGCCCTTGAAGCGGCATCCCTAGCTAGAAACATGACCATACAGCTTGATAATGACTATCAGGGAATCCCGGTTGACAGTGACGGAAACTACACGGAGTTCCCGGAGTGTACCACGACAGCGACCGTCATGTACGGCACGCAGGATATTACAGATAACTGTACGTACACGATTACGACGTCCCAGAACATACAGGGAAACTGGGATAAGGAAACTAAGACATACACCGTTACCGGGCTGACCGCAGACAGTGGATGGGTGAACATCAAAGCCGCATATCTGAATAACCTTGTCGTATCGAAACAGTTCTCACTTGCGAAACAGTACGCCGGACCGCAGGGAATCCCGGGAAAAGATGGTAAAGACGGAAAGACACAGTACACGCACCTTGCTTATGCCAACAGTGCGGATGGAACGAAAGATTTTTCGGTAAGTGACGGAAACCGTGAATATATTGGAATGTACGTGGACTTCGTGGAAGCCGACAGCACCGACCCGACAAAATACACGTGGTCGCTGATTAAGGGAGCAAACGGAGCACAGGGCGTGCCGGGAACACCGGGAGTGAACGGAAAGACGCCGTACTTCCATATCGCATATGCGAATAGTGCGGATGGTAGAACAGGCTTCTCCGTAGATGATAGTGTCAATAAGCTGTATATCGGTCAGTATACCGATTACACGCCGGATGATAGCACCGACCCAGCAAGATATAGTTGGACGAAAATTAAGGGCGAACCGGGTACTGCCGGAAGGACTTACTTTTTCCAGAGCAATGCGGATGTGTTGCTGATGGGAGCGGACAAAAAGATAACACCGGCGCCACTCATTGTAGATTCGTTCTATCGTGATGGAAACGGCGAGATTGCACAGTCGCAGAAAGGTTGGTGGAAACTGGAAAAATCCACCGACAACGGCGCTACATGGTCGACACTCACGGTATCACAGACTGCGGCGCTTGACCGGTTGAACATCAATGTCAACGGACTGTCGCTCAATGCACATGACATGCTCAAGGTTTCATTGTATTTTGACCAGTCGAAAACGAAGCTTGCGGACTACCAGACATATTCCGTTGCGGTCGATGTGGCGTCACTGACACAGGAGCAGATAGTCAATATCCTGTCAGATGATGGGAAGTTTAAGGGGCTGTACTACGAAAAAGATGAGAGCGGAAACCAGACGCTGTTTATCTCATTCAATGCTATGAAGGGTGGCGTTATCAGTCTTGGCGGCACGAATAACGGAAACGGTCAGCTGAAGATTTACGATGCTGACGGAAATCAGATATCGAGATTAGGATATACCGGATATGTCGTACTTAATAAAAACACTGGAAATCCAATGGTATCTCTTAATACTGCCGGATTGCGATTGTATACAGACTACACAGATGCAGGCAACTACAATGCGCTGATGCTTGGAAAGTATGGGCTGTACGCACAGAAAGTCCAGAATAAAGTGCCTGAACTTTGGATGGAAGGTGATACGAGCAAAAAATGGGAAGGCTATATTGTTCGCTATCTGAACAACAAAGTCCGAATAAATACAAACTCACTTTTTACGGACGGATGCGAACTTGGAGCAAATTTTTCGACAGATGGAAGTGCAACTATTGGCAAAAGCTTGAGCGTAGGCGGAAACGCAACTGTCGATGGAACCCTTATGTTTTACGACTTGGAAAATCAAGCAAAAACGTCCGGCAAAGTTAAAAGACAACCGGTAGCGTCCGTAAGCGCAGATGATTCGCAAGTGGCCTATCTTTTTTCGGGAACAGGCAGTAAGCACGGAGATGCGGCAAAATACAGACGTTTAGGAATCCGTGCTAAATGGGGTGGATCTGGCTTTAGCACAGACTATTTATATACAACCTCACAAGTTTCCGACATCCGCTTAAAAGAAAACATCGAAAACAGCGAAACAGACGCCCTCGAAACGGTTAATCGCATGAAAGTTCGTCAATTTGACTGGAAAGAGCGGATGGGTGGATGGCATCAAAACATTGGTTTCGTGGCAGACGAATTGGAAGAAATCGACCCGAACTTGGCTCTGGGCGGCGGATATGACGAAAACGGCGAGATGGACATTAAGCAGATTAACAGCCCGTATCTTCTCAACTACGCCATTAAAGCCATACAGGAACTTAGCGCAAAGGTTGACGAGCAAGAAAAACGTATCAAAGAGTTAGAAAGGAGATTACAGTAATTGGAAAATTTAATGAGTACACACAGAAAGCAACACCAGAGGATGCGGATTCTTTAATGATTTATGACGCAACATCGAAATCAAATAAGCTTTCGCCGTTCAGCGGAATCTGGAACTGGATTGTCGGAAAACTGACCAATGCGGTCATCAGTAACTTGCAGACGAACAGCAAGACGGTGCTGGGGGCGATTAATGAATTAAATAGTAACCGGCTCAAGGCCAATAGTTATATTATAAAAAATGATAGTTCTGCAAAGACAGTAAGTATAAAGTGGGGTAATGTAAACAGTCATATGACTTCGCTTCTACTAACTGATAACAACCGCATTACCTCTTTATACATAGCAGGAAGGCTGTCGGGAGTGGAAGAAATATCAAAAAAATCTGAATACGCAGCACCACCCGTACTTGATATTTCTTCTGCAACATTGAAAGTGACACTTGTCCCCTGGAGCACAGCACTTTTAATTTGCTTTGAGCCTGTGACTATAAGTTAGTAGGATTTCGTTCCGGTCAAAATGATTTGAAAAATATCTACTTGGATTTTTATGACTCACAAATATGTTCCATGATTTCATGAAAGGAGTTGATAAATTGGAAATTAAAGGTATTGACGTATCATCTTTTCAAGGGAAACCTGATTGGACGAAAGTTAAAAATTCTGGAATCAAGTTTGCGATATTAAGAATTCATCAGAAATCTGGAATTGATACATCTTTTGAACATAATTACAAAGGTTGTAAATCCAATGGAATTCTTATTGGTGGATACAAGTACAGCTACGCTTTGACACCGGCACAAGCGATTGACGAAGCTGAGGACGTACTTTCCGTTCTTGGTGGACGTGGACTAGACTTTCCAGTATTCTATGACCTTGAATGGAGCCAGCAGAGAAGTCTCGGAAAACAGGCTATTGAGAATATTGCAGTAGCATTTCTGACCAGAATCAAGAAAGCCGGTTATAAGGTTGGAATTTATTGTAATCTCGACTGGTACAATAATGTTCTGACAGATGCTCTCAAGCAATATGATTGTTGGATTGCTCGTTATCCGGCAAGCGACAATGGTTCTGTGCAGGAAAGATTACGTCCGAATGTCGGTGTAGGCTGGCAGTATTCTAGCAAAGGAAAAGTCAATGGTATCAATGGAAATGTAGATATGGATGTGTTCTACAAGGACTACAGAGATTCTAACCAGAAAGGAGAAACTAAAATGGTAAAAATCAGTAACTGCGGACATGATGAAAGAGGAAGATATGCAGGTGGGAAAGCAGGAGATCAGACTGGTACAGAATATCAGATCATGAACTGGTACAGCAGACCGTGGCTCTGTGTCCTGAGATTCAATGACGCGAAAATCGCAGCCATGATCGCAGACATGGCGACAAAAGCAGCGCAGAACAATTTCATTGGGTACGATCAGGGTACTGCCGGAAACAGCAATGACCGGTATTCATTCTGGCAGCACTTAAAGGCAAGCAACTACGATCCGGCGCAGATCACGGTAGCTTGTGAATCTGATTGTAGCGCAAGTACAGCGGCTATCGTCAAAGGAGCTGGGTATCGCTTAAATAACACAAAGCTTAAAGCGGTCAGCATCTATCTGACAACACGAAACATGAGAGCCGCAATGAAGGCTGCTGGTGCGAAAGTACTGACGGATAGCAAGTATCTGACATCCGGTGACTATCTAAAGGCAGGAGATATCCTTCTGAATGATAACCACCACGTGGCTATCGCTGTTACCACCGGTGCAAAAGTAAGCACGCCTTCAACCACGCTCACCGGTACCTTCCAGACAAGGCTTCCGATTCTGAGAAAGGGCAGTTCCGGTACAGCAGTGGCAATGCTTCAGGCGATGCTGGGCGTAGAAGTTGACGGACAATTTGGGAATGACACATATGATTCCCTCAAAGTTTTCCAGAAAAATGTTGGCGTAAAGGCAAATGGAACTTGCGGCATTGATACCTGGAAGAGAGTGATTGAGCATATGAAAGCAAATACGAAATAACGTTCTGATTGATTTTTCCTTCAGAACAAGGTATACTATCAACAGCCGCACAGGGGTTGAACTTATGATGTAAAGTTTCCTGTGTGGCTACGCACAAGTGAAGAGTGCAGACTGATTCCACCGTGCATGAACGGAAGAGCTGTATGTCCCAATTCGAGGCTGTTAGCAGCGGCACGAGTGGACAGTCAGGAAAAGAGTTGGGCATAAAAACCCGACTCTTTTCTTATTCTTCGAGATATTCCTGATATATCTGTTCTATTTCTCTTTTTCGGTTCTGCGATATTGAAACGATATCACCGGAAATCATCTTGATGTCAGATGCAATGTTTGCGATGTAATCCATGTTTACGATATAACTGCGGTGACACCGGACAAAACGCCGATCCAGAACTTTTTCTATCTCATGCAGACGCCGGTAAAAACCATACTGATGCCTGCACGTGCAATGGATGATGCACATTTGACCACGGCTTTCTATATATTCGATGTTACGAAAGAAAACCCTGTGGAAATCACCTTTGAATTTTACAGTGAGCATCCGTTCTTCCAATCTTCCAAGTGTAGTATCAATTACGGAAAACACCCTTCCATCTTCATGCCCTTTGATAACATACTGTGTTGCCTGAACATCAAAAGCATCACGCATGTAGCCGGCATGAGCTGTCCAGAACATCAGACTTCCGGAATAACCAGAGCCACGTAACTTATATGCTACATCAATACCATTTTCGCCGTCTTTTAAAATGATGTCCAACACGATCAAGTCAAACCATTCACCGTCTTTCACATCATCCACAAGAGGGACACCAGAAGTGTATTCTGAAATCTGGTACGTTCTGTCGCCCTTTTTCTTCAAAAATGACTCAGCCCTTGCCTTGAAATAATCAATATCAAGCTGGTTATCGTCAAGTATCGCTATTCGCATTTATATCACACCCTTTTTTCGTTATGCGAAAACATGCTATTTATTCAATTTACCAATTTTTACGGTGAAATGTTGTAGAATTTACAATGTAGATAGTATTTATACAGATATTATACTACAGCAGTTTAATACTGTAAATGGGCTGAATTGCCGGAAATTTACCAAAGCTGCTCTCCTGTGTTAATAAAAGTGCTTAAATATCCGGCAGTCAGTCCATAAATAAAAGATATGAGAAAATTATATTTTACTTCTGATATGATATTAAATCTGTAGTATATTCACCTTCATATTCAGCCAACGGTCTGATTGTTAATGCGAAATCTACTTTTGATATTTCAGAAATCTCGTTCATTGAAAGGAAATCGTCAGTTGGAGTTAAGGTTATAATTGTTTTACAATTATTCAGCAAATATTTGTTGCACAGTTCATAATTCACATCGGAAGTTGTAAAGTCATTATAAGTTTCAGAAACTACATCGTAAACAAAATACTGACCAGTTGTATTCGTGATGCAAAACGTGAAACTGTTCTCTTTTGATGATACAAAATCAACGCTAATACCATCTTTATCATATATGTTTTGAACGTTACTTAACACAGGTGAAGATGTTTCCGTGGCTCCAGTTACATCAACATGCACCTGACCACTATCGAAAGCTTTAAAGCTTTTTGAATTATCATAAGCCCACAGCAAAATATCGAAGCTGCTCAATTCATCCATTTGATAATCTTTATAAAAATTGGTTTTTTCCCAAGCACTGGTAAGTTCTATAGTAGAATTTGCTTTTTTACCTGGTGCAACATCGGCAGAATTAAGACCATATTGGTCACCACCAGCCATGATGCCGTTTATGGCATAAGCGTAAGGTGCAATACCTAAATTCAGATCAGAATTGTTTTCGATATACAAACCAATGGTTCCTTTTGATGG
>PPYE01294140.1_pt1 | contig 11118 bp, 7 predicted proteins | sample 1559881 | NCBI WGS metagenome assembly PPYE01 (sample SAMN08240022, study PRJNA423297) | Human gut metagenome, whole genome shotgun sequencing project.
GGGATTTGGGAAGCAAGGGCTTTCTTGCCATTCAGACCTGTGAGGACGGTTACGACTATACCTTATATCATAAGGACTTTACGGAAATTGACGGTGGACAGATTGACAACACGGAAATCAGCATGAATGCAGCCAGAGACCAGATTCTTTCGGATTATGGGTTCGGTGGCCGCACCATGACGCGGATTGACTATGATGAACTTTGTGATCGTGCAGAGGAAGCGGAAATCAGTAGACGGGAATCTGTGCTGGGTAAACTCTCGGATTTGTCTTTCAGAACGGATACGCCGGTGAAAGCTGCCAAGGCGAAGGAGGCAGAGCGATGAAATACAAGCTTACGAAGGCAGAGCAGGAAACAGTCATCAATTTTGATAATGAACTGGATACCGCCAGCATTTATACCCATGACAGCCGCCTGATTAAGAAGCTTCGGGAACTGCGAAAACAGTATCCGGAGCAGTTTATTTTGGAGCACCGGGAGCATGGGTCGGTCACTTATACGATTCCGAAACGCTGTGTTGGTATCCGACCGCCGTACAGTGAAAAGCGGCGGGAACAGCAGCGACAGGAAGCAAAGGAAAACGGCCTGCCGTTTATGGAGAAGGGAGAAATGAACGATGGCAAGAATTGAAAAATGGGATGAAGTGCATGGAAATCAGGCACCGGACGAAAGAATGATGGCATTTCTCGACAGTGCTACCGACCAGTATGCGATTTTGCAGCTTCGCCGCATCGAGGATACGGTATATGAACGCTTTTCGTCTATGCGCGAACTGGAACGGATGGGGCTGGAACCGGATATTGACCATTATGAAGTGGTTTATACGGCTCCGCTGCTTCCCTACAAGGATCAGAATACGATGTTGGAGGAACTGTATGCGAAATTCAATGTTTCCCACCCTGATGATTTTACTGGGCATAGTCTTTCTGTGTCTGACATCGTGGCTTTACGGCAGAATGGTGTTGTAAGCTGTCACTATGTGGATTCCATCGGCTTCCAGGAGCTGCCCAGATTTTTGAAACCGGAGAATTATCTGAAAGCCGCAGAAATGGCAATGGAAGACGATTACGGTATGATTGACGGCGTAATCAATAACGGAAAGAAGGAAGAACCGGCGGAGAAAGCATCGGTTCTGGATCAGCTGAAGGAAAAGCAGGAGGCGGTGCCGCCTGCGCCGCCTCGTAGGTGCTGCGAAGAAAAGGAGTTATAAATGCGTTTTACGGATGACGAATGGATGCTCATGATGCTTTACAGCCCTGGCACACGGACAGGGCTGATTGCAGAGCTTCAGATGATGCAGAAAAGTCTGACCGGCAGAGATAGAAACCTGCGCAGGTGGACGGCCTCGCTGCTTGCGAAACTGGCAGAGATGACGGATGCAGAATATGAGGCACTGGATTTGTATCCAGACGAATAAAGGAGAGGAGGAAAAAATAGATGATGACGAAAACGGCTTATTATATGCAGATGGCGCAGGAAGCTGCGGCACAGATCACTGGTAGCAAAGAGCAGTGGACAGCGTTTCTGACCACATCCGCACGGCTTTATAAGTATCCTTTTGCGGAGCAGCTGATGATCTATAAGCAGAGACCAGAAGCGACGGCCTGTGCAGAGTACGATCTCTGGAAAGATCGGATGAACCGCTATGTGAAGCGTGGCTCCAAGGGCATTGCTCTTTTGGACATGCGCGGCGAGCAGCCGAAACTGCGGTATGTATTTGATGTGGCAGATACCGGAGAACGGAAGAATTCCCGACCGGTACAGCTCTGGAAAATGAATGCGGAGCATGAGCAGCCAATCATTCGCGCACTGGATGCAGCATTTGATGTTCCTGCCGGTGCAGGGTCTCTGGAAAATCATATCATGGAAGCGGCAGAACGCCTTGCAAGGGATTACTGGGAGGAAAACCGCAGGCAGATCAGTGACATCGTTGCAGATTCCTATCTGGAAGGATATGATGAACTCAACATCGGAGCTTCCTTTAAGAGAGCTGCCGCTGTCAGCATCGCATATTCCGTCTTTACCCGGACGGTGGGCAATGCAGATGACTATTTTGAGCACGAGGATTTTCTGGACATCTTTGATTTTAATACGCAGGCTGCCGCCAATGTGCTGGGAACTGCGGTCAGCGAAATGTCCAGCCAGATCTTCCGGGAAATTGAACGCACGATCCGAACCTATGAAAGAGATAAGCAGGCAGAAAGGAGCCAAAACTATGATGGAGCTGAATTACACGAAGAACGGCGATTACCTGATTCCGGACATCCAGTTGTCGGTGCAGGAACAGAAGCCCCTGGGCAAGTACGGGAGGATGCGCAGAGCGTTTCTGCAGGAGAACAACACGCTGCTGTACAATCACCTGATCCTGACCGAGAAGCTGTACCCGCACCTGTGGGAGATTCAGGAGACCGCGACCGCACGGATGGAGCAGATGATGGCGGATCTTCTGAAAGCGAATCCGGCACCGGACAAGAAATTGAACCAGATGGCCTGGGTGCAGCACATGAACATGCTGAAAGCGCAGGCAGAGGAAGTCATTCTGACGGAACTTATCAACAGTTAAACTTCATGAGTCTGTTTCAGTCCGAAGCAGAGCAGATTCAGAAAATTGATGCGGCGGCAGAAAATGCAGCCAAAGAAGCGGAGAGCGAAAAGCCCTCCGCTTTTGTCATTTCTGAGGATGAAATCGACCGGATGCTGCGGACAGGCTCCAATTTTGAAGGCGGAAAGATCCGTATTTATGCGCTGTATCAGCAGCAAGGGGACGCAAAAGAACGAGCTGCATTCTTGAAAGCGGAATACGGTCTCGGTGGCCACAGCTATACCTTTATGGATGGCAGTCGCGGTTTTGCCGATTATAACGGAAGAGGTATTCTGCTTCGCAATTATGACCATGACCGGGAAGTGCGACTCACATGGTCGGCGGTGGATAAGCGGTTAGACCGGCTTGTGGAAAATGATCAGTACCTGACCGCGCTGGAAATGGAAGAGTATCGGAAGCTGGAGCAGGAATACGGCGCGCCGCTTCCTATGCCAACTGCTGCCCATGTATTTCCGCCAACACCACCGGAACACTACGATACCGGAAATGAGCATGTGGACAACATGCTGAATACGGCTGCGGATGTCTATGCCCGGAGTGAACTGGCGGCACCCCAGCGTTTTACCGTGATGGAGACAGACGATGGCTATGCGGTCTGGGATGATATTCAGGACGGCATTCATGTGGAACCGGATGGTGTTAGCGAAGAGTTTACCAGTGAATGGGAGGTAGAGACTTACCGCCAGCAACTGATTAAAAAAGTTCAGGAACGAGAAGCAAAAGACTGGCTCTATGTTGAGCAGAGCAAGCAGAATTTGCAGCAGGACATTCCATTCCCGGATGTGGAATCCGAAGAAGCACAGGAACCGGCTCAAGCAGAGACAGATCCTCTGGTACTGGAAATGCAGGAACACGCCAGAGAACTTGCCAGAGAGTCTGGCTATGCACCGGATGAACGATTTGTAGTCACGATGACCGGCGATAATTTCCCGGATTCTAAGGATGCGTTTGCCATCTGGGATTATGTCAAAGAAGAGTATTACGGATATTCGGACGGAAAAGTGCAGACATTTGCCGATTATGTGAGTGCGTCAGAAGCGTTGCAGGGGATTCGCGGCAGGAACATGGAAGCTGAAAAAGAGCCAGCGACTGTGCAGCCAGAACCCGCAGCTCCGGTGCAGCCGGATTATCGTGTTGGCGATACGCTGTATCTGGACGGAAAGGCATTTACGATTGAAAAAGTCGGGCTTTTCGATGTGGAGCTTCGGGACCCGGATTCCGTGTATCCGATCTTCCGCTCGGAAAGCAAAGAAAATCTGGCAAGACTTTTGGGACATGAGGAAAATGTTCACCTGCACAATCTGGTGGTTGATCTGAATCCTGGAAAAGAAGAAGCGTTCCGGGCAGGGCATGAAGCAAAACATGCGGAGAACTACCGCATCAACAGCTTTCACCTCGGCGAAGGCAGTCCTAAACAGAAATTCCGTGCCAACATGGATGCTATCTACACGCTGAAAGCCTTGGAAAACCAGAACAGAGATGCGACACCAGAGGAACAGGAAACGCTGGCCAATTATGTCGGCTGGGGTGGACTGGCAGATGCCTTTGATGCAGAGAAAACTGCTTGGGCAGGCGAATATAAGGAATTGAAGGCAGCTCTTACGGAAGAAGAATATGCCGCAGCCAGGGCTTCGACTCTGAATGCGCATTACACCAGTCCTACCGTGATTCGTGCAATCTATGAAGCATTGGATGGTATGGGATTTGAGAAAGGCAATATTCTGGAACCGTCGATGGGTGTCGGTAACTTCTTCGGTATGCTGCCGGATTCCATGATGGGAAGCAGGTTGTATGGCGTGGAACTTGATTCCATCACCGGGCGCATTGCGCAGAAATTGTATCCGCAGGCAGGAATCAAGGTGGCAGGCTTTGAAACCACCGACCGGCGCGACTTCTATGATCTGGCCGTGGGCAATGTGCCATTTGGCAACTACCGTGTCAGCGATAAGCCCTATGACAAACTCGGTTTTTCTATCCACAACTATTTCTTTGCCAAGGCATTGGATCAGGTTCGTCCCGGTGGCATCGTGGCCTTTGTTACCAGCCGCTATACGATGGATTCCAAGAATCCGGACGCGCGAAAGTATCTGGCTCAGCGGGCAGAACTGCTGGGAGCCATTCGACTTCCCAACAACGCATTCCGTGCCAATGCCGGTACAGATGTGGTTTCGGATATCATTTTCCTGCAAAAGAGAGACCATCCCATTGATATCGAACCGGATTGGGTGCATCTGGGGCTGACATCGGAGGGCATAACCCTCAACAACTACTTCGTTGATCATCCAGAAATGGTGCTGGGTGAGATTACAACAGAAAGTACCCAGTACGGCAAGGAAGAATGTACAGTCATTCCGATTCCGGATGCAGATCTGGGAGACCAGCTGCATGAGGCTGTGCAGCATATCGGCGGTCACTATGAAGCGCAGGAGCTGGCACCGGAGGAAGAACTGTCCTTGCAGGGCGAAACCATTCCGGCAGACCCAAATGTAAAGAACTTCTCCTACGCAGTGGTGGACGGGGATATTTATTTCCGCGAGAACAGCATCATGCGAAAGGCTGACCTTTCTGCGACAGCCACCGGCAGGATCAAGGGTATGGTGGAACTTCGTACCATTGTGCAGGAATTGATCGACTACCAGCTGAACGATTACCCGGAGGACGCGATTGCCCAGAAACAGCGGGAACTGAATGTGGCCTATGACCGATTCGCCGATCAGTATGGACTTATCAACTCCCGTGCAAATGCACAGGCTTTTTCGGAAGATTCGTCTTATTATCTGCTCTGCTCTCTGGAAAATGTGGATGAAAACGGCAGGCTGGAATCCAAGGCGGATATGTTCACCAAACGGACGATTCGACCGGAACGGGCTGTTACCAGCGTAGATACTCCGGCAGAGGCTCTGGCAATCTCCATCGGAGAGCGCGGCAAAGTGGATTTGCCCTATATGTCGGAGCTTTTAGGTACACCGGGAGAATTTGAAAAAATCCAGCAGGAACTGCATGGTGTCATTTTCAAAGACCCGATGACGCAGGGCAGCGAGGAAACCGGCTGGGTAACAGCTGATGAATATCTGTCCGGCAATGTCCGGGAAAAGCTCCGCGTGGCAGAGTTGGCTGCGGCCTCTGACCCTGCCTTTGCGGTGAACGCGGAATATTTGAAGAAGGCACAGCCAAAAGACCTGGATGCTTCGGAGATTGATGTGCGCCTTGGTGCCACATGGGTCAATCGGGATTATATCCAGCAGTTTATGGAAGAAACCTTTGAACCGCCGTTCTATCTGCGCAGAAATATTGAAGTGAAATTCTCTCCCATGACGGCAGAGTGGCAGATTACCGGCAAGAGTACACCGAGCCGGAATGATGTTCATGCCTATATGACCTACGGCACCAGCCGTGCCAATGCCTACCGAATTCTGGAGGATACGCTGAATCTGCGGGATATTCGTATTTACGATACCGTGGAGGATGCAGACGGCAAGCAGAAGCGGGTTCTGAATAAAAAGGAGACCACCCTCGCCCAGCAGAAACAGCAGGCCATTAAGGATGCGTTCCAGAACTGGGTGTGGAAAGACCCTTATCGCCGCGCGGAACTTGTGGAAAAGTATAACGAGCTGTTCAACAGCACTCGTCCCCGTGAGTATGATGGTTCTCATATCCGCTTTGGCGGCATGAATCCGGAAATCCGGCTGCGGGAACACCAGCAGAATGCCATTGCTCATGTGCTGTACGGCGGCAATACGCTGCTGGCCCACGAAGTGGGTGCCGGTAAGACTTTCGAGATGGCCGCTTCTGCTATGGAGGCAAAACGGCTGGGACTGTGCCAGAAATCCATGTTTGTCGTTCCGAATCATTTGACCCTTCAGTGGGCAAACGAGTTTCTGCGTCTGTATCCGAGTGCAAAATTGCTGGTGGCAAGCAAAAAGGACTTTGAAACTGCCCGCAGAAAGAAGTTCTGCGCACGAATTGCTACTGGTGATTACGATGCAGTCATCATCGGGCATTCCCAGTTTGAGAAAATTCCGGTGTCCGCAGAACGGCAGGAGCGGATTTTGACTGCCCAGATTGATGAAATCGAAAACGCCATTGCTGAGATGAAATCCCAGAATGGCGAACGTTTTTCCATCAAACAGATGGAAAAGACCCGGAAAGGATTGGAGGCGAGATTGGAGAAACTTCGGGCAACCGACCGAAAAGACGATGTGATTACCTTTGAGCAGCTGGGCGTAGACCGACTGTTTGTAGACGAAGCACATGCCTTTAAGAATCTGTTCCTCTACACAAAAATGCGCAATGTTGCAGGCTTGTCCACATCGGAAGCACAGAAATCTTCGGATATGTTTATGAAGTGCCAATATATGGACGAGTTGACAGGCGGGCGCGGCATCATTTTTGCGACCGGCACCCCGGTTAGCAACAGCATGACGGAGCTTTACACCATGATGCGGTATCTCCAGTACGGCACGTTGCAGCAGAAAGGGCTGACCCATTTCGACAGCTGGGCTTCTACCTTTGGTGAGACCACCACAGCCATTGAGCTGGCACCGGAAGGAACCGGATACCGGGCAAGAACAAGATTTGCAAAATTCTTCAACCTGCCGGAGCTGATGAATATGTTCAAGGAAGTGGCAGATATCAAGACTTCCGATCAGCTACATCTGCCGGTGCCGGAGGCAAAATTTGAAACCGTGGTGGTGCAGCCTTCGGAGCATCAGCAGGCGATGGTGGCGGAGCTTTCGGAACGGGCGGCGGCTGTGCATTCCGGTGTGGTAGACCCGTCGGTCGATAACATGCTGAAAATCACATCGGATGGCAGAAAGCTGGGACTGGATCAGCGATTGATGAATCCGCTCCTGCCGGATGACCCAAATAGCAAGCTCAACGCCTGTGTGCGGAATGTGCTTCGGATTTATGAGGAAGGACAGTCGGATAAGCTGACCCAGTTGCTGTTCTGCGACCTCAGCACGCCGAAGAACGATGGAACCTTCAATGTCTATGAGGATATCCGCGCCAAACTAATTCAGTCCGGTGTGCCGGAAGAAGAAATCGCATTTATTCATGATGCCGATACTGAGGCAAAAAAGAAAGATTTGTTTGCCAAAGTGCGTACCGGACAGGTACGGGTATTGTTAGGTTCGACACAGAAGATGGGTGCAGGCACGAACGTGCAGGACAGGCTGGTGGCCGTGCATCATCTGGATGTGGGCTGGCGGCCTGCGGACATGACCCAGCGAAATGGTCGTATCATCCGTCAGGGAAACCGAAACAAAGAAGTGCAGGTTTATCAGTATGTGACGGAAGGAACTTTTGATGCCTACCTCTATCAGACACTGGAGAATAAGCAGAAATTTATCAGCCAGATCATGACCAGCAAATCTCCGGTACGTTCCTGTGATGATGTAGATGAGCAGGCTCTTTCCTATGCAGAGATCAAGGCACTTTGTGCCGGAGACCCGCAAATCAAGGAGAAAATGGACTTGGATGTAGATGTTGCAAGGCTGAAAGTATTGAAGGCGGATCATCAGAGCCAGCAGTACCGATTGGAAGATAAATTGATGAAATATTTCCCTGCGGAGATTGAGAAAACGCAAGGGTTCATCAAGGGCTTTCAGTCGGATATTCGGACGGTGGCGGCACATCCGCTGCCGGAAGAGGGGTTCTGCGGTATGGAGGTGAATGGCACACAATTTACTGAAAAAGCTGAGGCCGGTGAAGCAATCCTCGCGGTCTGTAAAGCCAATCAGAGTCTGGAGCCGGTGCCGCTTGGCAGCTACCGTGGTTTCAAGATGGAGCTGACGTTTGACAGCTTCCAGAAAGAGTATCAGGTGCTGCTGAAAGGTGAGATGACCCACCGAGTGCCCATCGGCACCAGTGCTGCGGGCAATATCCAGCGTCTGGACAATGCTCTTGCCGGGATTCCTGCAAGACTGGAAAAGGCGGAACAACAGTTGGACAATCTCAGGAGCCAGCAGGAAGCGGCGCAGGCCGAGCTTGGAAAGCCGTTCCCCCAGGAGGCAGAACTGGCGGAAAAGAGTGCAAGACTGGCGGAACTGGACGCACTGCTGAATATGGATGACCGTGGAAATGATGATCCTGACCGTGAGAAAACAACGGAAAAACCGTCTGTCCTGGCAGAATTGCGTGACCGTGCCGGTCGCATTCCGCCGATGGCACATCGAGATGATGAGGAGGTGGCACTATGAGTGTTCGGGAACACTGGATCAACGTCCGGGTAAATCCGGAAGAGCTGGCGAGGATTCGTGAAAAGCAGAAAGAATTTGGCATCCGCAATACCGGTGCCTATATAAGAAAAATGGCGATGGACGGGTACTGCGTAAATCTTGATTTGTCGGATGTGGCGCAGGTATCCACACTTCTTCGCCGATGCAGCAACAACCTGAACCAGTACGCAAAACGCGCCAATGAATCTGGAAGCATCTATGCGGAGGATATCCGGGATTTGCAGAAGCGACTGGATGAACTCTGGGAGATGCAAAAGCTGATCTTAAAGAGGCTTTCTGGTATTCGATGACGGCGCAAACGTGCGGAATTTCTATTGCACATGGCACAGATGAAACAGTCTGTGTCATTACATATTTTTTGCAGGTCTTCCTGTTGACATCGTGGTGTTTGACAAGCGGGTACGATAAAATGAAGATGAAAAGAAAAACGAAGGGGTGAAATCCATGAAGATCGTATGTTTTTTGTTGAAGCTGGTGCTGAAAATCCTGTTGCTGCCGGTTGCGTTTCTGCTGCGATTTCTGTGCTTTATCTGGAATCTGCTGATGCAGCTATCCCTGTGGGTACTTTCGCCGGTTATGCTTTTCGTTCTTGGCTGCGGCATTTATTCTGTGGTTCGGGCGAGCTGGACGGATGTGTTCTTGCTGACCCTGATTGAGATGGGACTGTTCGCAGCTGCGGTTGGAGCGGGCGGCATCATGGAACTGATGGAACGGCTGTGCGAGTGTGTGGAGGATGTTTTGACAATTTGAGTTCAGGAGGGATTAGATGGATATTCAGTTTATGAAAGATTATTATGATTTACGGTACGAGGAAACAGATGGAGAGAATCATTTTGTGGAAGAGACTGCTTATCAGGAAAAACAGTCTGAGCAATCGAAGATGGAAGACCAGCTGATGGAAATGGTGGGCGGCAGCGAATCTAATGTGTGGAAGCTGTACGAAAGCATTATGTGTGTCTATTTCGATATGGAAGAAATCATCAAGCAGGCCGTTTATTTGCAGGGAGCTTATGACCGGGAACGGATGTTAAAATGAGAATAGTAGATTGGTAAGAGCTGCCTTCGGGTAGCTCTTTTTAGATGGAGGAATATGAAAATGGCGGCTACAAGACTAATTGCGCTGCATATCAATAAAGGAAAGACGGTAGCGCAGTGCCTGGCTGACCGTACTGATTATTCTGAGAATGCAGCAAAGACGGAAGATGGAAAATACATCAGCGCGTATGCCTGTGACGCAAAGACCTGTGATGAAGAATTTCTGCTTTCCAAACGGCAGTATGAGCATATCACCGGTAGAACCCAGGCGCATGATGTGATTGCATATCAGATTCGGCAATCTTTTAAGCCCGGAGAAATCACGCCGGAGGAGGCGAACAAGGTTGGATATGAGACGGCCATGCGCTTTACTAAGGGAAAACATGCCTTTATCGTGGCTACCCATGTTGATCGTGCGCACATTCATAACCACATTATTTTTAATTCGACTACATTAGACAGCACCAGAAAATTCCGAGATTTTCGCTTATCCGGTCTTGCACTGGCAAGGCTCAGTGATATCGTCTGTCTGGAACACCGGTTGTCGGTCATTATCCGGAAGCCCTATGGAGAGCGGCAGAAGAGAACGGAATACCCGGAGAAAAAATCGCAGCGGGATGAAATCTGCGAGGCCATTGATGCAGCATTGGCAAGAAATCCAAAAGACTTTCGGGAACTGATTGAAATTTTGCAGGAGGCCGGATACGAGTATAAAGATGGAAAACAGCCTGCCCTGCGGGGAAAAGGCCACGCCAGATTTGCTCGTTTCCGCTCTCTTGGCAAAGGATATTCGGTCGAAGAACTCTGCAAAGTGATTGCCGGAAATGCGGTTCACAAAAGCAAATTTGCAGAGAAAACCCGCACAAGCGCAAGGTCGGCACAGATGCATCAGAAGGCAGAGCTGTCGTTCCTTATTGATGTCCGTGCCAAAATGCAAGCAGGCAAAGGCGCGGGATATGCGCGCTGGGCAAAAGTCTTTAATCTGAAGCAGATGGCAAAAGCTATGATGTTCATGGAAGAGCATGGAATCAAGAGCTATGCAGAGCTGAAAGAAAAAGCAGATGGGATTTCTGAAAAATGCGATGCGTTGCTGGAATCTGTAAAGGCGGATGAGGCACGGATGTCGGAAGTGTCGGTGTTGCGGAAGAATCTAATCAATTACGCTAAGACAAAAGATGTTTTTGCCGCGTATAAAGCATCCGGTTACAATCGGGAATTCTATGAAGCCCATCGGGATACGC
>PPYE01321244.1_pt1 | contig 11117 bp, 6 predicted proteins | sample 1559881 | NCBI WGS metagenome assembly PPYE01 (sample SAMN08240022, study PRJNA423297) | Human gut metagenome, whole genome shotgun sequencing project.
GAAATAAGGAGAAATGAGTATGTCTATGGAAACGGATCACGGACCAGATCAGGAGCCGGAGAAATATTCTTTTTTACAAGAAAAAATCAAGGATGAAGCATTTAGCAGGAAAAAGGTGTTATATAAGATATCTTGGTTGGTTGGAAAAGGACTTCTCTTTGGAGTTGCTGCCAGCATTGGTTTTTTTGCGTTAAAACCATGGGCAGAATCTACATTCCAGAAAAATCCAGATAAAATTGAAATTCCGAAAGATGAAGATATACAAGATACATTAGCAGAAGATACTCAGCCAGTGCAGCAAGAACTCACAATAGAAAGTTATAAAGAATTGAACAGTCTCCTTACACAGACATCTATAGAGGCAAAAAAGTGTGTAGTAGAAGTGCAAGGAATGCATGAAGATGGAAATCTGTTGAAAGAGGACGCTGGTGACGATTATAAAAGGGCAGGTGTTATTGTTGCAGATAATGGACAGGAACTTCTTATATTAACAGACGTGGGTGTGTTGACGGATGCATCGGAATTACAGGTCAGATTTGCAGATAATACAAGATATGTTGCGACGCTGAAAAAGAAAAGTGCAAACATCGGTATGGCGATTGTCGGGGTGGACAGAAGTTTGATAACAGACGCGACATGGTCAAGAATTAAGGTGGCAGATCTTGGAAATTCCAATGCGATGAGTCAGGGAAAAGCAGTGATTGCGCTCGGCAATCCATTTGGGTATAGTGATGGGATGGGGGGTGGAATCGTAAGCTCGATTCAGGAGAGCGTGATGCTCGCAGATGGAGAGTACAAAGTGATTGTGACAGATATGCCGGGAACAGCTCAAGGCAGTGGAATATTGTTTAATGTGGATGGAGCTGTTGTTGGAATTATTAATCCAAAGCTTGGTGGAGATATGGGCGTGATGACAGCATATGGAATTTCTTCACTTAAAAGCGAGATTGAACTGATGTCAAATGCAAAGGAAGTTCCATATATCGGAATTATCGGGACACTAGTTACAGAGGAGATTTCGGCAGCTCAGAACATACCGAAAGGTTTTTGTGTAACAGAGGTGGAGACAGATTCGCCAGCGATGAAGGCGGGAATTCAAAATGGTGATATTATCACACACATAGATAAAAAGAAGATAGAATCTGTTGTCGGGTATCACAGTACAATGATTACACAGGATGTCGGTACCGAAGTTACGCTGACAGGGCAGCGTCGGGGAGCTGAAGAATATGTGGAGATTGAATTTACTGTCACAATCGGAATAAAAGAATAGAAAGAGGAAAGATATGAGATTTATTAACACATTACGCGAGGGAGAGACAATCAGGGGCATCTATTTATGCAAGACAAAACGCACGGCAGAGACAAGAAATGGGAAGCCGTATGATAACTTACTTCTTCAAGATAAGACAGGAACTTTGGACGGAAAAATCTGGGATCCAAATTCGGGGGGGATTGCAGATTATGATGAGATGGACTTTGTGGAAGTTCTTGGAGAGGTAATCAACTATAATAACAATTTACAACTCAATATTAAACAGCTTCGCAAACCATACGAAGATGAATACAATCCGGCAGATTATATGCCGACTACAGAAAAAAGCGTAGATGGCATGTATGAAGAACTGTTATCTTATATTGGTAAAGTAGAGAATACATATCTTCATCAGTTGCTTGAGTATTATTTTGTGAAAGATGAGGCGTTTATCAAACGTTTCAAAAATCACTCAGCAGCAAAGAGTGTGCATCATGGATTTGCGGGCGGACTTTTGGAGCATACATTGAGTATCTTGAAAATGTGTGAGTATTATGTCAGTGCATATGAGATTTTGAATCGAGATTTGTTATATACAGCAGCTATTTTTCATGATATAGGAAAGATAAAGGAGCTGTCATCCTTTCCAGAGAATGATTACACAGATGACGGGCAGTTGTTGGGACACATTGTGATCGGGGTTGAGATGATTGGAGAGGGAGTGCGTACGATTGACGGGTTTCCGCAAAAGCTTGCAAGTGAATTGAAACACTGCGTAATTGCACATCATGGGGAGTTGGAATATGGTTCTCCGAAAAAACCAGCACTTGCCGAGGCGGTAGCATTGCATTATGCAGATGCGACAGATGCGAAAATGCAGACGCTGACAGAGATATTTAAAGAAAAAGAAGGCAATAAGGATTGGCTCGGATACAGCCGTTTGTTTGAATCGAATTTAAGAAGGAGTAGTATCTAAAAGATTGAGTTTGATTAGGGGGGATTGAGAAATCCCCCCTAAATCATTGTAATTAAGTATTAAATGTATTATAATAAATAATACTTAAATTATGACGAAATAAAAGAGGTGATTGTATGATTTTATCATTAGATATGGGAAGTGATATTCCAATCTATGTGCAGCTGCGGAACCAGATTGTGACAGGCATCGGTAGGGGGGAGTTAAAAGTGGGAAACCGACTCCCGACTGTTCGGCAGCTTGCACAGGATGCGGGGGTAAATGTGATGACTGTCAATAAGACGTATCAGTTGTTGAAGATGGAGGGATTTGTTGAGATTGATCGAAGAAAAGGGGCGACAATATGTCCGGCGTGGGAGACTGCAGGACGATTTCGAGAAAAACTGGAATCTGAGTTGGAACTGCTTTCAGCGGAAGCGTGCCTAAAGGGCATGAGTCAAGAAGAATTTCTGAAAATTTGCAAAGAGATGTTTCAAAATATGCATCCGACGTCAGTGGAGGGGTGAGTTTTATGGAAATGGCAATTATAATGTCGATTATTTTCTTGTTTACAGATGCGATGATGGTTGGAGTCTGTATGTTTGCATATGGGGGAAAAGAAGAGTACAGTGAAGGGATGATTTTTGGTGTTCACATTCCGAAAGAGAACGTGGAAGAAGAGGTTGTACAAGTAATCGCACAGAAATATAAAAGGCAGTTCAAAAAATTTCAACACTGGAACATGCTTTTGGGAATATTGGTATGTGGGTTGGCATTTGTCAGTATGGGAATTTTTATGATTGCTTGGACAGTCTGGCTTATCGAATATATTGGGGGAATCTATTGGTTTGTCTATGGGACACACCAGAAAATGTATCAATTGAAAGTGGAAAGGGGATGGATTGTGGAGACGACGAAGCAGACAATCTATATTGATACAGAGGTTTCTGTGTATTCGGATAAAATGCCGTTGCCTAAAAAATGCTATATTCCTATATTTTTGTTGACTGTTGTGATGATGCTCTTTCCGCAGATGAAAAAATATCTAAGAGAAGATGTAACTGGTTATGTGCTGTTTGGAATTGCGGTTGGAATGAATTTGTTTTTCTTACTTTTTCACTGGTGGGTGGAACGAAGACCGAATGTAGTATATAGTAAAGACAGTAAGACAAATTTGGCATTGAATCGGTTAACGAAGCGAACATGGACGATGTGTCTGTTTATCTGTGCAGCAGTGAATACGGCGGCATGGGTATATATGTCTATCTGTATGATGAAAGATCAATGGCTGACCACGGGGGACTTTTTTGTATATATTGCATTACACATGACTGCCGGTATATTTCTTGCGGGGGGACTATGTTGGCTTTTGAAGAAGAAAAAAGAGATTGCATCTACGGATGTGGAAATGATTGAAACTGATGATGATTTGTACTGGAAAAATGGATGGTACAGCAATCCTCACGACAAAAGGCTGCTTGTGCAGGAGCGCATGTGTGGTATGAATTATTCTATGAATATGGCGAAGACATCAGCGAAAATATTTACAGCGGTAATAAGTGCCGTGGTCATAGGATGTGCTGTATGGATTGCAGCGATTTTAGTTGAATTTGAGACCACAGAGGTGACAGTCGAAATGAAAAATGGTATTATGGATATACGTGCAGCTTTTTATGATTATCAGATTAAGACAGAGGATATTCTGGCTGTAAAAATGATAGAGGAAATGCCGAAAGATAATTTTTACAGGAGTAACGGTGGAGATACTGACAAGTATTTAATTGGACATTTTAAAGGAAAAGAAATTGGAAAATGTATGTTGTTTCTTTATAAGGAAGAAACTCCAATTTTGGAAATCCAATTAAAAGATATGACCGTATTCTTAAACAGTGAAAATAAGAAAGAGACAGAGGAGTGGTATAACTATGCGAGAGACCGTGTTGTTGATTAATTTTGAAGAACAGAAACAGTTGAGAGAACTGAAAATGATTTTGTTTACACTAAAGATTCGAATGAAGAAGGTTGAGAAAGAAGACTATTTACAACAGATTGGCTATTTGGCAGGGATAAAAGAAATGGAAGGCATAGAGGCAGTTTATGAAGGAGAAGAACTGGAAAAAGAGATGATGGTATTCGCTGGAATATCCAATCAAAGACTTGATCAGATTCTCCTTATGATGAGAAAAAATGGAGTAAAGCGAGTAGATTATAAAGCGATTTTGACCGAGACGAACAAGACATGGACGGTTCCAAGGCTCTATGAAGAGATTTCGAAAGAACATGAGCAGATGCGTAGAGTATAATAATGCCAAAGATTTTTGTGTGAGAGATGAAAAATATGGATAGAATTGATAAAAAATAATGAAAAAACCAGTTTGAATTGTTGAAAATGTTGGTCTGATGAGATATAATAATATGCAGTTCTAAGAAAATGATACTAAAAAGATTGGGGGATACTATGGAAAGAAAAGAGATTAGACGCGTAGTAGCGTCGGCATTGGCAGCAGTGTTAATTGCACCGAGCTTTGGCAGTATGACTGTTGCGTATGCAAAAGAAGCGCAGAACCCAGTAAATCAAGAAACACAGATGTCATCAGACAAAGAAGTGGTATATGTGAATACATATAGTGATGCCACAGTGCGAGAACAGAATTTTGATGATAACTGGAAATTCTATCTGGGGGATGCGAGTGGCGCAGAAGGCAAAAACTTTGATGATTCTCGTTGGAGAAATGTAAATTTACCACACGATTACAGCATTGAGCAAGAGTATTCTAAATCAATGGAAGCAGAAAGCGCTTATCTTCCAGGAGGAACAGGCTGGTACAGAAAGCACTTTATAGTGTCGGAAGACATGAAGGGAAAAGAACTCCGCGTTGATTTTGGTGGCGTTTATATGAATGCTACCGTGTGGGTGAATGGTGAAAAGCTTGGTACGCATCCATATGGATACACACCATTCTCGTTTGATATTACTGACTTGGTAGAATACGGAAAAGAGAATGTAATTACAGTGAAGGTAGACCATAAGACACCTTCAAGCCGCTGGTATTCAGGAAGCGGTATTTATCGTAGTGTTAATCTTTCTGTTATGGACAAGGTTCATGTAGACTTGTATGGAACGAAGATTGAGACGCCGAATTTAAAAGTAGAAAAAGACGGAACTGTAAATATGTCTGTAAAGACAACGGTTGAAAACGAAAATAAAGAGGCTGCAAATGTTGTGCTTACACATACCATTTACAAAAAAGGAACAGAGGACAGCATTGGAACAGTGACAACAGAGGCGAAGTCAATTGAAGCGGGAAAGAGTGCGGATATTGATGCAACTCTTCCGGCGAATAAACCGACTTTATGGAGTACAGAAAATCCAACTCTTTACACTGTTAAGACAGAAGTGAAGGTGGGGGATGCTGTAGTAGACACATATGAGACAGAGTATGGATTCCGCTATACGGAGCAGAACGGAAGCACCGGATTCACGCTGAATGGTGAACCGATGAAACTGAAAGGCGTATGTATGCACCACGATCAGGGTTCGCTTGGCGCAGAGGCGAACTGCCGTGCAATTGAGCGTCAGGTAGAGATTCTGCAAGAGATGGGGTGTAATTCGATCCGTGTGACACATAACCCGGCTGCAGATGAATTGATTGAGATTTGCAATGAAAAAGGTATGCTTGTCATTGAAGAGGCATTCGACGGCTGGATGTATAATAAAAATGGCAATAGTCAGGATTATGCAAATTGGTTTGCAAAGGCGGTTGAAGAAGGTAATCATATTATTGGCGCGGACGCCGAGCCGCTTAAAGCATCTGGAAATGATGATATTTTAGGCAACGTTTCAGGCTTGTCATGGGCGCAGTTTGATTTGACGAGCATGATTAAGCGCGGTCAGAATGCACCGTCCATTATTATGTGGTCTTTAGGTAATGAGGTGTGGGAAGGCGCTGGTGGTGAAGCGAATTTCCCTAAAGTTGCAGAGACGTTGATTGACTGGGCGAAGAAATTGGACGCATCTAGACCGGCGACAATTGGTGATAACAAGTTAAAAGAAAGTAATCCAAATTCCTTTGCTATGGCGACATCTTTGCAGAATGCAGGTGGTGTGATTGGCGCGAATTATTGTAATGCAGGGCAGTATCAGACTGTGCATGACAAATATCCAAATACGATGTTGTATGGTTCGGAGACTGCATCTGCAATCAACAGCCGCGGCGTATACTATAAGGCAGATGGAAACCAAGATAATCAAGATTTGACGTCTTATGATAATAAATCAGTTGGATGGGGAGCTGTGGCAAGCTCTGCTTGGTATGATGTTATTACAAAAGACTATATGGCAGGCGAGTACGTATGGACAGGATTCGATTATCTCGGAGAACCGACACCGTGGAATGGGACCGATGGAGGTGCGAAAGGAACATGGCCTTCACCAAAGAACTCATTCTTTGGTATCGTGGATACAGCGGGATTGCCGAAGGACACTTACTACTTCTATCAAAGTCAGTGGAATGATGATGTGAATACACTGCATGTGCTTCCGGCGTGGAATGAAGATGTTGTTGCAAACGTGAATGGAAAAGTTCCGGTTGTTGTATATTCTGATGCGGCGGCAGTAGAGCTGTTCTTTACACCGGCGGGAAGCGATCAGAAAGAATCGCTTGGCAAAAAGACCTTTACAGAGAAAACGACGGATGCGGGATACAAGTATCAGATATATGAAGGAGAAGGCAAGAACAATACAGCGCATAAGAATCTGTATCTGACATGGGATGTTGCCTATGAAGACGGAACGCTTACAGCGGTTGCTTATGATAAGTCCGGCAAAGAGATCAAAGAGACAAAAGGGCGTTCTTTTGTGACAACGACAGGGGCTGAAAAGAAACTGGATGTAAAAGTTGACCGCAAAGAGATTGATGCAGATGGAAAAGACCTTGCTTATGTTCAAGTGGATGTGACAGACAAAGATGGGAATATCGTACCGGATGCAAAGAACCGTGTGACATTTGATGTGGAAGGTGACGGAGTTCTTGTTGGTGTGGATAATGGATGGCAGACAGACCATGATTCTTATCAGGCAGATAACAGACGGGCATATAACGGTTCTCTCATTGCGATTGTACAGTCTACAAAGACGGCGGGAGAATTTACAGTAACTGCGAAAGCGGATGGTTTGGAATCTGGTTCTGTGAAAGTGACTACGAAAGCGGTCGGTGACGGAGAAGAGACAGCAAAACGTGTGGACAGCTTCTATATGTCAAAGACATATTATGTGAAGACGGGAAATGAAGTGGTACTTCCGGAGAAGATTGAGACGCGTTATACAGACGGCACATCGGAGGAACTTCCGGTAGTCTGGGAAAAGAAAGAACTTCCAAACGAGGGAGTAGTTGGGATAACAGGCACAGTAGATGGCCTTTATTCGGTGTCCGTAATCGTGTATGTAATCGACCAGCTTGGCGGTCTGATGAACTATACAACGACAACACCGGTTGGTACAGTGCCGGTACTTCCAGAAACAAGACAGGCGATTGCGGCAGACGGAACGATTATGGATGCGTCATTCGCGGTGGCATGGGAAGATGTGGCAGAAGATGCTTATGCCAAAGAAGGTACGGTAACGGTACATGGAGTCGCAACGGTTCTTGGTGACGTGTTGCCGGTGACGGCGACTGTACGTGTGCAGAATGAACAGATTAAGATTGAAGGAAGTATCGATAAATATTTGACCTTGACACAGAACATTCCAAAAGGCAGCCAGTCAGATACATTGACGGCTATTTGGGATGGAAAGACAGAGATTGGTTCAAATACAGAAGGCGGAGCAAATCCGACTGCTTGGACGAACTACCAGTATTCTCAGGAGGGTCACAATACTGCAGAGATTACATTCGAGTATGCGACACAGCAAAGACTTGGAGAAGCGGTGATTCATTTCTTTAAGGATAGCAGTTCCGCAACTTATCCTGATGCGGGCAAGACAGAGATGTATATAGCAGAATCAGCAAATGGACCTTGGACGAAAGTAGATGCAACAGAGAAGATTGGCGAAGAAAAGAATAATGTAAAACCATATACATATTCATTTGCGTCAGTGACAGCAACATTCATAAAGTTCAAACTGACCAATGCGGAGAAGCAGACAAAAACAGATGTGAAACCATGTACGGGTATCACAGAGATTGAGCTTAAAAAAGCAGTGGGAAGCTTTGTGACAAATACAACAGCAGGATTGGAATCTTTGGTTGTGGACGGAAAGGAAGCGACAAAAAAAGAACTTGAGGCAGGTGCATATTACTTGCCGGCAAAAAGTGCAACTGTAACAGCAACAGGCGCAGATAATGCGGCGGTGACCGTTCTTCCGGCAAAAGATAAGAAAATTCTTGTGTTGCTTGAATCGGAAGACCATAAGACAAGGGATGAATTTACTGTATATTTGGAACGGGAAAAACCAATGGAGCCAAATGATAGCAGTAAAGACTATCCGGTAGAAAAATTGACAGCATTTGCAGGTAGTGAATATCTTCCGGGAACTGCTCAGGAAGGACCGGCAAGGTTTGTTCTTGATAGTAATGCGGGAACACATTGGCATACAGATTGGAATTCGCAAGACGGAAGCGACGTAAATAAGCGTTGGGTTGGTTTGAAACTTGACAAAGCTTCAGAAGTGACAGGTATTCGCTATCTCCCGAGAAATGGAAATGGAAATGTTACAGAATACAAGGTAGAATATCGTGATACGGAGAATGGTGAATGGAAAGAAGCAGCAAAAGGGACATTTGAAAATCCGAGTTCTGGATGGAAATTAGTGACATTTGATGTTGTGACAGCAAAAGAGGTACGCTTGGTAGGCGTGCATACAAATGCAGCGGATAGCGTCGATAAGCATATGACAGCGGCAGAACTTCGCGTTGTATCTACGGAGACGACAGGAACGGAAACATCAGAGGATTATCCGATAGATAAGATTACGGCGACAGCGGGAAGTACACAGGCTGGAAGCAATCCGGTGGAGAAAGCGTTGGATGATAATATCGGAACATGGTGGCATACGTCATGGGCTCAAGATTCTAAACCTACAAAGAATGATCTTTGGTATCAAATGGAATTGGAGGAGAATGTAACATTAGACCAATTGCGTTATTATCCAAGATATGAGGGCACGAATGTAGACTTAGGACAGCAGAATGGATTTATCAAGAAGTACAAAGTAGAAACAAGTGTGAATGGTGCGGACTGGACTTTGGCTGCAGAAGGAACTTGGAATCCGACAAATGGCTGGTTGACAGCAGACTTTAATAAGCCGACAGAAGCAAAATATGTAAAACTTACAGGGCTTGAGACGATGTCAAATGGTCAAGTGACTACATCAGACATGTCGATTGCAGAACTTCGAGTTCGTGTTGTTGGGAATAAGCCGGAAGAACCGAAGCCGGGAGATAAAGCAAAGCTTGATGAGGCAATCAAAGCGATTGAAGCAGAAGGATTGAAAGAAGCGGATTATACAGCATACACATGGAGCATTCTCCAAGAGAAATTAGGGGAAGCAAAGAAAGTCAACAACAATGAAAAGGCAACACAGGAAGAGGTGGATGACGCATTGGCTGCGTTGAATGCAGCAAAAGAAGCGCTTGTGAAAAAAGCGGATAAGGCAGAACTTGATAAAGCGATCGAAGCAGCAAATGCCTTGAATGAAAAGGATTATACAGCAACATCTTGGGAGGCAATGCAAAAAATATTGCATATTGCAGTGACAGTTATGAATGGCGAAGATGTAGCACAGTCTTCAGTGAAGGCGGCAACAGATGCTTTGAACAGAGCAGTTGCGGAACTGGTTTCAGCTTCGGAGGAAGCGACAGTTACAATTGATATTGATGGAGTTGTGACAACGGAAAAAGTTCTTAAAGGAGCAAAACTCGGGGAGGTTCTTCCGAAAGAGCCGACAAAAGATGGATACACATTCCAAGGCTGGTTTACGCAAAAAGATGGAAAAGGAGACAGAGTTACTGCCGAGACGACTGTAAAAGATGACATGAGTATTTATGCGCACTTTACAAAAGATGGCGGTACAAATCCACCGGAAAAAGGCAAGTTTACAGTTACATTCAATGTAGATGGAAAAACTCAGGAAGTAAAGGTGGAAGAAGGTAAAGCAATTGGAGACAAACTTCCTGAAAATCCAACAAAAGACGGATACACATTTAAAGGTTGGAACACGAAAGCGGATGGAACAGGTACGGTAGTGACAAAAGATACAATTGTAAATGCAGATATGACCGTATATGCAATATTTGAAGAATATCCGGTGCCTCCGACTCTGGAAGAAGTAGACAAAGAAAAAGCACAGAAATATTATGATGACTGTCTTGAGTACTACAAGAAAGACAACTATACAGCAGAAAGCTGGAAAGTTTACGAAGAAGCTATGAACGGATTGAAAGCAGCTCTTGCAAATGAAAATATTTCAAAAGAAGATTTGCAGGCAGCAGTTGATGCGGTTGCAAAGGCGGCGAAAGAACTGAAAAAAGTGGATGTTGTAACACCTGACAAGGACAAAGATAAAAATTCTAAAGGTGATGGTATTAAGACGGGAGATAACACCTCAATAGGTGCAATCATAGGAGTTGTAGTTGTGGCAGTTCTTGCAATTGGTGCAATTGTTGGTGTGATTATCAGCAAAAAGAGAAAAAAATAAATCAGCATATTGAGAAAATCGATATGAAAAAATAAGACTTGACGCCCATTCGCTGGTATGGTACACTGTACTAGCGAATGGAAGTAGGTCTTTTTTTTATGCCTAAAATTGGGCGGTCTCGCAAACTGCCAAGTAACATGTAAAAGAAATAAATAAAGCGAGGTGGAAGTTGTGCGCACAAGAATCACATTGGAATGTACAGAATGTAAACA